>OCTX012272374.1_pt1 | contig 30900 bp, 21 predicted proteins | sample 1539691 | NCBI WGS metagenome assembly OCTX01 (sample SAMN02144231, study PRJEB22623) | gut metagenome | biome: sheep rumen | host: Ovis aries | place: New Zealand
TAAGGGCGATTTCGGTTACAATGCCCGTACCGATGTCTACGAGGACCTGCGCGAGGCTGGTGTCATCGATCCTGCCAAGGTGGCTCGTGTCGCTCTGGAGAATGCTGCCAGCATCGCCGGTATGTTCCTCACCACCGAGTGCCTGATTGTCGACAAACCCGAGAAGGAACCTGCAATGCCGATGGGCGGCGCTCCGGGTATGGGTGGAATGATGTAATACGCAGAGTGTTAGATAGCCAGATAAAATCTGTACTATTTTGCAAAGCAAACATAACAAATTCGGGGGTGGATTTCAAAGTCCACCCCTTTTTTTTGTGTTTTTGTGCGTGCACAATGTGTTTTTTTTGAAAAAAGTTTGCGGGTTCTTTATTTTCGTTGTAACTTTGCAGCGTGAAGAGGAAGTTCTTCCTCAGAACAATATAGTATTAGAAACTGTGAAGTTAAAGATATTTTTTTGATTTGTTTTAGTAGATTAGTTTTTAAGTAGTTTGTTTTTGGGAACCGAGTGTCGTGAGACACTCGGTTTTTTATTTTTCTTGCATCTTTATATAATAATAAGGTGAAAAGTGAATTTTTTATTGGATAATTCGCATTGTTTTCAAATTATTTTGTATATTTGCAGTCGATATGGAGCGACTCCTAAAACTATACCAGCAATGGAAAGGTGCTGAACCTGCTAATATTCAGCAACTTCAAAGTGCGGGCAGTAACCGCACATACTACCGTCTGACCGATTTTGACGGTCAGACAGTCATTGGTGTCATTGGCACCAGCCGCGATGAGGATCATGCCTTTATTTACCTGACAGATCACTTTAACAGCAGGAAGCTACCCGTACCTAAGGTGCTGGCTGCCAGCGATGACCAGCTTCGGTATCTTCAGACCGACCTCGGTTCTACTTCGCTCTTCGATGCCATTCGGGGTGGGCGAGAGGCAGGCGGCCGCTATACCCTGAAAGAGCAGGAATTGCTGAAGCGCACCATCCGTGAACTGCCGAATATTCAGATTCGCGGTGCACGCGGCCTCGATTTCTCCAACTGCTATCCGCAGGCAGAGTTCAATGTCGACAGCGTACTCTTCGACTTGAACTATTTCAAGTATTGCTTCCTGAAAGCGACCGAGCTCGATTTCCATGAGCTGAAGCTCGAGGCTGATTTCCGCCTCTTCGCCAAGGATCTTACCAACGACAGCTATGCCACCGGCGACTTCTTCCTCTATCGCGACTTCCAGGCCCGCAACGTGATGCTCGACCACGACGGCAATCCTTGCTTTATCGACTATCAGGGCGGTCGCAAGGGACCCTATTATTACGATCTCGCCTCCTTCCTATGGCAGGCAAGTGCGCGCTATCCCCATAAGCTGCGCCGCGATTTGATATATGAATACTACAACTCGCTGAAGAATTATATCGAAGTGCCGCCAGTGCGCCATTTCGCCAACCGCCTTTCCCTCTTCGTGCTCTTCCGTACGCTGCAGGTGTTGGGCGCCTATGGCTTCCGCGGGTATTATGAGCAGAAGAAGCACTTTATCGAGAGCATTCCTCCTGCTATCCATAACCTCAGGGAATTACTCGACAGCACCACGCAGTTCCACTATCCTTATCTGATGGATATCCTGCGCCAGCTGACAGAGCTGCCACAATTCCAGCAGATAGAGGCTACGGCGAAGCGTGCCGATGGTTATAAGACCACAGACCTGAACCCCTACAAAGCCCATCCTCAGGATGGTCCGGCCACCTTCTCCAAGTATGATGCCCAGGGGCCGCTGGTAGTCAGAGTCTACAGTTTCTCCTACGGCAAAGGGATTCCCGAGGACGAGAGCGGCAATGGCGGTGGCTATGTGTTCGACTGTCGCAGCACCCACAACCCCGGGCGCTACGAACCCTATAAGAAACTGACAGGGCTTGACGAGCCCGTCATCCGCTTCCTTGAGGACGACGGTGAGATACTCACCTTTCTCGATAGCGTCTATAAGCTAGCCGATGCCCATGTTCGCCGATACATTCAGCGTGGTTTCACTTCTCTGATGTTCTGTTTCGGCTGCACCGGAGGCCAGCACCGCAGCGTCTATTCCGCCCAGCATCTGGCAGAGCATATCCACGAGAAATTCGGCATCGAAGTGCGTATCTGTCATCGCGAACAAGGCATCAATCAGACACTCGAAGCGCGACAGATTTAACATCCATGCGGCAGTTTTGACGCAAAACAGTTCGATTGTCGCAATAACTCCAGACGAAATGCGGCAGAATGCTTGCGACAAGCCAAGAAATGTCGTACATTTGCACCAGAAATCAAAATAAAAAAAATAAAAGATATGGCATTAACAGCAGTATTAGAATTCGGTGACAACAGCATCAAGCGCTATTTCAAGCACTACTTGGTGTCTGATTGCCGTTTTTTGTTTCAGCGCCCCAACAACGGATTCAGCCCCGAGGGAGCAGCCCGTTGTGAGCGTGTGGAGGTGACTGTCGTTGCTCCAGGCAAGGAAGACCTGGGGCTTGTCGAGTGGTTCTCCTCGCAGGACGTGCAGAACGGTCGCATCGTCATCAGCCTGACCAATGATCTCAGGAATGACGAGACCGATACGCAAATCCTCTATTTCGAAGAAGCCAAGTGCTTCTCTTTCTCTGAGTATTATGATATCAACGTCTCACGCCGCCGCTTGTTGAAGCTGGCCATCAGTGCCGAGGAGATGGAAATCGATGGCGTAACCCTTAACCGTGTATAATATAATCAGATATGGCAAAACTGTTTTCGAATGAACTGAAGGCCATCGTGGTCGCTGAGGATTTCCTTGAGAATCCCAAGAACGTATTAAAGGAGAACTGCCTTCTCGTTCAGCACTTCGATTATGTGGCTGAGCATAGGCGCAATTCCGCTGGCGAGGTCTACGGACCCACGGAGCCTGTGAAGCTGAAGTTCACCATCCGTGTCAACTCTCCCCGTCACGCACGCGTGTTCTATAATAATTTGCTTTCCAACGCCCATAGCAACTACTCGTTTCTCTTCAATGCCACCTTCAACTCCTATCAGCGTCTGGCTGACTATGAAGACGGCATGGTGGTCAACGGCTACGTGCTGAGTGTCGAGGAGAACTACAGCGCCACGCGCAGCATCACCGGCGAGGAAGAGCAGATTCTTCTCGACGTAACCATCCTGACGCGCTCCGTCACCTACATGGGCCGCGAGGAGCAGAATAATTTCAAAAGTGTATTCATCCAGTAATATTATAAATTATGGCAATATTAAATCTTACAATTCATGGTGTCAAATTATCTCAGAATTCCGAGAGTACAAAAGGAGAGGATCTTCTTCTTTCTACAGAAGAGATAAAGGATGACCAAGAACAATGGAATGTCGTTAAGAAAGAGATAGATTTGACTGACAGTAAAGGCGATAAAACAAAATATGGCTTAACGCTGATCAATCTTCAGTTTCATAAGAAGATGTATCAGCCTACGGAGATTAAAGCAGAGATATCAGTCGTCAAGGGAACCGGTACTACTTATAAGCCGATCACCCGTGATTTCTTGATTCAGTTGTTCGAGAAGAAAAAAGTATCTCTTGTGGATGTGCAAGGGTTATCTAAGAAGGAATCTGTTCCTGCTGAAAGGAAAGTGGGGACTGATTTCTATGTGCATGACGTCAAAGTCAAGTATAAGCAGAAATACATGCGCATTGTTCTCACCATCTATAGCCTTGACAAACTGTTGACCCTTGAGAATACCTGTCGTGCCTTTGTCGCCAAGAAACTCAAGGATGGCATCCTGGAAAGCGAACTGTCTAAGATTGTGCGGCCCTATGGTGGCGATGATGGTATCAAGTATGATGCCGACAGCATGCAGAATATCGGCTATGAGCTTGGCGATAAGAAAACTGAGCATATCTTCCCCTTCCTGGTTCAGTATAACGAGAGCTTCTACGATATGCTGGCCCGTACCACCAACCGCTGGGGTGAGTTTCTGTATTATGAGGACGGAAAACTGATTGTGGGCTGTCCTAAAACGGCGGCAATAGATCTTCCGATGACAGCCGACGAGGCGAAAAAAAGCAAAATACCCTTGTTCAAGAGCCTGGACTATATCGATATCGATGATATGGAGGCTGCTGGCAGTAATTATGAGACTGCTGCCAGTTATGAGTCCAAGATGCTGAAAGATCCTTACCGTATTGATCCCGAGAAGATTTCTGGAACCTTTTTTTGGCCTTTCGATTGGTGGGGCGGCAAATGGGACAAGGTGCTGATGAAGAAGTTCTCCAAATTCTTCAAGAACGACAAGAACATTCCAACCTTCGTAGGTAATGAAATTTTTGCCGATTCATACGACCTTGCCAAGAAGGCCTTGAGTGTAAAGCAAAAGAATGATAAAAGGAAAGAAGAATTCTTCACCGACAAGAAGAAAGCGGAGCATCTCCCTGAACAATATGGCGATTATAATTTTGGCACTGACGATAATCCGGATAAATCAATGGGCTTTAACCCGTTCTCCGAGATCAAGCCAGCTTGTACTAATAAGAAGTATTTCACAATACTGACGAACGAGATTGCTGCCAGTAAGAATGCCGTCTGCATCAATTTCGATACCAGTTATCCTTGTCTGAAGCTAGGTGAGGTCATCAGAGTTTATGGTAAGGAATATATCGTAACACAGATTGATTGCCAGACCGATGTTCCTTTGAAGATGACAGACGACCTGTGGGTGGTAAGCTCCGGAAAAGCCAAGTACGCCTTTGTGGTGACAGCTATTGCCAAGCAGCATTTAGAGGAAAAGGATAAAGACGGGAAAGCGTATGATAAGTTCTTCCCCACGGTGATACCTGCAGGTCATGTCAGGTTGGCAGAGCCGCAGATAGGCACAGTCACAGATGCCAGTGATCCCAATTACAGTGGCCGTGTCCGCGTGCTATTCTCCTGGCAAAGTGGTGACGACAACAAATTCAAGAATGATATAGAGAAGAAAACCAAAGATAAGAAGGATTTGGAGAAGAAGGAGAAAGAAGCCACTACTGATTCGAAAAAAGGATATCAAGAAAAGATAAAAGCCCTTGATGCTGAAATCACCAAATTGAAGAAAGATTATGAGACATGGAAAAGCCAGGTAGCCTCGCCCTGGTTGCAGTTTGCGGCTAATGCAGGTGGCAAAAAGGGTATCATGGGCGCCCACTATGAGGGTGACAAAGTGTTTATTGGCTTTGTCGATGGTAATGTAGAGCGTCCTTACGTACTTGGTGCTATCTCTAAGGGGGCTGGTGCTGATATACATTGTGCGACACCTGGCGGTCATGAGTTGACAATCGGAGACGATAAATCAGGTATTAGAGGATTCCTGACCGGTATGTTCTCACCTTCTTATAACACGTTTGGGGACTTTATTCCCGGTGTAGCGAAATTTAATCCGTTTTCTGGCGATAAGAACAACCTGGCGTTGGCAGGTGGCTTTGAATTAACCGACAAGTATGGTATCTACAAGATATCAGGATCAACAAATTATCGCTCGATTGATATTCAATCCCCTTGGGGTAACGTGAACGTCAATGCCTTTACAGGCATAACAATCTCGGCTCCCAACGGCGATATTTCCATCAAGGGTAAGAATGTGAGTATAGAGGCGGGAAACAACCTGACACTCACTTCAGGAAAGAATGTCAATTATAAGTTGTGGAAGGACAAGGGGAAAGACACTGCTTCCCAGTTCATGTTGGATGTTGCAGCCGCCGTGACTAAGAAGCTTGCGGAGTCTTTGATCAACATTGTTGACCTGTCGATGATCAGAAACGTCATTGAGATTGTCATGCGTCCTGTTGAGGGTAAACTCACTGTCAAGTCCAACCGTTACCTGATGCTGGAGGCTGGAAAGAGCGAGTGCAAATATCCCGAGGCGGCCTATGCCCGTCCGGAAGATATCCAGAAGAAACTCGACACTAAGGCCATGGATGACATCGTGGCCGGTGCTGGAGTAGGGACTATCAGAGGAGTCGGAACTGGAATGGTCGAGTTGTTTGGTTCCATCCCTGGTATTATCAATCATATTGACGAAACTTGTTGTGACAGGTATAAGAGACTGCCGATTCGAAAAGCCAGGTTGAAGGAACAACTTGAGACACTCAACGACTGGAAAAATTCTATCGGTGGAGATGTGGAGATTATGACAGGATATGCTAAACCGGAAAATTTTGAAAGCTGGTTTGAGAATCAGATCGTTCCTAAATTGTGGGGGCAAGCCGAGTTCAAAGAGTTTAAGGAAGATGACCTTGGTTTCACAGATGAGGTAGCGGTGGAAGGCAGCGCAAATGATATAGTCAAAAGTAAATGTCATAATGCACATTATAACCGTATGGCATTCACCTCAATGCACTTTTTTGGAGCCCGAAATGCCAGAGTGGTTGATGAGGCTATTATTGCCAAGCGTAAGGAATTACGTAGAGCCTGCCTGAAGACCCTGAACAAGTTGGCTAAAGGATGTTGGCAATTGGAGCACTTCTACATGGACGAGCTGGCAATTGGTAAGTATTTGTCTGCATTCGCTTTCACTCCAGTGCCTGCAAAATTCAAAGAGAAGATGACTGAAGCCTTCAGTTATAAGAAGTGTAAGAATAGTCGTTATTATAATTTTTCTACAATTCCCAACAAGGTGAAGCTTCTGAAATCTAGTAGTATCAGTATTCACAAAGAATATTCTGAATACGACCGTAAATATCTCAAACGTCTGGTTACGATGAACTTGCTGGAAGAGTTCGGGTTCACGGACGATCTGAGGAAAGAGATAGACATCACGGTAGGAACAGGAGCTGCTGCTCAGACAGTGAAGAAGAAGCCCGAAAAGCCTAAGACCGATAAGTTGGACATTGATATTAACAATCCTGTCATTCCTGCCGACCATATCTTAGATAATAATTGTTGGGAGAATTATGTCAATAGCCTTAGTGCTATTCCTCCACTCGGTAAGGCTGATACGACTATCGGAGCGGCCATCAAGGGTGCAGCTGGAGCTGCATTAGATAACCTGATGTTCTGGAAGGGTCTTGGAGAGCGTTCTACTTGGAGCGCTGGATCGAATGGCAAGATTATGTTTGCCATAGGGAAAGACACCTACTCTATGAATAAATCAGCTGCAGCTGATGGACCTGCACTCGTGTCGAAGGAGAATACGATGAGTTCGAAAATTACGAGTCTTTCCGATAAGGACTTTGAATACTTTGATGCCGAAAAGCAAGCTATTCAAGAGTTTGTGGGAAAGATAAAAACAGAATTATTGAATTATTAATATAGAAGTATTATGGCATCTTATATATTTGAAGATTGGAAAAAGCTGTTGGATAATTTCCAGCAATGTGTTGAGAAGGATCTGGAAGAGATCCACCAGCAGAAGGCTGAGGTGCAGCAGATCAAGACTGATATATTCAACAAAGTGAGTAGTGGTGTTTACTACCGTGACAGCGAGCGTATCGTCATCTCTGCACCGGAGGTTATCATTGGTAACGTCGACAAGGACGGTATGATGTTAGACGGCGGTATGGGAAAAGTTGTGTTCAGAGGCAACGAGGTGGCACTCGACGGTGTCGGTGAGACAGGCCACATTGTCAGCCGAGCTCCGAGCATCCAGCAATTAGCCGTCAATCCCGGATTCGACGGTATGGAGAATGTCGTTTGCGAATACTCGCAGATTATTTCTCAGGCTGCAGACATCGTCTTGCACAGCAGTGATGCGAAGGATGCCTTCTCAACGGGGCCGGTATCCGCAGGTCACGGTGGTATCCGCATCCATGCCGACAAGGATCTCAGTATCGAGGCTGCCGTATCGGCAGAAACCCGTAAGGCTTCTATAGAGGCCGAGGTGAAGAGCCTTGAAGAAATAGGCAAAAACTTGAAGAGTCAGATGGATGCACAGCGTAAGAGTGTTGACGACTGCTTCACAAAGATGACAACCCTGCTTGAGCAGGAAGAAAAGTCAAACCAGGAGGAATTCTTCCTCTCCCGAGTGAACGTCTATGACACCGAGACCATCCATGAAGAGATGGATTCTTTGATGCCTGTATTGTGTCAGGCCACACAGACATTTATCCACCTTGTCTCTCAGTTGGCTGAGGTGAACCGCAAGAAGAAGGCTTTGGAAGCAGAAAAGAATGAGGTCAAGACGGGTGACGATTTCAAGAAGAACACTACAGGTGCTTCTTTGTCAGTGGTGGCAGAGTCGATCAATGTGGAAACAGCCGATGGTGAAGGTAACCTGCATGAGAATTCCGAGGCTGGTATCAGCATCAGAACTCCGAGAATGGGTGTGACCATGAACGACGACAAAGGTAAGCAGATTGAGAACAGCGGCTTTACAGTAGGTGCCCAGAACATCACGCTTTTCTCCTCTAATATCTCTGACGACGGTACGGAGGTTACCGTTGGAGGTAATGTCAGCATCCAGGCCAAGAACATCAATATGGAGGCCATCGACTATAAGGTGGACAAGAACATGTATACCGAGAAGGGCCTTACGGAAGAGGGTAAGATCTCGATGACGGCTAAGACGATAGAGGTCGCCACAACGAATCCAAAGGATTTTGAGCGCGATGAGGAAGGTAAACTTACGAAAGGCGAATATACTGCTGAGGGCGATGTCATCTTCAGGTCGAAGAACTTTACTGTTGAGAGCCTCGACTACGAGGTGAAGGACGGCAAACTTGAGACCAAAGCCCTGACGAAGGACGGTTCAATCTCCATCCGCGCCGAGAAGACCAGCGTGCTCGCTGCTGATGCAGAAGGCAAGTCTACAGGTAGCATCACGATGAATGCGAAGGCTGTCAGCGTGAAGTCGATGGATGTCGACAAGGAGAAGCTCACCGACTCTGCTTTGGCAGCAGGCAGTACGATGACCATCGTATCTGAGAAAATGTTCGTAGGTGCACAGTCGAAGGACGTGAAGAGCAAGAAACTTCAGGCAGTATCCGAGGAGATGGGACTCTTTGCCGACAAGACCTTCGAGGCCCAGCAGGGCGACGGCAAGGCTGTGGTACAGCTCGATGGCGGCAATGCCAATGTCGGCGGCAGCAAGACAGCCGTCTATGGCGAAACCACGATCAATGCCAAGGCCGAGGTCAAGGGCGAGCTCAAGGCTCCGAAGATCTCTGGCGACAGCATCGAGGCCAAGAGTGCCTTCAAGTCGCCGAACATCAGCGACGGCATGGCAGCAGGTGCCGGCGGTGGCGGCGGCAGCCTGAGTGCCAAGCTGAAGACTGAGGATGCACCGAAGGAATAATATTTTATAAATAGGTATATAAAAATAAAGTAAGATATGAGAAGAATAGTATTACGAGAATTCGATCAGTTAGGCGAGAACCTTTCAAATTACAGTGGTGTGTTCGCCTATCGTCTCAGGAACCTCTGCGTAAAGGCTGAAGAGGTATCGTTAATACCAGTGGAGGTGTTGATCGAGGGTGAGCCTCAGAAACTGGAGGAGTGTACCGTGATAGGCAAGGAAGACGACTATAGCTTTATGGTCTTTCCAAAGTATGATGAAGACATGGAGGCTGTTGGCCAAGGCATTATGAGGGCGCATCCTGAGTTCAAGCAGGAAATCAAGTCTATGAAAGTTGACACCACTGATGACAAGGGCAACCCTACAGAAAGCGATGCGCGTTACATCCTAGTGACAATGCCCGAGGTTGATGATGACCGCTACGACGTACTGAAGGACGGTGTGAAGCTCTGCTATGACGAATGCAAGGCACAGATGGAGGCCGCCAATCTCAAGGCCGACGTGAATTTCGCAAGATTGTCCGTTGGCGAGAGTGAAGAGGACTTGGAGAAACTGAAGACAGCCCGCGAGAAACTCAACGAGCAGTGGAACGAACAGCGTGACAAGATCTACAACGAGAAGCTTAAAGAGATCGAAGATGCTCACAATAAGTGGATTGCTGAGCGTGAAGAGCGCGAGATGAAACGTCAGGAGGAAGAGGCTTCCCATGGCGATGCTGCTGCTCGTTCTATGAAGATTAATCAGGACGAAATGGCTAATTGATAGTTTAACAGATTATATTATGAAGAAAAGGTTATTTTTCAGTATGGTGCTTGTCGCTGTCGTAGCGGCATTCACCAGTTGTTCAAAGTCGTCGGATGTCTACGACCCCGAACTTCCAGAAAAAGACGCGCAGGAGCTCTATAAGACTAATTTCCTGGCGTACGTAGGCGGTTCAATCAACAGCGCTGTCGACTGGGGCTTCGGAGCCGCCACCGTCAAGTCTGGAACCCGTGCTGACGACGACACGACGCATGTTGTGCAAGACCCTAAAGGTTACTCGACATTATTTGATACTAAGGCGTTTCAGACGATTCAGCAGTATTTCCCTGAGAATGCCGTGTGTACCGATGACAGATGGTATAATTTTGAATTTCATGAGAGAGGTGAGTTCTGCAACATCCGACTTATTTATACGAATACCCATAAGGAGGATGAGATAGGACTTTATTATTACGATCCGACTTATCAGACGTATGAAGATGCAAAGACAATTGTCCTGATAGATAATCTTCAGAAGGTAGACTTGGGTATGTACTACCGCGTAACCGAGTATGATGATCTTGAAAATGAATGGTATGCCCCTGCAAATACCTATCTGGCCTATTCGCAGTGGAATTCTGCGGATCCTATTGTCCGTTTACAGGCAAGAACGTGGACTGTCTACATGAACGGTACATACAACTTCGGCCTCTATGTCAAGAATACGGATTCCAGTGGCACTCATACCTATTATACCAACCAGTTTAAGAATGCCGATGAATCGGCCTATAGTGGTGCTGCAATAGGAGATTTGGATCTGAGGAATATCGATCAAAGCTACATCGTAGGCTTGAGCGATGACGATCAGAAAAACTGCAACTTATTGTTCGCTATTCCAAAGGCAGGTAAAAACGGCCTTTATCCAGAGCTTATCAAGCCCGAGAAAAAGAAGGAACCCGAACCCGAGCCCGAGCCAGAACCACAGCCCGAGCCCGAGCCAGTATGGTACCGCATCATTGCTGAGGACTTGAATGCACATGATATTGATAAGGACGGTGAGGTTGATGATACCGACTTCGACTTTAATGATATCGTGCTTGACGTGGCACTTACTGATACTGGTGCAAAGTGTATCCTTCAGGCTGCCGGTGCTACGCTGAAGATCCGCATCAATGGTGATGACAACCGTGAGGTGCATAAGCTGTTTGGAGTCGATCAGAACATCATGGTCAATACCAATGCCGATAAGGCTGGTCTGGCAAATGCGAAGAAAGATGCTGTATCATTTGATCTGACGGGCAGTTTCAACTCTGCTGACGATATCAAGATTGAGGTTTTCCGCCAGAACCGTTGGATGACGTTGAAAGCTCCGAAGGGTGACGCTGCCAGTAAGATTGTGGTTCCAAACAATTTCGTATGGCCCGACGAGCGCGAGAGTCTCAAGGCTAAATATCCTGATTTCCTGAATTATGTGAAGGATCCTGAAACCTACCGCGAGTGGTGGAACAACGTCGTGAAGTAGTCTTTCATTTCTTTAGGAAGAAATAGATAAAGTCGTTAATTAACCGGATGCCCCTGGAATGTTCTGTTTCAGGGGCATTTTTATGATGTCTGATCAATCCTTGAAGGGCTAGTGTTTCCTCATCAGAATGTAGTGTACTGAATAAGTTGACAAAATCAAAAACTCCCCGAGTGTGTTGGGCTCGGGGAGTAGATGGTATGCTGAATAGAAAATAGAAAATCAGGCGGGCTTAAACGATTCTCAGGGCGAGCATCATGACGTCGTCGTTCTGTGGGGCTGTGCCGCGGTGGCTCTCCAAGACTTCCCGCATCTTGGCAAGTACCTTTTTAGGTTCTTCGCTCATGCGGGCTGAACTATTGAGACGTGTTAACATGCGCTTCTGGCCGAATGCCTCGTGATGGATGTCCTCTGTCTCGTAGACACCGTCGTTATACAGGAAGAGGGTGAACTTATCGGTGAGGGTTATCTGCTGCTCTTCGTATTCGTAATCATCCATCACGCCGATGGGGATGTTCGGTATCGTGTCAAGGAGCTTGGCACCGTTAGAGGCATCGAGAACGACGGGGGATGGGTTACCGGCATTACAGTAGGTGAAGCAGGCATTGTCGAGGTTCAACACACCTACGAAGAGGGTAGAGAACATCTGATTGTGGTTGATGGCGCACATGGAGTGGTTCATCTCTGAGACAATTTCTGCCGGAGAGGGCTTTTCACTCTTTTCGCAAAGTATGGTTGCAGCTGTGCGGAAAACGCTGCGGGTGATGGACATCATCAGAGAGGCCATGACGTTGCTGCCAGGCACATCGCCGACGCACAGGATAATGTTATGACCTGAATAGAAATAGTCGTAGAAGTCGGCACCTACATCGGGTGCTGAGAGCAAAAGCTTCTCGATCTGAACATGGTGCTCGGTGTTCTCTTTGTCGGAGTTGGTGGGCAACATGGCTGTCTGGATGTCGCTGGCAATCTGCAGCTCCTTGCTCATCAGTTCCTGTTCCATGACCAGACGGTTCACCTCGCGGAACTTCTTCGCATAGCGCCATACTATCCAGACGATGAGCAACAGACCGATTAACTGGATGAGGAAGCCAATGACGTTGACAGTATCAATGGCGCTGTAGGAGACTTCTTTCTCGGGCGACAAATCTTTGAAAAACACGTCGCCAGTCAGAACGCCAATCACTTTTCCCTGACTATTGTGGATAGGCTTGCTGTAAGTGAATACGCTCATACCTGAGCCTTCTGTGTCAGTATATACTTCACTCCAGCGGGCTGTGTCGTTGTTGAAAGACTCTTTGAACCAATCCTGCTGAGTGTAGTCGTAGGCCAAAAGTTTCGTCGTGGGCTGACTGTCGGCCTTTTTCGAACGGTTGAAGGCGATTGGAGCGTAAAGGCTATCCTTCTGTGGATAATAGCCCGGGCGCATGGCGATGGTACTGGCCACGATGTCGGGATTGCGGGATACCATACGTGAGACAATGCCATAGAATTTCTCGGGTTCCTGAAGGCTGATGAGTACATCGCCCATTGCATTCTCGACAGCTGTTTCAACCCTCGTCTTAATGCCTAGTACACGTTGAATTTCTTTCTGGTCATCGTAGGCTTGCTGCATCGCATGCTTCTTAACTGCATAACGGGTATAGATGTACTGCCCGATGTTTAAAACCTGAGCCAGAGCTGCGGCAACCACAATGACAATGATGCCGGTTCTTGACTTCTGGATAAGTTTCTTAATGGACAAACGGTTCATATTCTTCTGAATTTGGATGCAAAAGTACGCTTTTTTTAGGAAATAAACAAGAAAAAGATGAATTATCTTATAAGAAGGAAATGTGTAATTAATGTTAATGTTTGGGCGGAAAGCATTTAAATTAAGAAAAATTTAATTAACTTTGTAATGCAAATAAAACTATAATGTTATGAAGAAACTTTTGACAATAATGGTTTCGGGGCTGATAACGGCTTCAGCCATACAGGCTCAGGATGCTCCCAAACTGGAAGTTAAACCCTCGGGACGTATCTTATTTGATGCTGCCTATCTGAGTTCGCAGAATCAGAAAGATGAGTTGAAGAGCGGTGTCGGTGTTCCTGACGTACGTGTTGGCGTGGGATTCACTTACGGGAAATGGAAGGCAAAGATTGATATGGGCTATGCCTATGGTAAAGTGGGTATGAAGGACGTGTGGTTGCAGTACACCTTCGACCAGAAGAATTTCCTTCGTGGCGGTTACTTCATCCACCAGTATGGTTACCAGAGCTGCACCAGTTCATCGTTCAAGGAGACGATGGAGGAGCCTCAGAGTAACGCTGCTTTCAACAACGACCGTATGCTTGGTCTGATGTATGAGCATAAGACGAAGGACTTCTTGGCTACGGTGAGTGCCGTAGTGGAAACTGATGCCATGAAGCAGACAACCGACGTGACTGGCAGTGAGGGTATCGGTGCCTTGACGCGACTGGTGTGGCATCCGCATACGGAGCGTGGCAACATCTTCCACGTAGGTATCAGCGGCGGCATCGAGGGAGCCCGTTACAACAGTAAGGAAGAGCTGAACCATAAGCAATTCACACTGGCAGCCAATTGGCCTACACGTGTGGCTAAGATCAAGGCACAGCAGGCTATGATCGACGAAGCCAAGACGATGTACAAGTTCTCTCCTGAAGTGCTCTTCTCGAAGGGGCGCTTTGCTGCCGTTGGACAGTATTTCCTTAATAAGGTGACTCGGCGCAACGACCTGAGTGCGTTTAATGGTAGCGGTGCATACGTCACGCTGCGCGGACTGCTTAAGGGTAATGGTTACGTGTACACGATGAACGACGGTGGTATCGACACGCCAGATCCAGGTTTCATGGAACTCGTTCTACAGTATAACTATACCTCGCTTTCAGACTACCGTGCAGGTATCTACGGCGGTTACCTTAATGACTGGACACTGGGTTATGACTATTATATTAATAAATATATGATTTGGCGTGTGCGCGCATCATATACAAGAGTGACAAACCGTGCTGGATTCGAAAACAATGAGCTATATGCGCTCGAGACCCGATTGCAAGTGAAATTCTAATTTACTAATTTAATAATTTATCGACAATGAAAAAGCTATTGATGATGGCTGCCCTTGTGATGGCAGCAGTGAGTGTGAAGGCGCAGTCGGATCCGACTCCCGTTGATGCGTATTTTACTACTAAAGAAATGCCCGACATGCTGAAGTGGTGTCCGGCTCCTCCCGATACCATCGGACCGGCATTCGCATTCGACATTATGCAGTATATGTGGGGTAAGCAGATGCGTAACTGCAAGGAGCGTGCCGACATTGCTATCCGTGATGCCGTGTATGGTCTGGACTGCATCATCCGTGAGTTCAGCGAGCCTTTCGGTATGCAGATTTCGAAGGAAGAGACACCGGAGATCTACAAGGTGCTCCGTGAGGGAACTGCCACCTGCGACAGTATCTGTACCTATCCAAAGAAGTATTATATGCGTAAGCGCCCCTTCATGCGTTTCCATGAGCAGACGCTGACACCGGCAGATGAGCCTTCACTTAGCAAGAACGGATCGTATCCCTCAGGTCACACGCTGCTCGGCTGGAGTTCGGCCCTGCTGTTGTCGGAGATCAACCCTGACCGTGCCGACACCATTCTTGCCCGTGGCTATATGTATGGCGACAGCCGTATGATTGTCGGTGCCCACTGGCAGAGCGACGTGAATGCAGCCCGTCTGGCTGCCAGTGCTGCCTATGCCCGTCTGCATACCAGCGAGCGTTTCCTGGAGCAGATGCGCAGAGCTCGTGAGGAGTACCGTGTGAAGGCTGGTCTGGCTACCATCGTGGAAATCAAGGCTTACCAGAAGGCTGCTGCCAAGCGTGCTAAGGAAGCTGCAAAGAAGGCCAAGAAAGTGGCTATCCGATAACTTTTTTTAGATAAAATTGGCGATTTTCGCTTTTTATTTGTAATTTTGCAACCAGAACAGGTGTTTCGGGCGCGCAAATGAGACAGGCAATGATCTTTGCGGCGGGACTAGGTACCCGTCTGAAACCCCTGACTGATACCATGCCCAAGGCCCTGGTGACAGTCGGGGGAATGCCTTTGATATGGCACGTGATCATGAAACTGAAAGCGGCGGGCTATGAACGCATCGTGGTTAACGTGCACCATTTCGCCCAGCAGATCGTGGACTACCTCGCTGCCAATGGCAACTTTGGCCTTGACATCCGTATATCGGACGAGACGGGCGGACTGCTAGAGACGGGTGGGGGCATCCGAAAGGCGTTGTCGCTGTTTGACCCGATGTCGCCCATTCTGATCCATAATGTGGATATCCTGAGTAATCTGAATTTGGCGGCGCTGCCTGCAGACGAAACGGTGCTGGTGGTTAGCGAGCGGAAGACGAAACGTTATCTGCAGTTTGATGACACAATGCGACTCGTTGGCTGGAAAAATATCGAGACTGGCGAAGTGAAGGGCCGTGAGGCACGGTCACTTGCATTTTCGGGTATCCATGTGTTGGGACCGTCGATGTTTCCCTTGTTGGAGGACTGGCCACAGCGTTTCCCGATTATGGACTTTTATCTGGCGGTCTGTAACCAACAGCTAATCCGCGGGTATGAGGCATGCAATCTCCGGCTGCTCGATGTAGGTAAACTCGACACGCTCGAACAAGCAGAATTATTTCTCAAACAATTATAGACAACATGACACAGAAGATTATCATCTTGGATTTCGGCTCACAGACGACACAGCTGATTGGCCGTCGCGTTCGTGAGTTGGATACCTTCTGCGAGATACTGCCATACAACAAATTTCCAAAGGATGACCCGACGGTAATCGGCGTCATCCTGAGTGGTTCACCCTATTCAGTGCACGACCCCGAAGCCTTCAAGGTGGACTTGAACCAGTTTATCGGCAAAGTACCCGTGCTGGGTATCTGCTATGGTGCACAGTTCATCTCACATACCCTCGGTGGTAAGGTAGAGAAAGCCGATAGTCGGGAATATGGTCGGGCAAACCTCCAGACGGTGGATACCTCGAACCTGCTCTTCAAGCATTTTGAGCAGCAGTCGCAGGTGTGGATGAGCCACGGTGACACCATTACGGCCATCCCCGATGATTTCAAGGTGATCGGCTCGACTGCCGATGTAGTGAATGCGGCTTTTGCCTCTACCACCCAGCCTGTATGGGCTGTGCAGTTCCACCCGGAGGTGTTCCATACCTTGCAGGGAAAGCAATTGCTGAAGAATTTTGTGGTTGATATCTGTGGCAGTCGACAGTCGTGGAGTGCTGCTTCCTTCGTGGATTCCACAGTGGCTGAGCTGAAGGCACAACTCGGACAGGATCGGGTAATACTGGGACTTTCCGGCGGTGTGGATTCTTCGGTGGCAGCCGTGTTGCTGAACCGTGCCATTGGTAAGAACCTGACTTGTATCTTCGTGGATCACGGTATGCTGCGTAAGAACGAGTTCCGGCAGGTGATGGAGGATTACAAGGTACTCGGCCTGAACGTGATCGGTGTCGATGCATCAGAAAAGTTCTTCGGCGATCTGGCAGGTGTCTCCGATCCGGAACAGAAGCGCAAGATTATCGGTCGTGACTTCGTGGAGGTGTTCAATGCTGAGGCGAAGAAGATTACCGACGCGAAGTGGCTGGCTCAGGGTACCATCTACCCAGACCGCATAGAGAGTCTGAATATCACGGGTAAGGTAATCAAGAGTCATCATAATGTAGGTGGACTGCCGAAGGAGATGAACCTGCAGCTCTGTGAGCCGCTGAAGTGGCTTTTCAAGGACGAAGTTCGCCGCGTAGGCCGTCAGTTGGGTATGCCCGAGCATCTGATCACCCGTCATCCGTTCCCGGGACCGGGCTTGGCTGTGCGTATCCTCGGTGACATCACGCCCGAAAAGGTGCGTATCCTTCAGGATGCCGATGACATCTATATCCGCGGTCTGCGTGAGTGGGGCCTTTACGATCAGGTGTGGCAGGCCGGTGTGGTGTTGTTGAGTACGGTAAGAAGTGTCGGGGTGATGGGTGATGAGCGTACCTATGAGCATCCTGTGGCTCTGCGCGCCGTGACCTCTACCGATGCGATGACGGCAGACTGGGCCCATCTGCCCTACGACTTCATGGCGAAGATATCCAATGAGATTATAAATAAGGTGCGTGGTGTGAATCGCGTCTGTTACGACATCTCGTCGAAACCGCCTGCAACTATCGAGTGGGAGTGAGTCTCCCCCCTCGAAAAGACCTTGCGACAGCAAACATATTTATTAACTAATATAACAATTTAATTATGAAGAAGTATTCTAAGTTTTTTAATGTGTGGCTGCTCTTGGTGAGCATGAGCCTGGTTACTGCTTGTACTACAGAAGACAATGCTGTTGACCCTGTTGGACCTCAGGAAGAAGTTATTACTGAGTTTTACAATGAGACCGTCAATAAGATGATTGACGAGAACTATGAGAAAGTGAAGGCTAACGGCTATGCCGAGCTTGTAATCCCCGCTTCGCTTTATCCGAAAGGCATGATCAAGATGCCCGCAGCCGACATGGAGGCAATGGACTATGTGATCAAGGCTGGTCATACGGCATTCGTCAACGGTGGTGCCGTGCGCGACGGTGTGATGGGCAAGGAACTCCACGACGTAGACTTCTCCACCGATGCCACACCCGATGAACTGATAGCCATTGTGCCCAACTCCCACAAGACGCAGGCTGGCAAGCTCACTATTGCTCAGGCTGAGCACGAGGGCGGCATCCGTACCGACATGGTGCCCTATCAGGCTATGGACATCCGTTTGAAGGGCCAGTGGGGCGTTCCCGAGAGCCCATACTTTGGTCAGACTTACAGTAAGAATCTGATTGACGACTCTTATGGACGCGACTTGACCATTAATGCCGTTTACTATGACTACAAGACGGGCGATATCATCGACTATCACGGTGGTCTCCGCGACATCCGCGAGAAGATTATTCGTACGCCCGTTGAGCCGAACCTGGCCTTTACGATCGATCCGCAGTCGATACTGCGTGCCGTGCGCTTTGCTGCCCGCTACGATTTTACCATCGAGGAGAATACTGCCAAGGCCATTGAGGCCAATCTGACAAAGGTTGATGCCATCAAGCCTTCGCTCCGTCGCTATGTGGTGATAAAGGGATTCTGCGACAAGTGTGCTTTCCGCACCTATCAGTACAATGTGAAGTACGGTGTGCTTGGCTATCTGTGCCCGATGCTGAAGGACTATATCGGCAATGCCGAGTATGAGGACTATCTGAAGAGCGTGTTCGACTATGTAGATTCTCAGAAAGCCATGGAAGCCAGTCTGGCCTACTGCATTCTCTTCATGCCTCCTGTGATGAAGGAACTTGGCGACAAAGAGCCTACATTTGATAATATCAAGGCTGCCTTCGACAAACTGGAACAGGGCAGTGGTCAGGACAAGCTCTTCTGGCTTGAGGACTACCGCTTCACGAAGAGTGACCCTATCCTCATCTGGAGAAATTACCGACTGATGACCACCGATGCTACGCTGAAGGATGCAGCTCTGGTGAACAGTATCAGAAAAGAGTTTACATTCAAGAGCAGTCTTATGTTGCTCAACGCGATGGCTCAGAATGATGCCAGCCTGAAGAAATATGCCGACGAGTGGAACAAGGACCTGCCTGCTAGCACCGATCTCGACAAGGTAGAAGCTGACTACACGGTGAAGGATGGGGAAATTCTGACAGGTATCTCCGAGCATGCGCTGATTATCCCTGATGGTGCAACGATCACGCTGGAGAGTGCCGGTGCGCTGAATGCCATCATCTGTCAGGGTGATGCCAAGATCATCCTCTCGAAGGGAACAACCAATATCTTTGATTGCGAAGAGCGTTATGGCAGTGCCATTAAGACCCAAAGTGGTAAGACGCTGACCATCGACGGTGAAGGAGCACTCTACGCTCTCGGCGGTCAGGAAGGTGCCGGCATCGGCGGCAACGGCAATATCGTCATCAACAGCGGTACGATTGAGGCCTACGGCGGTCAATATGGAGCCGGTATCGGCAGCGAGATGTATTCTCCGTGTGGTGACATCACCATCAATGGCGGTAAGATCAAGGCTCAAGGTGGAGACCAGGCTGCAGGTATCGGCAGCGGTCAGGACGGTGAGTGCGGCAAGATCGTCATCAAGAGCACTGTGAAAGAAGTAGTAGCTATCGCCGGTTCAGAGTGTGAGAACAACATCGGTGCTGGCTTGGGCGGCACTTGCGGTGAGATTACGATCGAGGATAAGACCAAGATATCCGCTGAATAAGGGTTAGGATCGCGAAATACAAAAGATCCTGAATATGAAAATGAAAGCATTTAACTATAGGATAGGAATATGGCTGATGACGTTCGGCCTATTCCTATTATCTTCCACAACCTTCGTATCATGCACATTCGAAGATAATGCCATTGACCCGAAGCCGGAAGAACCGACCTCCCAAGGTTTCTTTACAGATGAGATCAACAAACTGATTGACGAGAACTACGAAAAAGTTAAGGCCAATGGCTATGCGAAGTTGGTGATACCGAAGTCATTGTATAAGGAAGGTCTTTTTACGTTCCCTGTCAATGCAGCTAGTGACATGAAATGCATGGTGGATGCCGGCTACAAGGCATACGTCAATGGTGGTACAGTTCGCGACGGGGTGATGGGTACGCCGAGCCACGATATCGATTTCTCCACCAATGCCAGCATCGATCAGATTGTGGCGACGGTGCCTAATGCCAAGAGTTTCAATGCCTTTAAGAATATCTGGGTAGTCAAGGCCTATCATGATGGTGACATCGAGACCGACATCGCTCCTATTTTCTCTATTTTCGAAGAGTACGGTGGAAAGGGTAATGTACCTCTCACTAAGTATCCTGACTCCCCCTATTGCGATGATTTGTTGGAAGACACCTATAGCCGAGATTTCACCATTAACGCACTTTATTACGACTACGGGACAGGTGACATTATTGATTATCACGGCGGTCTGCATGACCTGCGGGATGGCATTATGAATACCGTGGTTACTGCCGATGTGAAAATTGCCCTGGACGCCCGTGCTATCCTGAGAGGTCTCCGCTTTGCTGCCAAATATCAGTTCCGCGTTGGTGAGGAACTGGACAAGGCATACAAAGATCATATTGATGCGTTAAAGGAACTCGACACTTACAATAGTATCTATAATATGGAGAGCGGCTTCAACGGTGGTTTTGCCCTGCGCTACTTCAAATTGTTAGAGCAATATAAGGTGACAGACTACTACCTGACTTCGCTGACTGACCGTCTGCAAACTGCTGCCTATAAAGACTTCGTGGAAGGTATGCTTAGTGAGTTCGACAAGGTAGGCAAGGCTGATATGGCTCTCTCGTGGACAGCTATTTTCTGGCCTCGCTTTGCCGATGAAATCAAGGCTAAGACAAATCCCACGAAAGACGATGTGGTTGCTATTTGGACGGCTATCGACAAAGCGAACAAGGAGAATTTCAAGTTTGACTATAAAGACTATACTTATGTTCCTGAATTTATTCAGGATGTATGGTACTTACAACTCCAGATGACTGATCCCGCTAATAAGACGGATGCAAAGTCTGCCGAAATCCGCAAGAGTAGTCATTTTGCCGAAGCTCAGCGTTTCCTGAAGGCCCGTGTCGTTTTGGATAGCAGCCTCGCTGATATTGCCTCTTACTGGGAGTAGGAAATTGGAATAATTTGGAATCTTCGTGGATAAGGAAATGAAAGACGGTTTTAGGAATTGTATCGGACTTTTTCCTCTGAGCTTGCTTCTTGGTGGTTCCATGATATTTGGCTCGTGTACGTTTGAAGACAATCCTGCCGATCCTGTCACATCACAGAAGAGTATTGTGATCCTCTTTGAGAGTGATTCGCATTGCGAGGTTTCCGGCTACCCGAAGATAGCAGGACTGCGCGATGCCATCAACCAGAGTGACACAGCCTATGCAGGGGTCGTCTGTTGCGGCGACTTCCTACAGGGCGGTGCCGTTGGGACAGTCTCAAAGGGTAAGTATATTGCCGATATCATGAAGGCCGTGGGCTACGATGCCGTCACGGTAGGCAATCATGAGTTTGAGTTCGGGAGTGTGAATATGGAAAACCTCCTCAGTCAGATAGGTGCCCCGGTGGTCTGTGCCAACCTTTTCCGACACGGAGAGGCGAAAAGCGTCTATCCCGCCTATGCGATCCGCCGATATGGTGACAAGCGTGTGGCCTTCATAGGGCTCCTGACGCCGGAGACGTTCTCGACTCAGAACTTTGCCTTCTTTGACAGCGAGGGCAATCAACTCTATGACCTGACCGGCGAAGGACTGGAGAAACTGGTACAGCAGGCTGTCGATGATGCCAGGAGCGAAGGAGCCGACTATGTTGTGTTGCTCTCCCACATGGGTGAGCGTTCGGTAATCGCGCTGACGTCTCACGACCTGATCAAGCGGACACGAGGTATCGACGTGGTGCTCGACGGCCACACCCACACGTCCGTTCCTTCTGCGTATGTGAATAACATCGATGGCAAGCCGGTGCTGGTGTCGCAGTCCGGTGATAAGTTCAAGCATATCGGCAAACTGGTGATCAAAGGCAGCGGAGAACTGTCGGCCACGCTCCTCCCGACGAAAGAGGTGGCGGAGGTGAGCAAACCAGTTTCTGATGTCATTGACGCCGTGGCGGTTGAGGTGAATAAAATGGTGGGCGTCGTATTGTGCCATAACGACTACCCCCTGGTATCCCTAAGTCAGGAAGGGAAGAAATTGTCGATGGTACAGGAGACGGCCATAGGCGACCTAGTAGCCGATGCTTACCGTGACTGCTATCATGCGGATATCGGCCTGCAGCAGGGCATATCGCTTGGCACAGACATGGCTGCCGGTGGTATTACGATGCAGGCGATGCTGAACCTCATCCCTTTCGAAGACCAGTTGTATCTGATTGAGGTAAAGGGCGACCTGCTCCATCAGATGCTGGAAAGATGTACGAAGAGCCTGCCGGCACCCGGTGTGTGCTTCCCCCAGTGCTCTGGTCTGAAATACACGGTTCACCAGAAGAGTGACACGGTGACCGACGTGATGGTGCTCGACCGTGCCAGTGGTGAGTACAAGCCGCTCGACCTGGAGAAGAACTACCAGGTGGCGCTGGGCGTGTTCTATTCGAGTCTGGGCTTTTACGGAGTCATGAAGGACTGCAAGGTAATCAGGTTCTCTTCAGAGACTACCCGTGATGCCCTGGTGAAATACCTGACTAAGACACTCAACGGGCAACTGGGCGACGGCTACAAGAGTGCCCAGGGGCGCATCACGATCATAGACGATTAACAGCTAACAGGAATAGTGAAGGCAATGAAAAAAGTTCAGGAAAAAAACGGATGGAGTTTGCTACTGTTGTTGGGTCTGCTCCTGACTGGATCCACGACATTCGTTTCGTGTACTGTTGAAGACAATGCCATTGAACCACAGCAAGAAGAGGTGGCGAAAGGCTTCTTTACGGATGAGATAAACAAGTTGATCGACGAGAACTATGAGAAGGTGAAGGCCAACGGCTATGCCGAGTTGGTAATCCCTGCCGCCATGTTCGACCATACGTTTTTCAAGATTCCCGATAATGCGAAAGGGGATATGGACTATGTGATAAATGCCGGCTATAAGGCTTATGTCTTTGGAGGTACGGTTCGAGATGCTGTGGTGGGTGTAGCCTCGAATGACGTGGACTTCACCACTGATGCCACACCTGAGGAGTTGGAGAAGATTGTGCCTAACACGAAAATCTTCGTCGCTCCCAACGGCTATAAGGTGGCTCAGGCATGGCATGGAAACGATCGCACTGACATGGGAACGATGCGCGCCATCTATTATTATCTGCGCGGAAAGGATGGCATTCCCGAGAGCAGTTATCCCACCGACGGCACCATCAACGTGTATTCCAAGGAACTTTGGGAAGACAGTTACAGCCGCGACCTGACTATTAATGCGATCTACTATGATGGCAAGACAGGTAATCTGATTGACTATCATGGCGGTCTGCACGACATCCGTGAAGGTGTCATCCGTTCTACGGCAGATCCAGATGCGGTCTATCCCTATAATGCGGAGGCCTTGATAAGGGCTGTACGCTTTGCTGCGCGCTTTGGATTTACCATCGAAGCTGAGACCGACAAAGCCATCCGCAAGCATCTTTCGGCCTGCGATGAACTCGGAGCCGGAGGTATTGCCTACGACTTGATCAAGGTGTTCCACGATGGCAACATGACCCTCGGGTATCGGCTGATGAAGGATTATGGTATCCTCGATCGTTTCTTCCTGACGCTGAAGGACACGCTGAATACCTCCAACTACGATAGTTACGCCAAGGCTGCATACGCCTATCTGGACGGGCAGAATAACAAGGATTATGCCGTCAGTCTAGCAACGCTTTTCCTGCCTGTTGTCAACAAGGCCATGCAGGGGAAGACAGCCGATCTGGAGACTTTCAAAACCACCTACAACACGCTGGAGAAGGATAGCAAGCAGGCTGACTATTTCCTCATTGAAGATGCGATGAAGGCCGATATGTTCCGATTGTGGCTGCTTGTGTCGCAGATGGATGACAAGGCTGTTATCGACGATGCAACCAAAAAGGCTGCTGTCAAGGCCGATAGTCTATTTGCCAAGGCTCTGCTGGTTCTGCAGGCCAAGGCTCAGACCGACACAGAAGTGGCTAAGATTGTTGATTATTGGAAATAGAAGATTTTGCTGTATAAAATAATTATCTGATGAAACTAAAACATTTATTTATCGTTACGTTGGCGGTATGGGCTATAAGCTCTTGTACCACCACAGAGAATCCCATCGTAAATCCCGATACCCAGGAACAATCCTATCGGGAGATCTTAGCCAGTCTTGACTGGGGAACAGACACAACTTTCGTCTATGGTCATAAAACACCCGACGTGGATGCTGTTACCTCTGCCCTGTCGTATGCCTCGTTGATGCGTGCCCTAGGCTATAACTGCAAGGCGAAAGTTTCAACGGGTACTAACCGCGAGTCAGCCTATATCTCCAAGCGTCTCGGTTTTGATCTGCCGGAACTTAAAAGTTCTGTGGCTGCCGGCACGCGCCTAATACTGACAGACCATACGGACTATGCCCAGTGCGTGGATGGTGCCAAGGAAGCGAAGATATTGCAGAAGATCGACCACCACATTGAGGGCGATATTCGCGATGCCATTATTCCTTATGTGCGTCGTGAGATGGTGGGCTCGACTTGTACCATTATTTTTGAATGCTTCAATGAACTGGGTGTGCCCATCGACGATGAGTCGGCGAGAATTATGCTGGCAGGTATCCTTTCGGATACGCGCAACCTCAGCAAAACCACAACCAAGGGTATTGACTCCACAGCCTGGAAGGCACTCGTAGCCCAACTGCGACTGGAGGACGAGGTAGCCCAGATCAGCCGTGAGATGGAGGAGGCTTCCTACAACTACGATGGCATGACTGACGCTGAGATCCTGCTTTCCGACTATAAGGACTATGAGATTGGCAGTCACCTCATCGGCTTCGGCAGTCTGTCGTGCAAGAAGACGGAGATGGATGCATTCATCACTCGCATACTGGCTGTGATGCCCGAGGTGATGAAGCAGAAAGGACGCGATATGCTCTTCGCCAAGATTGACAATCTGGTACCCAATCCCGACACCAGTAACGGTGCTTCCCCCTTCTTGGAGGAGGGCACGTATTTCATTTATTGCGGTGAGGGCACGAAAGACGTGGCCGAGAAGATCTTCGGCACTTCTCTTCGCGAAGGAGTGACTTATACCAAAGATAATCTGTCGCGTAAGCAAATTGTACCAAAAGTTACAGAGTTGTTGAAGTAGAATATGAAAAAATTTGTTGGTTACTAATACCTCTTCTGGCATCATTATACGCACTCTTATGGTATAAAATGTGGAGATAGGACCCGTTTTAAGTTAAAGAATGTAAAATTATCACAATGCCACCATTTAATATGGTGGTTTTTTTTATTATTTTTCGTAAATTTGCACCTAATATGACTATAAATTGAATTGTTTATGAACGCTAAACTTAAATCGATTGCCAATTCCTTTGCTGAGGAGTATTGCAGTGATGCCATTTATCCGGCACATTTGTTTAAAGCTATCCTGCACAAGGAGATTGGACTTGTCCATTTCATCGAGAGTGAATTGGATAAGGATTATTTTTATCTTCAGGACTGGGCAGACGTACAGATGCAGCTTGCTCCGCGCGCCGTTCGCCCTATGCGTGATCTAGAGTATAGTGACGAGGCCCAGGCTGTCATTGACGAGGCAGAGAATTATCAGGTGAAGTTCAATCTCGAAGAGTGCACCGATGTTTGTGTTCTGGCCTCTTTGGTGACTCCGGGTGTAGGCTTCTCGTTCGATCAGTTGAAGACGCTGCCACTTACTCCATCGGACATCAGTGCTAAGATGGGTGGTGGCGCAAATGTTGAGGCGCCCTATATGGAGGGAGCCGAGCTAACAAAGCACACGCCTGCCGCTGGTGGTGGCAAGGGGAGCCTTTCTAAATACTGTGTTGACAAGACTGCTGTGGCACGTGCCGGCAACCTTGACAATGTCATCGGTTTTGAGAAAGAGATATCAGTTATTTATGAAATTCTGGGTCGTAAGACAAAGGCTAATCTCCTGATTACGGGTGAGGCAGGCGTTGGTAAAACGTCGCTTGTGAATGGTTTTGTTCGTGAACTTGCCGCCGACCGTGTGCCTGGTTTCCTCAGTGGTGCCGTTGCTTATGAACTGGATACAGCCGCCCTCGGTGGCGATGCCCAGTATAAGGGTGAGGTAGAGGATCGTTTCAAGAATGTAATCAATGAGGTGGAGGCTCTGCCGAATGCCGTGCTGATCATTGAGTCGATTGATAAGTTGTTCGACAAGCAGGGCTCCCTGTTCGGTGCATCTTCTATCCTGAAGAACGAACTGAGTAAAGGGCGTCTGCAGTTGCTCGCAACCTCAAGTATCGATGGTTTCACGAAGAATATCGAGACCGATAAGGAGATGACATCTAAGTTGGAGAAGATTACTGTTGAAGAGCCGACAGCTGATCTTTCGCTCCGTATCCTGAAGGGCGCTATTCCTGCTTATGAGGAATATCACGGTCTTACAGTCGACGAAACAGTGCTGAGTGATGCCATTCGTTTGGCAAAGCGCTATCTGACGGAAAAATCTTTACCAGACTCAGCTTTTGACCTTATAGACCGTACGATGGCTCAGGTGAAGACAATGAACGATCTGACAGGCAGTATCATTACTGAACTCCGCGAGAAACTTGATGCTATCAAAGTTTCTGCTGAGGGTAAGGATAAGGCCGACGAAGGACTGATGAAGGAACTTGATTGGCTGAACTACGAGTTGTTTAACAAGGTAAGCTGCATCCTTTTGGCAGGTGTCGATTCTGATACAGACTTTAGTAAGATTGCTACCATTCGGGAACGTGTTGATTTCCTTACAGGAATCCTCGATAAGTTGACAGAGCTGAGTGCAGAACAGCGTACAGACCTGAAGAGTGATGATTTGAGTGCTGTTGTAGCTAAGCAGACAGGTATACCTTTGGGTAAGGTACAGACTAAGGAACGTGATCGTCTGATGGGTGCTGAGGAAACGCTGAAGAAGCGTGTCGTTGGTCAGGATCATGCAGTGAAGAAGGTGCTTGATGCTGTGTACGAGGCTCGTTCTGGTCTGAGCAAGAAAGGACAGCCGATGGGTTCTTTCTTCTTCCTTGGTCCGACAGGTACTGGTAAGACAGAGTTGGCTAAGGCACTTGCAACCTTCCTCTTCGGCGATGAGAGTGCACTTATTCGTTTCGATATGTCGGAGTTCAAGGAAGAACATTCTGTGGCACTGCTCTACGGTGCACCTCCGGGATACGTGGGATACGAGGAAGGCGGTCTGCTGGTGAACAAGATTCGTCAGAATCCGTATTCAGTCGTGTTGTTCGATGAGATTGAGAAGGCTCACAAGTCGGTATTCGATCTGTTCCTGCAGATCCTCGACGAGGGTAAGCTTCACGATCGTCTTGGTCGTGTGGGTGATTTCTCAAACGCCCTGATTCTTTTCACTTCGAACATCGGTGCACAGACCATCGTGGAGAAGTTCAATAGTGGTATCATTCCCGAGAACAATGAACTGATGGATATTATGCAGGGCTACTTCCGTCCTGAATTCCTGGCTCGTCTGACAGAAATCGTACCATTCTCGCCAATTACCGATAAGACTGTTGCAAAGATCTTTGACATTCACTTGAAGGGATTGTTGAAACTGCTTGAGGAGCAGAACATAGAGCTGACGCTTACACCTGATGCACGTCAGGCTATTGCCCTGCGTGGATACAACCAGCAGTATGGTGCACGTCCTGTTCTTGGTATTATCCGTAAGGAACTGCGCCACCCGATATCAAAGATGATGATTGCCGGTAAGGTGAAAACTGGTGACAAGATTCTGGTAGAGGTCGACAAGGATGGTCAGGCAGTGTTCGTGATCAACGGAAAGCGTGAAGAGAAAGTCGCTGAGAAATCTGCTGATCCTGCAGAGCCTGTTGAAAAGAAGACCACAAAGAAAGAGAAAAAATAAAGTTTAATAATATTAGTATTCATTTAAAAATTATTTACAACTATGGCAATGAAAGAGAATTTCATTTCGATGGCTCCAGATGAGGAGTCCAGTGCGAAAGTCAGTTTGATCGATCAGAACAAGACACTGATGATTGATCAGTACACCAGTGATGTTGAAGCAGGTAATCCTGAGTTTGTAGAGGATATCCACAACATTGATGACGCATTTGCTCACTTTAAGCCAAAAGTAGAAGTCGCCTTTACAGATGAAGAAGGAGGTTCTGTATCTGAGACCCTTCACTTCGGTGAGTTGCGTGACTTTGAGGCACAGGGCGGAAAAGGTAAGCTTGTTCAGAACAGCCCGTTCCTTTCTGGCGTGAAAGAGAAGATCGACACTAACCAGAAGATTCGCAAGAGCATTGAGCAGAACCGTAAACTGCGTGATATTCTGAAGGAGGCTGGTAGCCGTGACGAACTGAAGGCTATGCTTCAGTCTATGCTCACAGAATTGGAAGGCGCCGATTAATCAAGCGACTAATACGCTATGGCTAAGAAGATTGAAGAATTAGAACAGAAGATAGCCCGTTTGGAGCAGGAGAATGAGCGTCTCGATATGGAGAATGTGCGCTTGTTGGGACGTAATCTCTTGATGAGCGAGCAATTGAACTGCTGGTACGAACTGAAACAGCGTGTGAACTGGCTGAAGGCAGAGATGCAACGTGGCCGTCGCTTGTCAATGCAGGCTGACATGGTTGACGATGCAGAGCTGTTGGCAATGCTGGAGAACCGTCTGGAACAGGAACCTAAATTGGTGACTGCAGAATTCGGAACCAAAGAACTGGCAGAACTGATGGGGGTTTCACAGGCTCGTCTGATTCGTCTCTTTCGTAATTCAACGATCTTCAAGTCACCAGATGAGTATCTTGAAAATATCCGTCTGATGCGTGCAATGCAGTTACTTCGGGAGCATCCTGAATATGGCATTGCTGCTATAAGCGCAGAAGCTGGTTACAACTCGGTGCGGACACTACAGCGCAGAATGAGCGAGGTTATCGGCATGACGCCTGTGGAGTTCCGTATCATGACAGAGAACGAAAGACAATAAAGTAAAAAGAATTAAAAGAATTATACAATTATGGCAGATGTAGAAATGCAGAAAGCTCAGGCCGCCGAACAGGCTGGTGCCGAGCTTCAAGAGAAACAAGGACAACAGGATGTCTCCCAGTTGCTAAAGGCATTTGGTGGATTTAATGCAATTCGTGGTTTTATGCCCGATGCTGATAATATGAATCCTGCCCGCAAGGCAGCTAAGCAGGTGTTCCTGACAGACAAGCGCTTCAAGGATAAGCGTGAGGGTCTGAAGAAGGACATCAAGCGTTGGTTGGAGTTGCTGGATGACAGCAGCATTGAGAGCGCAACAGGTTTTGCAGATGCCTGCAAAAAGGATGAGGAGAAATTTACAGGCGTTCTGAAGCAGGGTATCACCGATGCCCTCTATGCTACCCAGAACCTTGAGCGCAGCTATCGTCAGCTCGACTCATTCTTCAAGACTTGTGGCACCGACAAGGTTAAGAACCTGCGTATTATCAATGTCCTGAAGGAAGATATCGCTGATGCTGACTCTGGCTTTGCTGGTGAGGTAGAGAATATCCTCCGCAATGGTTTCGACCGTCTGAGCCTGAAGGATGCTTACAGCCTTGTCTGCGTACCTGGTGCTGTATTCACAGATAAGGTAGACCTACTTCAGTGGGCAAAGATGGCCTTTAAGTATAAGGTAATGCTGATTACCGACCATGCAGATGAATACTCATTCGATGATCTACAGGCCAATACAGAGGGTTATCGCGACAGCGATCAGGCGCTTATGAATGTTGTCATGACCGCCAACTGGATTGTTGGCCGTGAGGCAGAAAAGATGTCGAGTGACGAAGAGGATGCAAAGGCATTCTATATCGCTCCTGCTGCTGCTCTCTGTGGTAAGCTTTACGATGAAACAGCTAACATGGCACAGGGTGCAGGTGGTAAGAAATATGGTACCCTTGACGGTGTGAAGGGTGTGAAGATCGACCTGCTGAAGTCTGAGATTGCTGCCTTGATGGACAATCAGGTGATTCCGATGGTCTACAGTGAGGGGCGTGTGATGGCATTCAACAACACTACGCTTTACAACGGAGATCTTGATGCCATGAAGGAGTATCCGATCGTTCGTGTATTCGACTGGGTGAAGAAAGTACTGATGAACTTCGTGCATGAGGTGGCTCTCGAGAACTGGGATCCGTACAACTCTCCAAAGAATCTGAAGAGCAAGATCCAGGAGTTCCTCAATATGTATAAGGGCTATGGCAACCTGTTCCAGAACTATGAGATCGGCGAGCCGCGTCAGGATCCTGTCACCAAGCAGATTACTTGTGATATCACTCTGACCCCGTTCTATGCAGCTAAGAACTTCGTGATTAAGGTCGCTGCAGACAAGAAGGATAAGGAAGCTGCTTTGGCTAGTGCATAAGTATATCCCGAGACTAACAAATAAAGTATTAACAATCTAAAAATCAAAAAGTTATGGCAAAGACACCAGTAACAATGAAAATCGACGGTTACAAAGACCGCGAAGTGATGATGGTAAGTTATGATTTCGAGCAGGAGACCGACGTAGAGGGTCAGATGAGCGGTATTCCCCGTGGCGGTAAGATCCAGGTTCGCGTAAAGGCTCTGAACGATGGCACACCCGACCTGCTGGCTTGGATGACAGAGCGCAACCTCCCGAAGAACGGCAGCATCGAGTTCCTCGAGACA
>OCTX012276340.1_pt1 | contig 30898 bp, 32 predicted proteins | sample 1539691 | NCBI WGS metagenome assembly OCTX01 (sample SAMN02144231, study PRJEB22623) | gut metagenome | biome: sheep rumen | host: Ovis aries | place: New Zealand
CTCAAAGGATGGTCGCGCTTACACAAAGGTTATCAAGATGGTTAAGAGCCCCAAGACTGGTGCTTACATCTTCGACGAGCAGATGGTTCCCAACGAGGCCGTTAAGGACTTCTTCAAATAATCGGGACACTAGAACTTTTCAATTTTAGATAAAATAAGAGGTCGCATGATAATTTGCGGCCTCTTTTTTTTGCGATTTCATCGAATTTTTGTACCTTTGCCCCTGTTATGGGAATATTTGGATTTTTCAATAAGGAAAAGAAGGAGACACTCGATAAAGGCTTGGAGAAAACCAAGTCGAGTGTGTTTGATAAACTGGCGCGTGCCATTGCTGGCAAGTCGAAGGTTGATGATGATGTGTTGGATAATCTTGAAGAGGTGCTTATCTCCAGCGACGTTGGCGTGGATACGACCCTGAAGATTATCGGTCGAATCGAGGAAAGGGTTGCCCGTGACAAATACGTCGGCACCTCGGAATTGAATGCGATTCTCCGTGACGAGATAGCCGAACTGCTGGCAGAGAACAACTCGGAAGACAATGATAACTGGGATCTGCCTTCGGACCACAAACCTTACGTGATACTTGTCGTAGGTGTGAACGGTGTGGGCAAGACAACCACCATCGGAAAGCTTGCCTGGCAGTTCAAACAGGCTGGCAAGAAAGTGTACTTGGGTGCTGCAGACACCTTCCGCGCAGCAGCTGTTGAGCAACTGTGCATCTGGGGTGAGCGCGTAGGCGTACCTGTGGTGAAGCAGCAGATGGGCAGCGATCCTGCTTCTGTGGCTTTTGACACACTCTCAAGTGCGAAGGCTAACGGTGCCGATGTGGTGTTGATCGATACTGCAGGCCGTCTGCATAACAAGATCGGTCTGATGAACGAGTTGAAGAAGATCAAGGACGTGATGAAGAAGGTGTTGCCTGAGGCTCCCGACGAAGTGATGCTCGTGCTCGACGGCTCTACTGGTCAGAATGCCTTCGAACAGGCTAAGCAGTTCGCAGCAGTCACGCAGATATCCTCACTGGCTATTACCAAACTCGATGGAACGGCCAAAGGCGGTGTCGTTATCGGCATCTCCGACCAGTTGAAAGTACCCGTGAAGTACATTGGTCTCGGAGAGGGCATGAAAGACCTGCAGCTGTTCAACAAACGTCAATTTGTGGATTCTCTCTTTAATGAATAAGACGATAGACATCATTTCGCTCGGATGCTCGAAGAATCTGGTAGACAGTGAGGTTCTCATGGGGCTGATGGAGGCTAACGGCTATCAGTGTACGCATGATAGCGAGGATCCCCAAGGTGATATCGTCGTCGTCAATACCTGCGGCTTTATCAACGATGCCAAAGAGGAGAGTATCAATACGATTCTGGAATTTGCTCAGGCCAAGACAGAGGGGCGTATTGAGAAACTCTTCGTCATGGGATGCCTCTCGGAACGCTATCTGGCTGATTTAGAGAAAGAAATACCAGAGGTCGACGGGTGGTATGGGAAGTTCAATTATAAGAAATTGCTGCAAGATCTGGCGCAAAACTTTACTTCGGGGCCTGGCCCCAGCGATAAGTTTTTGGAGGGGAAGCGGCATATTACGACCCCACGCCATTATGCCTACGTGAAAATTTCTGAGGGCTGTGACCGTCATTGTGCCTATTGCGCTATTCCGCTGATAACGGGGCGCCATCAGAGTAGGCCGATGCAGGAGATCCTGGATGAAGTGCGCCAGTTGGTCAAGGACGGCACAAAGGAGTTTAATGTTATTGCCCAGGAGTTGACTTACTATGGCGTTGACATTGACGGCAAGCAGCATATCGCCGAACTGATTGAGCAGATGGCTGATATTCCCGGTGTGGAATGGATCCGTCTGCACTATGCCTATCCGACCCATTTCCCTTGGGATCTGCTTCGCGTGATGCGAGAGAAACCGAATGTGTGTAAGTACCTCGATATAGCCCTCCAGCATATCTCTGACAATATGCTTCAGCGTATGCAACGGCATGTGACCAAGGCTGAGACCTATGATTTGATTGAGCGCATGCGTAGAGAGGTGCCCGGGATCCATATCCGCACCACACTGATGGTGGGTTTCCCTGGGGAGACAGAGGATGATTTCGAGGAACTGAAGACTTTTGTGAAATGGGCCCGTTTTGAGCGGATGGGTGCCTTTGCCTATTCAGAAGAAGAAGGTACTTATTCGGAGAAACACTATGAGGATGACGTGCCAGAAGACGTGAAGCAGCATCGGCTTGACAAACTGATGCGTATCCAGCAGAATATCAGTGCTGAACTGGAGGCCGGGAAAGTGGGGCAGGTGCTGAAGGTGATAATAGACCGCCAGGAAGGCGACTACTATATCGGGCGCACGGAATTCTGCTCTCCTGAAGTAGATCCGGAGGTTCTGATTCCGGTATCGGAGCGGAAACTCACGATCGGCAATTTCTATCAGGTGGAGATTACAGACTCAGAAGAATTTGATTTATACGGAACAACCATCAACTAAAAAATATGAATAACAAGGACTTTATCGCAGAACTAGCACAACGAACAGGTTATTCGGCTGATGAGACCCAGAAATTTGTGAATGTTGTTGTCGAGGCCATGGGGGATTATCTCCAAGATGATAACTCAGTGCTTATTCCGGCTTTTGGCACTTTCGAGGTGAAGAAGAAGCTGGAGCGTATCATGGTGAATCCTTCCACAGGTCAGCGTATGCTAGTGCCTCCCAAACTGGTGCTTACATTCAAGCCTAACGGCACCTGGAAGGAACGTATAAAGAATGGAGGAATCGAGTAATGGGAAAAGTTTCAATACAAGAGCTTGCTGCCTTATTGGTGGATCGTGCTGGTCTGAACAAGAAAGAGGCAACCACGTTTATCGGTGCTATATTCGACTTGGTCCAGCAAGCGTTGGAAACAGAGAAAATAGTGAAGATCAAGGGGTTGGGAACCTTTAAGATCATAGACGTTGATGACCGTGAGAGTGTGAATGTCAATACGGGTGAACGCGTATTGATCGAAGGTCATGGCAAGATTACCTTTGCGCCTGATTCGATTATCAAGGAACTGGTGAATAAGCCGTTCTCTCAGTTTGGTACCGTGGTCTTGAACGAAGGTGTTGATTTCGACGTCCTTCCCCCTGACCAGTCTGAAATCAACGAACAAACGATTACACCTTTGGAAGAGGTTGCCCCTGAGCCCGAACCCATGGCGGAACCTGAGCCAGAGCCCGAGCTTCAGCCCGAACCCGAACCACAGGTGGAACCAATGCCCCTTGTGGATTTCGTGGACGAGAAACATGAGGAAGCAGACAAGGATATCTCGGAAGGGGCGATCGAACCTAAGGTAATGCCAGAGGCAAAGCTTGAGCCTAAACCCGAACCTAAGGCCAAACCCGAACCTGAACCTGCTGCCACCGAGGAAGAGCAGGAAGAGGAATCGGAAGAGTATGAGGAGGAAGAAGATGAAGAGCGTTCTGGTATTAGTAAATGGCTCATCGCATTTTTTGCCTGTCTTCTGGGTCTTATCGGAGGCTATCTGATTGGTAGTTATTTCCCCTTGACAGACTATTTTTGTCAGGAAGAAGTGTTAGTAGAGAAAGCAGCACCCCAAAAGGTAATACCTGTTGTGAAGAAAGATCAGGCCCCAAAGACCTTGACCGCTGCTGATACCGTGAAAGTTGCCGAGGAAGTGACAGATGCAGAAACTGAGGTGCCCGTCGATCCTAAGCCTGAGGTGAATCCCGATCCTAAGCCTGAGGTGAACCCTGATCCTAAGCCTGAGGTGAACCCTGAGCCTGTTGCTCCCAAGGTGGAAGAGAAGAAGCCTGCTAAAGCAGAACCTGCAACTGCAAAACAGGATAAGTATTCGGCTATGGACGTACGAGTCCGTACTGGTGCCTATAAGATTGTTGGAACCGATAAGGTGGTGATAGCCAAGGAAGGGGATAATCTGCTGAAGATCTCTCGTCGCATTCTGGGGCCCGATATGGAGTGCTATCTGGAAGTCTATAACGGTCTCAAGGCATCTACCCCCCTGAAAGTGGGACAGAAAATCAAGATCCCGAAATTGCAGTGGAAGATTAAGTCGAAGAATAAAAAGAAGCCTCAAACTGTCAAGAAATAGAGAAAGAATGAAAAAGTTTCTTAAAACTTATGTTTTGGGAAACTTTTTTAATATTATTTAGACAGATAAATAGTGGGAAAATCCTATTTATTCACTACTTTTGCGGTCAAATTGAGAAAACTAATAAAGAGAAAATATTATGGCAGAAGCTATTGACATCCGAGAGTTGAATATCCGGATAGAACAACAAAGTGCATTTGTAACGAATCTGGTGACCGGTATGGACCGTGTTATCGTAGGTCAGAAACATTTAGTAGACTCACTCTTGATAGGATTGCTGAGTGACGGACATATATTGTTGGAAGGTGTTCCAGGACTGGCTAAGACATTGGCCATCAAGACCCTTTCGCAGTTGATTGCCGCTGATTACAGCCGTATCCAGTTTACTCCTGACCTATTGCCTGCTGACGTCATCGGTACGATGATCTATTCTCAGAAAGATGAGAAATTCCAGGTGAAGAAGGGTCCGGTATTTGCCAATTTCGTGTTGGCAGATGAGATTAACCGTGCTCCGGCTAAGGTTCAGAGTGCTTTGCTGGAAGCCATGCAGGAGAAACAGGTCACCATTGGCAGTGAGACTTTCGTACTACCGAATCCTTTCCTGGTAATGGCTACTCAGAACCCCATTGAGCAGGAAGGTACCTATCCGCTTCCAGAAGCTCAGGTAGACCGTTTTATGCTGAAGGTTGTCATCGATTATCCTTCTCTTGAGGAAGAGAAGAAGATCATCCGCGAGAATATTGCCGGAGAGATGCCTACCGTTACCCCTGTTACAACTTCGGAAGAGATTCTGAAGGCGCGTTCTGTCGTGCGTGATGTCTATATTGATGAGAAGATTGAGCAGTATATTGCTGACATCGTCTTTGCTACGCGCTATCCTGATCGCTATGGTATGAAGGATCTGAAAGACATGATCTCCTTTGGCGGTTCTCCTCGTGCCAGCATCAATCTGGCAAAGGCTGCCCGTGCTTTCGCCTTCATCAAGCGTCGTGGCTACGTGGTTCCTGAGGATGTGCGTGCGGTGGCTCATGATGTATTGCGTCATCGTATCGGACTGACTTATGAGGCAGAGGCCAGCAACGTAACGAGTGAGGAGATTGTATCCAAGATTATCAACAAGGTTGAAGTACCTTAATGAGAGAAGAGTGAATAGTGAAGAGTGAAGAATTTGCTATCGCATCATGGAGACAAGCGAAATCATAAAGAAAGTCCGTAAGATCGAGATCAAGACCCGTGGCTTGAGCTCAAACATCTTCGCAGGTCAGTATCATTCCGCCTTCAAGGGTAGGGGTATGGCCTTCAGCGAGGTGCGTGAGTATCAGTTCGGCGACGATGTGCGTGATATCGACTGGAATGTGACTGCCCGTTTTCATCGCCCTTATGTGAAGGTTTTTGAAGAAGAGCGTGAACTGACGGTAATGCTGCTGATTGACGTCAGCGGCTCACTCGATTTCGGAACCCAGAAGCAGATGAAGCGTGATATGGTGACAGAAATTGCAGCCACCATCGCCTTCAGCGCCATTCAGAACAACGATAAAATCGGTGTGGTGTTTTTCTCAGATAAGATCGAGAAATACATCCCGCCTAAGAAAGGACGTAAGCACATCCTCTATATTATCCGAGAGATGCTGGATTTCCAGCCAGAGTCGAAACGTACGGATGTGAAGCAGGCTGTGGAATTCCTTTCCAGTGTCCAGAAACGGCGTACGACGGCTTTCATCCTCAGCGATTTTTATGTCCGGGATGATTTCCAGCAGTCACTTCAGATCTGTAACCGGAAGCACGACGTTGTAGCCATTCAAGTATACGATCAGCGTGCTAAGGAGTTGCCTGATGTAGGACTGATGAAGGTAGTGGATGCCGAGACGGGTTTTGAACAATGTATTGATACAAGTTCCAAGCGTCTGCGCCAGGCCTATCAGAGATATTGGATGAGCAGGCAGGCTGAACTACAGGAAACGTTTAATAAAAGTAACGTTGACAATGTGAGCATTGCTACGAACGAAGACTTCGTAAAGTCTTTGCTGATGTTGTTTAAACAAAGAAGTTAATGAGAAGATTTGTATTCCTTATCGTGTTGATTGCCAGTGTAATACGTGCATCTGCGCAAGTTTCTGTGGAAGCAAGGATTGATTCCATAGAGATGTTTGTCGGACAGCAGGTTCATGTCACATTGACAGCCAATGCCCAAGAAAATGCCAAGATAGAATTCCCGCAGTTTAAGCCCATCCAATATATCACTCCAGGTGTAGAAGTGTTGGCCAGTAAAGAGCTGGACAAGCGGGATTTGGATAATGGCTTTGTGGCACGCTCGATGGAGTATACGCTGACATCGTTTGATGATACCTTATATTATCTCCCTCCGATGGTCGTCAAGATTGACGGGAAGCCTTACAAGAGCAAAAGTCTTGCTTTGAAGGTTTTGACGATTGAGGTTGATACGACGCATGTCGATCAGTTCTTCGGTCCGAAGGACGTACAGGATAATCCGTTCCTTTGGAGTGAATGGCGCCTGCCGTTCTGGTTGAGTGTGCTGATGCTGGTATTGCTCGCGCTGAGTTATTATCTCTATCTCCGTCTGCGTGATAATAAGCCTATCATCAAGACCATCCGTATCGTGAAGCGGTTGCTGCCCCATCAGAAGGCCATGAAGGAAATCGAACAGATTAAGGCCGACAAGATGGTGACTTCGGAGAATTCAAAGGAATACTACACGAAGTTGACGGATACGCTGCGTAAGTATATCGAAGAGCGTTACGGCTTCAATGCGATGGAGATGACGAGCAGTGAGATTATCGAGAAGTTGATGGCTATCCAAGACGAAAGTGCCCTGAGTGAATTGCGGCATCTGTTCTTGACTGCCGACCTCGTGAAGTTTGCAAAATACTCGACGCTGATTAATGAGAACGATGCAAACCTTGTGAATGCGATAGAGTTCATCAACCAAACGAAACAGGAGAATGTGCCTGTAGAAGAGACTATCCAGCCTCAGTTGACTGAAGAGGATCAGCGTTCGCAAAAGGCTCGTCGTGTTCTCAAAACTGCCATCTGGGCCATATTCACAGTTTGCGGATTACTGTTCGCTTATGTGATGTATATGCTTTATCTGTTGTTGAATTAAAAGGAACCACATGGAATTTGCCAATAAAGAATATCTGTTTTTGCTCTTGCTGTTGATCCCATACCTGTTGTGGTATGTGATGTATAGGAAGAAAACCGAGCCGACGATGCGGATGAGCGATACGTTCGCTTTTCGTTATGCACCGAAGAGTTGGAAGGTGATGCTGATGCCTCTTTCCATGCTGCTGCGTATATTGGCGTTCGTGATGATCGTCCTGGTTTTGGCCAGACCTCAGACACAGAATTCCTGGAAGAGTGAAACGGTTGAAGGAATCGACATTATGTTGGCGATGGACGTCTCTACGAGTATGTTGGCAGAGGATTTGAAGCCTAACCGTATAGAGGCTGCCAAACAAGTGGCTTCGGAATTTATCGTCGGACGTCCCAATGACAATATCGGTCTTTCGATTTTTGCCGGAGAGGCTTTTACACAGTGCCCGATGACGACGGATCATGCTTCGCTTTTGAACATGCTTCAGGGTGTACGTACTGATATCGCAGCACGTGGATTGATCGAAGACGGTACAGCCATCGGTATGGGTCTTGCCAATGCCGTGAGTCGTCTGAAAGAGTCAAAGGCAAAGAGCAAAGTCGTGATTCTTTTAACTGACGGAAGTAATAACCGGGGTGATATCTCGCCGATGACAGCTGCAGAAATAGCCAAGAGTCTGGGTATTCGTGTGTATACCATCGGTGTCGGAACCAATAAGGTTGCACCATATCCGATGCCTGTGGCCGGCGGTGTGCAGTATGTGAACATTCCTGTTGAGATAGATACGAAGACGCTGAGTGAGATTGCCATTGCTACTGAAGGTGATTTCTATCGTGCGACGAATACGAAGGAGCTTCGTAATATTTATAAAGAGATTGACCAACTGGAGAAGAGTAAGCTAAATGTGAAGAAGTTCAGCAAGCGGTATGAGGCTTATCAGCCATTTGCCGTCGTTGCAATATTGGCTTTGCTGCTCGAAATCCTGTTGCGTATAACCATTTTCAGAAGAATTCCGTAATATGTTTAGATTTGAAGACCCCATATATCTCTACTTGCTGGTGCTGATTCCAATATTGGCACTGGTCAGGTTCGTTTCTTATAGGAACCAGAAAAAACGGCTCCGTAAGTTTGGTGATCCAGCCTTGCTGAAAGCGCTGATGCCTGATGTGTCCCGTTTCCGCCCGTCAGTGAAGTTCTGGATTCTGGAAGGGGCGCTGGCATTGCTGATTGTCATGCTTGCCCGTCCGCAGATGGGTACGAAGATCAATCATGAGAAGCGTGTGGGTATTGAGACGATCATTGCGATGGATATCAGTAACTCCATGCGTGCTGAGGATATTGTGCCTAGCCGTCTGGATCGCAGTAAGATGATGGTGGAGAACCTGGTAGACCACTTTTCCAACGATAAGATTGGTCTGATTGTTTTTGCAGGCGACGCCTTTGTACAGCTGCCGATTACGAGCGACTATGTTTCGGCAAAGATGTTTCTCAGCAGCATTGATCCCTCGATGATAGCTACTCAGGGAACGGATATCGCTACAGCCATCGATATGGCCACTCATAGCTTCACTCAGGAGGAAGGTATCGGTAAGGCCATCGTAGTCATCACTGACGGTGAAGATCACGAGGGTGGGGCAGTGGAAGCGGCTCAGGCAGCAAAGGATAATGGCATGCGCGTCTATGTGCTGGGTGTAGGATCAGTTAATGGTGCACCTGTACCTATTCCCGGGACAGGTGACTATATGAAGGATAACTCTGGTAATACCGTGATGTCGGCTTTAAATGAGGATATGTGTAAGCAGGTAGCTCAAGCTGGTGGTGGTGCCTATATCCATGTGGAAAATAACAGCGCTGCCCAGGAACAGTTGGATAACGAACTAGATAAGTTGGCCAAGAAAGAGACCACAACGACAATCTACAGTGAGTTTGATGAGCAGTTTCAGGCATTCGGTATCCTGGCTGTTTTATTGCTGATCCTTGAGATATGTATCTATGATCGCAGGAATCCGTTGTTAAAGAAGATTTCACTTTTTGGCGGCAAGAAGAATGTCGCAGTCATGCTGCTGTTGCTTGTTGCTGTCGCATCCTCAGCCCAGACTGACCGTCAGTATATCCGTCAGGGAAACAGACAGTTCCATACAGGTGATTATGCCAATGCTGAGGTGTCTTATCGCAAGGCTATAGAGAAAAACCCGAAGAACCCTCAGGCTGCATTCAACCTCGGTAATGCCCTGATGGCTCAGAAGAAGGATTCTGCGGCTGTGGAACAATATGAGAACGCATCGAAATTGGAGACAAACCCTTTACGGAAGGCACAAGCATTCCATAACATCGGTGTTGTCTGTCAGTCGCATAAGATGTATGGTGAGGCCATCGAGGCTTACAAGAATGCACTGCGCCTGAATCCGAATGACGATGAGACGCGTTATAACCTTGTGCTCTGTAAACATCAGAAGCAAAAGCAGGATCAGAACAGACAGAACCAGCAAGGTAATGACGACAAGAAGGAGGACAACAAGAAAGATCAGCAGAAACCTGAGGAGAATAAAGATAAAAAGGATGAACAGAAACCTCAGGAACAGCAGAAACCCCAGATGAGTAAAGAAAATGCAGAACAGTTGTTGAATGCCGCTATCCAGAACGAGAAGCAGACTCAAGATAAGTTGAAGAAAGCTCAACAGCAGCCACAACGACGGAAGATAGAGAAAAACTGGTAGAAATGAAACGACTAACGACGATATTCGGATTGCTATTAGCTGCAGTCGTAGCTATGGCGCAGACACTGACAGGAAGTGCTCCCTCCCATGTTGCCGTGGGAGAGCAGTTCCGTTTGACATATACCGTCAATACGCAGAACGTAAGTGATTTTCGTGCTGGCAGTATTCCAAATGAACTCGAAGTGCTGATTGGCCCCAACCGTTCGATGCAGTCGAGTTATCAGATGATCAATGGCCATACGAGTTCTTCGTCCTCTATTACTTATACTTATATTGTGTGTGCCTCAAAGAATGGCACCTACACAATCTCTCCTGCACATATTGTTGTGGATGGTAAGACGATCTCATCAAATTCGCTGACGATTAAAGTGTCGGGTTCGGCCCAGAGCAACTCAGGTTCTTCGCGGCAGCATCGGAATGAAGAAGAGGAAATACGTGATGCTGGAAGTCAGATATCAGGCTCCGATCTGTTTATCAAAGTCAGTGCCAACAAAAAGCGCGTTCATGAGCAGGAACCGATATTGCTGACCTATAAAGTATATACACTTGTAGGACTGACGAGTCTGCGTGGCGACATGCCTGACTTGAAGAGTTTCTATACACAGGAGGTTGATCTGCCTCAGCAGAAGAGCTTTTCCGTTGAAACTTTGAATGGCCGGACTTATAAGACGACCACTTGGAGTCAGTATGTGATGTTCCCTCAGACTACGGGTAAACTTGAAATCCCCAGCATCACCTTTGAGGGAATTGTGGTTCAGCAGAACAGGAATATCGATCCTTTCGAGGCTTTCTTCAACGGCGGCTCTGGTTATGTCGAGGTAAAAAAGAAGATACAGGCACCGGGGATTGAGATTCAGGTTGATCCTTTACCAGAACGTCCTGCCAACTTCTCTGGAGGTGTCGGTAAGTTCAATGTCTCTGCACAGCTCGATAAGACAGAGACTAAGGCTAATGATCCGATATCCATGCGCATCATTGTGAGCGGTACAGGTAACCTGAAACTGATAAAGCAGCCTGTGGTTAACCTTCCAAAGGACTTTGACAAATATGAGCCGAAGGTTACCGATAAGAGTAAGTTGACGACTAACGGCATTGAAGGTTCGATGGTTTATGATCTTCTTATTGTGCCGCGTCATCAGGGACAATACGAGATCCCACCAGTAGAATTCACTTATTTCGATACGGCAGAGAATGCATACAAGACAGTGAAGAGTGAATCTTTCACACTCGATGTAGCCAAAGGTTCAGGCGCTGGTGCCGTCAATGATTTCTCGGGTCAGGATCTTCAGGAATTGAATAAGGATATCCGCTATATCAAGACAGGCTCTACCAATCAGCATTCGTTAAACGATTTCTTCTTTGGCTCATCTGCCTATTGGATCTCGCTCTGTTTGCTGGCAGTGGTGTTCGTATCGCTGTTCGTCATTTTCCGTCAGCGTGCCATTGATAATGCCAATGTAACCAAGGCACGCGGAAAGAAAGCCAACAAGGTGGCTACCAAACGCTTAAAGAAAGCCTCCAGACTGATGGCAGACAATAAGCCTGGTGAATTCTATGATGAGGTGCTCCGTGCGCTTTGGGGATATGTCGGTGACAAGATGAATATCCCTGTCGAACAACTATCTCATGACAATATCAGTATGCGCCTTGCTGAGCGCAATGTGGATGAGACGGTAATCAGTCAGTTCATCGGGGCGCTTGATGAGTGTGAGTTTGAACGATATGCCCCAGGCGATCCCAAGGGAAATATGAATAAGGTTTACGAGAAGGCTATGACGGCCATAGAGAAGATTGAAGGTTCAATGAAAAAGCGTCGTACTGCCGCAAAGGCGACCGTATTGCTCTTGTTGTTGTTCTTGCCATTATCGGGTCATGCCGTCACGAAGGCTGAGGCTGATAGTGCGTATATCCGAGGACAGTATCAGCAGGCTATCAAGGATTACGAGATGTTGTTGAAGCAGGGGGCATCTGCTGATTTGTACTATAATCTTGGCAATGCCTATTACCGTAGTGAGAATATTACACGTGCTGTGCTCAACTATGAGCGTGCCTTACTGCTATCACCAGGTGATCGCGACATCCGTTTTAATCTTCAGATAGCCCGTGCGAAGACCATTGATAAAATCGTGCCGGAATCCGAGATGTTCTTCTTTACCTGGTATCGCTCTTTAGTTAGTCTGATGAGTGTCGATGCTTGGGCATGGACGGCATTGATTGCGTTGGCACTGTTGATTGTCCTCCTGTTAGTCTATCTGTTCTCAGATCGTATTTGGCTTCGGAAGGTTGGCTTCTTTGGGGGATTTGTACTGCTCATTTTGTTTGCTTTGAGTAATTTGTTCGCATGGCAACAGAAGCAGGACCTGCTTTTCCGAAAAGGTGCGATTGTCATCTCTCCGTCCGTTACGGTGAAAAGTACTCCTGCAAAGAATGGTACCGACCTGTTCATCCTGCATGAAGGAACGAAGGTGTCCATCACTGATGGTACGATGAAAGGATGGATGGGCATTCGGATTGCCGACGGTAAGGAGGGATGGATAGAAAGTAATATGATTGAAGAAATATGATGCTCGATATTTGCTTGGTTTCCGATGGTCTGATTCCAGCTTTAGAGTCCTTGGATAAACAGTTGCTGCTGGAAGTCAATGGCAGCGATTCGCTTTATCTGGATAGGGTGGCACATAAGTTGACAAACGCTCTTGCGTGGATTCCTTTTTACATTAGCCTGTTTTATGTCGTGCTGAAGAACAACGATAGTTTTCGGAAGATTCTCCTTGTTCTAGGTGCTGTAAGCGTGTGCGTATTGTTGGCAGGAATGGTTGATGACATGATAGTGAAGCCGACTGTTGCTCGTTGGCGTCCTACACATGATCCGGAAATAGGTCCTTTAGTGGATGTTGTTGATGGCTATCGAGGTGGTAAATACGGTTTCTTCTCTGCTCATGCTGCCAATACGTTCAGCATAGCCATATTCTTTTGTTGGATGGTTAGGAGCCGTCTGCTTTCTCTGGCAATGATCATTTGGTCGTTCACGAACTGTTGGACGCGTTTGTATCTTGGAGTGCATTATCCAGGTGATATCTTAGTGGGATTGATATGGGGAACTATAGTCGGTTCTTTTGCCTATTTCCTGTTCTATAGATTAACGCGCCGAATCAATCCAGGCCGTCATCTGATTTCTTTGCAGTATACTTCCACAGGCTACCAGCACGCTGATTGTGATATCCCTGTTGCGGTTCTTGTGTTTACGTTGCTCATTATCCTTATAATATCATGTGTCTTATGAATTCAGATCCCCGACATATCCGTATTAGCGAATATAATTATGCGCTGCCAGATGATCGAATAGCCAAGTATCCCCTTGCTCAGCGCGATCATTCTAAGTTGCTCGTTTATCGAAAAGGTGAGGTGACTGAGGATGTTTTCTATAACCTACCTGATTATCTGCCAGAGGGTGCCCTGATGGTTTTCAACAATACGAAGGTCATACAGGCACGTATGCATTTCCGTAAAGAGACGGGGGCTTTGATTGAAGTATTTCTGCTGGAACCAGCCGCTCCCACTGATTATGAGCTGATGTTTCAGACCACAGGTCATTGCGCTTGGTATTGTCTAGTGGGTAACCTGAAGAAGTGGAAAGAAGGATCGTTGAAACGTGAGATTGAGGTTCGAGGCACACGGATAACGATTAGTGCAACACGCGGAGAACTGCATGGTACGAGTCATCGTATTGATTTTGAGTGGGATGGGAATATCTCCTTTGCCGAGCTGATTGATATTATGGGCGAGTTGCCGATTCCTCCCTATCTGAATCGTGAGACAGAAGAGAGCGACAAAACGACCTATCAGACTGTCTACTCCAAAATCAAAGGCAGTGTTGCAGCACCTACGGCTGGACTGCATTTTACGCCAGAAGTGCTTGCAGCCCTTGATGCACATGGTATTGATCGTGAGGAGTTGACGCTTCATGTTGGAGCAGGCACTTTTAAACCAGTGAAGAGTGAGGAGATAGAAGGACACGAGATGCATACCGAGTTTATCAGTGTGCGTCGCGAGACGATTGAGAAACTTATCGCACACCATGCTTCTGCGATAGCCGTCGGCACTACAAGTGTGCGTACGCTTGAGAGTCTCTATTATATGGGACTGAAGGTCATGCAGGATCCGGATTTGTCAGAGTCTGATCTTCATGTTGCTCAATGGGAGCCATATTCGATAGAAGGGGAGAGTGCAGAGGTTTCCTTACAGGCTTTGGCCTCGTGGATGGACCGTCATCAGCTGAAGGTGCTTCACTCGAGCACCCAGATTATTATAGCTCCTGGTTATGATTATAAGATTGTAAAAATGTTGGTGACGAATTTCCATCAACCGCAGTCAACACTGCTTTTGTTGGTGAGTGCCTTTGTGAAAGGTGACTGGCACCGGATTTATGATTATGCATTGAATCATAATTTCCGTTTTCTCAGTTATGGAGATTCCTCCCTGCTAATTCCTTGATGAGGCTTTACCGCTTTACCGACACTAAAAACTGCCATACAACAACTTCTTAGTCGCTGTATGGCAGCTTTTTCTACCAGTATTTTGGTTCTTACAGACTGATTTCCAAAATCATTAATTGGCTGATTCGAACTCTTCGAGGAATCGGGTATCGTTCTCTGAGAACATACGAAGGTCTGAGACGCGATATTTCAGGTTGGTGATACGCTCAACACCCATGCCAAAGGCATAGCCGCTGTATTCTTTGGAGTCGATGCCGCAGAGCTCAAGCACGTTGGGATCGACCATACCGCAACCCAGAATCTCTACCCAGCCTGTGTGCTTGCAGAAGCCGCAACCCTCGCCGCCACAGATGAAACATGAGATGTCCATCTCTGCAGAAGGTTCTGTGAAGGGGAAGTATGACGGGCGCAGACGAATCTTTGTGTCTGCACCGAACATCTCTCTGGCAAACGACAGCAGCACCTGCTTGAGGTCGGTGAATGATACGTTCTTGTCAATATACAGACCTTCCACCTGATGGAAGAAGCAATGTGCACGGGCGGTTATGGCCTCGTTACGATAGACGCGACCTGGACAGATGACACGGATGGGTTCAGTGAGTTTGCCGTCTTCTGTATGCATCTGCTCCATAACTCGGGCTTGGACAGAAGAAGTATGAGAGCGCAACAAAATGTTCTTCGTCACATCATTTGGATGCTGAGAAACGAAGAAGGTGTCCTGCATATCGCGAGCAGGATGATCGGCAGCGAAGTTCATTTTTGTGAACACATGCAAGTCGTCTTCCACCTCAGGACCGTCGGCAAGGACGAATCCCATACGGGAGAAGATATCGATAATCTCATTGGTAACGATGGTCAGCGGATGGCGAGTGCCGAGTTGCACTGGGTAGGGAGTACGCGTAAGATCGATGATCTCGTCGTTACTCTCTTGGGTATCACATTCCTCGCGTAGCTTGTTGATACGCTCTGTAGCCAACGTCTTCAACTCGTTGATCTTCATGCCTACAGTCTTCTTCTGGTCGGCAGCTACTTCACGGAAGTCGTTCATCAAGGCTGTAATCTCACCTTTCTTACTAAGATATTTCAGACGCAGCTGTTCTACTTCCTCTGCGTTTTTCGCACTTAAATTCTGTACTTCTTTCAGAAGTTCGTCTATCTTATCAAGTATCATATCTTTGTTAAAATTGCAATTTTGCGTGCAAAGGTACAAAAAAAAAGAGAATTATGATGAAGAATTAAGAATATTTTGTACCTTTGCCGAAATTTGAGAGAACAAGTATAGATCAAGGTTACTATTTCTGTTGATGAAAAGTATTGTTTTTGCAGTTTTCGCTGTGGCGCTGCTGATGTTTTCCTGTACAGGAAAGAAGGGTGGCCAAGGAGAGGAGATGCCTGCTGATTCTGTTGCCGATACGACGGTTGTGACAGAGACAGACACCTTGGAATTGTTGATTACAGAGACTCCCATGCCCCGGGCAGCTGATGCTATGTTTGACGATTTTATCTTTAACTTCGTAGCCAACAAGAAGTTGCAAAAAGAACGAATTATCTTCCCCTTACGTAAGACGGAGAATGGAAAGACCGAGTTGACGGAGAAAGACCAGTGGGAAATGGAGCACTTTTTTATGAAGCAGGGGTATTACACGCTGTTTTTCGACAACGACAAGGAGATGGAACTGATGAAGGATACAGCAGTCAGCGAGGTTACGGTCGAGAAAATCCAACTGAAAAAGAATCGCGTGATGGATTATCTGTTCCAGCGTATCAAGGGGGCGTGGATGCTGAAGGAGATACGCGTGACAACGCTTGAACAGAATCCTAATGCTTCATTTCTGGCATTCTATCAGCGTTTTGTATCCGATAGTGTCTTCCAGATTAAGAGTCTCAATGAAACAGTGCAGTTTGTTGGACCTGATCCTGACGATGATTTCAACATGATGGAGGGCGTGATAACACCTGAGAGTTGGGAAGCCTTTGCCCCGACGCTTCCAACAAAGGTTCTCTATAATATTGTCTATGGTAAGCCGATAGCCGAAGGAAATGATAAGATTTTCTTGTTGAGAGGCGTTGCCAACGGCCTTGAGATGGAATTGCGTTTCAAGAAGGTTGGTGGGAAATGGCTATTGATGAAGATGTCAACATAATGAAAGATCTGAAGAACTATAGTCTGAAGGTGCATAATACGTTTGGCATTGACGCCAAGTGCAGCCGTTTCTTGGAGTACGGAACCATTGCCGAGGCTCAGCAGGTTGCACAGATCCTGCGGGAGTCTGGTTCACCTTATATAATAATAGGTGGAGGCAGCAATCTGCTGCTAACGAAGGATTTCGAGGGTATCGTGGTCCATTCAGCCCTCAAGGGTATCAGTTTCGATGATCCAAGGATGCTTTGCGGCAGTGGTGAAGTGTGGGATGACGTGGTTGCCAAGAGCCTTGACCAAGGTCTCTTTGGCCTAGAAAACCTCTCGCTGATTCCTGGCGATATAGGGGCAAGTGCGGTGCAGAACATTGGCGCCTATGGTGTTGAGGCACAGGTCTTCATCGAAAAGGTTCATGCGGTGGAGATTGCTTCTGGTAGACTCTGTACTTTCAGTTTTGAAGATTGTCAATATGGCTATCGTGACAGCCGTTTCAAGCACGATTGGAAGAACAAGTATCTGATTACGGCTGTAGAGTATCTGCTTTCCGACGTGTTCTTCCCCCGTCTTGGCTATGGTAATATCCGTGCAGAACTGGAACGTAAAGGACTTAATGAACAGAATTTGACTGCACAACAGGTTCGGAATACTATTATTGAAATCCGCAATGCCAAACTGCCCGATCCGAAAGTGACGGGTAATGCTGGCAGCTTCTTTGTCAATCCCATCGTCAACCGTGAGAAATATGAGCAGTTGGCGGCGCAATATGTAGGTATGCCTCACTATGATACGATTGACGAGGGCAAAGTGAAGATCCCTGCAGGATGGCTGATAGAACAGTGTGGATGGAAAGGCAAGTCGTTAGGTCGTGCTGGTGTTCACAGCAAACAGGCTTTGGTGCTTGTAAACCTTGGCGGTGCAACGGGTGCGGAGATTGTCGCGCTCAGCGATGCCATCCGTCATGATGTTAAGACGAAGTTTGACATAGATATTTATCCGGAGGTAAACATTATATGAAGCTGACTTTTTTGGGAACAGGAACTTCTTGTGGCGTGCCTGTCATTGGCTGCCAGTGTGAGGTGTGTCAGAGTGCAGATCCTCATGATCAGCGTACGCGTTGCTCTGTACTTGTAGAGACAGATGAGACGCGGCTGCTCATTGACTGCGGTCCTGATTTCCGGCAGCAGATCCTTCCCATGCCGTTTCGTAAAATCGACGGCATCCTGATAACCCATAGCCACTATGATCATGTGGGTGGAATGGATGATATTCGTCCTTATTGTCAGTTTGGTGAGATTAACGTCTATGCTGATCCTGTTGCTCGAAAGGGGATGTTGGAGATGCTGCCATATTGTTTCGCAGAAAATCGCTATCCTGGGGTGCCTGCCATCGGACTTCATGAGATTCACAAGCACGAACCCTTCCGTATTGGCAATCTTGATATCATGCCGATTGAGGTCATGCATGGCAAACTGCCTATATTGGGCTATCGTATAGGCAAACTGGCCTATATTACTGACATGAAGACCATAGAGGAGAGTGAGTATCCGTATCTGGAGGGTACGGAACTGCTGGTTGTGAATGCCCTTAGGTTTACAAAGCCCCATCACTCGCACCAATTGGTGGATGACGCCTTGGCTTTTGCCCATAGGGTGGGGGCGAAGCAAACGTTACTGATTCATGTGTGTCATGATATAGGATTGCATGAAAGTGTCAACCGACTGCTTCCAGAAGGTGTACAATTGGCCTACGACGGGCAGGAGGTGATTCTTTAAAAAGGATTTTGATTACTTCTTTCTCTTATTCTTTTTTCCAAAGAGAAAACCATAATTCTTCATCAGCTTTCTAATCATGAGGAATGTGTCGAAAGCAACGATACCATTGCTGACGAGCCCTGTGATATATTCAGCCTTTGTATTGTCTTCACGCTTCAGGAATACCTGATTCCAGAGGGTGGTGAATTTGGTGTTGTCCTGCTGGAGTTCGTTCAGCAGCTCATCCTTTCGCATACGGATCTCATCGAGCGTCCGGTATTCTCTGATGGGTTTCTTGACGGGTAGCACGGGAAAGAAATATTAATGGTTACTTACTGAGCAGCAGTTCAGCCAGGAAATGAACGAGCGGTTTCTGAATCCAGGGCTTACGGAAATAGATGACGAGCAGAAACAGCACCAGGTGGAACACTGATACAATGAAAAATCCCCATGCCGTCCCTACGTAGGCAGCCAGCCAGAAGGCAATGGCAAAAGAGAGATACATCAGCACAGCGATGATGATGAAGAAAAACACGATTGCCAAGGCTGTCGCCGTTAGCAGGCGGACAACCTTGTCAATCACGTCAAGTTTCACATACTCAGTTTGAAGCCCGAGATAATGCTTCAGTACCTCAATGAGCTGTGCTATGGTTTCTACGTTCTTGTCGCTAGATAGCATGGTAGAACAACTTAAAGCTTATTCCTCCTCAGAAGCGTCCTGGATATCATCGACCAGGTCGACCACTTCTTTACGGCTGAGCTTGATGTTGTGCTTCTTCAAGAAGTCCTCAACCGCATCAGTGATTTTGACACGTGTATCCTGTCCCTTTTCGGGAGCCATGAGAATACCTAAAGCTGCGCCGGCGATTGCACCGCCAAGGAATGCGCCAATGTAACCTAAACTTTTCATAATCTTTATTGTTTTAATTTGTTTGGTAATGAATTGTTCTGCAAATATACGAATTATTTCTGTTATAGTGCAAAAAAAGGCCAAAATATTTATTAAAAAGTTGTGTTTTGTTTGATTTAACAAACTTTATGTGCTGTTTTCTCTTTCGTTTGCACGATATTTTGTAATTTCGCACCAAATTTACGAATAACAACTTATTTAAATAAAAACAACAAATGAAAAAGTACACCCTTTTGTGCGTAGGTTTATGCGCAGCCATGGCTTTTACGAGCTGTAAGTCAAGTGAGAGTGCCTATAAGAAGGCTTATGAGAAAGCAAAGCAGTATGACACTGCTACTGCCCAGCAGGAAGCAGCATCAAGTCAGGATGCCGTTGTGGCTCCTGTTGAGGCAAGGCCAGTTACAGAGGCCCGTGTGGTTGACAATCTTGACAATGTTTCAGTTCGTCAGGAGAGCGTTCAGCTTATCAGCGGAACCGGTCTGAAGAATTTTAGTGTGATTGTTGGCTCTTTCGGTCTGATTTCTAATGCCGAGGGTCTGCAGCAGCGCCTGAAATCTGCTGGCTATGATGCGCAGATTGTGAAGAACGCGGATAAGAATATGTACCGTGTGGTAGCTACGACTTTTGCTGGCAAGGAAGATGCTGTCATGAGCCGTGATCAGTTGCGTGCTACCTATCCCGATGCTTGGTTGCTTTACAACGCACAGTAAGTTTCGAGATTGGCGCGGATATTATCTATCGACTACGGTAAGAAACGTACCGGTTTAGCAGTCACCGACCCTCTGCAGATCATCGCTGGAGGGTTGGCGACTGTTTCCACATCAGAGCTTTTTGAGTGGTTGCAGTCTTATTTGGCCAAGGAGCAGGTGGAGCGTATCATCATCGGTGAGCCCCGTCGGCCGAATGGCCAGCCCAGTGAGAACTTGGCTCGAGTACAGCAGTTTGTCAACCGTTGGCGCAAGGCCGTTCCTTCAGTTCCTATCGAGTATTTCGATGAACGTTTCACCTCTGTGTTGGCGCATCAGGCTATGCTCGACGGGGGACTTAAGAAAAAGGCACGTCAGGACAAGGCACTCGTCGACGAAATTTCAGCAACCATCATTCTGGAGGATTACCTCCGTTCCAAGAAATAGTCAAATCGTAAATAGTCCAATAGTCAAATTACCAAATGATTCTACCTATTTATATATATGGTCAGCCCGTGCTTCGCAAGGTGGCTGAAGATATTACCCCCGACTATCCCCAGTTGAAGGAGTTGATTGCCGATATGTGGGACACGCTTGCTGAATCCGAAGGTATCGGACTGGCAGCGCCACAGATTGGCAAGGCCATCCGTCTGTCGGTCATCGACCTGGATGTTATCTCCGATGACCTGCCAGAATATAAGGACTTCCGGAAGGTCTTTATTAATCCTCATATTATCGAATACGATGAGTCGAATACGGATACTTCGGAAGAGGGTTGTCTGTCGCTGCCCGCCATTCATGAGAAAGTGGTTCGCCCCACGCGTATCCATGTAGCCTGGGATGACGAGCAGTTCCTGCATCACGACGAGTGGATAGAGGGTTACCTGGCGCGTGTCATGCAGCATGAGTTCGACCATCTCGACGGTAAGATGTTTGTGGATCATATTTCTCCACTTCGTAAGCAGCTCATTAAGAGTAAACTCCGTGCCCTGATACAAGGGCGTTATCGTTGTGGTTACAAGACAAAACCTGTTAGGAAATAATAAATGCGACGCATTTTTATCTTCCTTCTATTTCTACCGCTGGCAGTCTCTGCACAGTTCAATACCGATCGTCTGTTGATGGTTGGGCGTTCTGCCATCTATTATGAAGACTACGTCCTTTCTATCCAGTATTTTAATCAGGCCATCAGCCAGAAACCATGGCTTTATGAGCCGTGGTTCTTTCGCGGGGTAGCAAAGTATTATCTGGATGACTTTCGGGGTGCAGAGTCTGACTGTACCGAGGCTATCGAGCGTAATCCTTATGTGGTCAGTGCCTACGAACTCCGGGGCCTCTGTCGTATCAATCAGAAGAAATTTGCCGAAGCCGTCAGGGATTATGATCAGGCTTTGCGCTATGACCCTGAAAACCAGGGACTATGGCACAATCGTATCCTTTGTCTGATTCAAGAGAAAGAATACGATCGTGCGTTGTCGGAGATTGATACGATGACGACTCGATGGACACGTTATGCTCGGGCCTATGCCATGCAGGCAGAGGTCTTCCTGCTTCAGAAAGATACAGTGAGGGCTGTGAAGTCGCTCGACAAGAGTCTGGCACTCGATCCTTATGATGGCGGCTTGTGGGCAGAGCGCGCTGTAATTAGTTTGGCAGGTGAGAAATGGAAGGAGGGTGAGGAATATCTCTCCAAGAGTATTCACCTGTTGCCGAAGAATGCCGGCAACTATATCAATCGGGCACTGGCGCGTTATAATCAAAACAATCTGCGTGGGGCAATGGCCGACTATGATACGGCTCTTGATCTGGATCCCAACAATTTCCTCGGACATTATAATCGCGGACTGCTTCGAGCACAGGTGGGTGATGATAACCGTGGTATCGAAGACTTCGACTTTGTATTGAAGTTGGAACCAGATAATCTCATGGCTCTCTTTAACCGTGCATTACTGCTGGAGCAGACGGGTAATCTCCGAGCAGCCATCCGCGACTATTCGAAGGTAATCGAGGAGTATCCCAATTTCTGGTTTGGCCTGCAGCATCGTGCCTCTTGCTATCGTCGTCTGGGTAATACCCGACAGGCAGAACTCGATGAGTTCCGTATTCTGAAAGCCCAGATGGACAAGCGCTATGGTAAGCAACCTCGACTCTCAAAGAAGCAGATGCGAAAGCGAAGCGATGAAGACCTCGAGAAATATAACCAGCTCGTCGTGGCTGACGAACAAAATGTAGAGCCTGAATATAAGAGCGAGTATCGCGGAAGAGTGCAGAACCGCAAGGCAGAACTGTCGTTCCAGCCAATGTTCGGGCTGACGTTTACAAGACCAGAGAATAGCGTCCGTCAGGATCGTCCATACGAGGATACCGTGGAAGCCTTCAATCAGCAGTCGAAAGCACGGACAGTCTATGTGTCTTGTGATCAGACGAAGCTCGATGAATACCGTATGAAGCAGACCTTTGCGTATATCGACTCGTTGAGTACGGCGATTGATGCCTCGAAGCGAACATCTGACGTAAAACCATTGCTTTTCCTGCGGGCTATTGCCTATTGCTCGATTCAGAATTTCGACAATGCCATTGATGATCTGGGAATCTATCTGCAGATTGACTCCGTCTCGTCGCTGGCCCATTGGCAGCGGGCTGTATGTCAGGCGAAGATCAATGAGTTCAATGCCTCGCAGGGTACAAATACCGATCTCCAGTCTGCCAATGTATTGGGCGATCTCTCTGATGCAATCCAGCTGTCGCCTAAGAATGCCTACCTCTATTATAACCGGGGTAATCTCTATGCCCTTCGTCGCGATTACCAGCGTGCCATCGATGATTTCACCCATGCTATCGCGCTGGAGCTGGATTTTGCAGAGGCTTACTATAATCGTGGCCTAGCCAGAATCTATGCCAAGAAGATATCAGAAGGCATCGATGATCTTAGCAAAGCTGGAGAACTTGGCCTCTACCAGGCCTATAGTGTTATTAAGAAATATACAGGGAAGTAATGAGACGATTGACTTTAGTTTGTTGCCTGATGACGTTATGGACCCATGCACTCCATGCTGATGATAAGTTGACGGGTACCGTTGTTGGCAAGTCCGGATCAGGACTTGATCTGGGCAGCCCCCACGTGATAACTAGGGTGGGGTGGATGTCATCCCAGCGCGTACAGCTCGGTGTGTTCGAGGGTGCCAACAGTCCTGATTTCATGGATGCCCTGCCACTATTCCTGATTGAGGATACAGGTACGAATGGCAGTATGTCGTATGCCGATGTCGATTGCTCGCGAGGCTTCCGCTATGTCCGTTATGTCAGCCCTGCCGATGCTCAAGGGCAGGTTCCTGAACTGGAGTTCTACGGTCATCAGGGTGAGGGAGATGATTCTCACCTCTATCAGATTACGAATCTGCCCACGGTATACATCCATACCCTCAATGAAAAGAATCCCTATGACAAAGTCCATGAGATCAGTTCCCAGCTGACCATCATCTCTGATGGCGGAACGAAACTGCTTTCCGAGCCTGGTACGATTCGCGAGCGAGGCAATGCCTCACGCGACTTCCCCAAGAAACCCTATCGCATCAAGTTCGACAAGAAACAGAATGTGCTCGATGCCCCGGCAAAGGCGAAGAAATGGACGCTTATCAATAATTATGGTGATAAGACCCTGATGCGCAATCTGTTGGCCTTTGAACTGAGCAAGCGCCTGGGGATGCCCTATACCCCATACGGCACAGCCGTCGATGTGTTGCTGAATGGCGAATATAAGGGCTGCTATCAGCTTTGCGATCAGATTCAGGTGCATAAGAACCGTGTGGACATCACGGAGCTGACGCCTGATGACAATGAGGGCAGCGCGCTTACTGGTGGCTATCTCGTGGAGGTCGATGCTTATGCCAATACTGAGAAACTATGGTTCAGGTCTGACAACGGCAATCCTGTCGTCATAAAGTCGCCCAGTGAAGATTCCATTACCGTGGAGCAGAAGAATTATATCATCGGCCATTTCAATGCGATGGAGTGGGATCTGAATCGTTATGTCGACAAGAATACCTTCCTGCGTCATTTTCTTGTGGGTGAACTCTCGGGGAATACCGACACCTACTGGAGTGTCTATATGTATAAGAAACGTGACGATGAGATGATGTACACGGGGCCTGTGTGGGACTTTGATCTGGCCTTTGACAACGACCAGCGCACCTATCCCGTCTGCAATAAATCCGACTTCATCTATCGCAGTGGCGGCAGTTGCACGGGGCAGATGAGACTGTTGGCAGATATTGTCGCGCTTGAGAACGAAGAGTCGGAGTCTTTGATGCTCGATATCTGGGATGAGGCCAGGCATAAAGACCTCACTGAGGCCAGTCTGCTAGCCTGTATCGACAAGATGGAGACAGAACTCGACCATTCCCAGCGGCTGAACTTCCTGCGATGGCCTATCCTTAACAAGCGCGTTCATCAGAACCCTCAAGCCTTAGGCAGTTTCAAGGCCGAGGTGGATAATGTCAGGCGCTTTATAAAAGAACGTCTGACTTGGATGGACCACCGACTCTGTTATACCTACATACCAAGTGGTATCACGGAAGTCTCTGTTGATCCTACCCAGCCCTGCGATGTCTACTCCCTCTCAGGCCAGTCATGCGGCCACACCCTCGACGGCCTCCGCCCCGGCATCTACATCGTTCGCCAAGGCACCGCCTCCCGCAAGGTCATCGTCCGTTAGCTATGATATTCCAAAGAGTGATATTTATACAAGCATTTTATGATGCAGTCAGAAGCACAGATAGAACAGGCATTGGCAAGTCTCCGCGAATTGATTTAGACAACAGTCGACAGGAAGATGAAGACACCAAGAGATTTCGATTTCCTGTCAGAACAGATATTCGATAAACTCCACGAAACCGTCAGCCCCACCACGCTGAAACGCCTTTGGGGCTATATCCAGGATCAGTCAATGCCCCGCAAGGCAACGCTCGATGTCCTGTCGCAGTTTGTCGGCTATAACGACTGGGACACATTCTGTAGTAGTCAGCTCATTTCACATGAAGAGCCAGCATCATTATCCATCTGGCAGCGCCTGATGAATTGGAAGATTCACGTTCCTGTCGCTGTCATCATCATCCTGCTGATAGGGGTTGGTATTTTCCTGTATGCTTCCCATCCAGCTGATGACGACAAATCCCCTGCTGAAGCCGATAGGGCCTCAAAGGAGTTCATGAGCGATTATATCTTGAAGCGTGGCACCCACTTTGATAGGCCTCAGGACTATCTCGAACTGTTTGGTATCCACGACCTCGATTTCTACTGGGGTAGGGCAATCCCCAATTTCCAGGGTATCTACATCTGGGGACCGGAGTACGGCAATCCCACATGGGGCAATAAGGGTGACTCAGCCGCCATGATGCCAACCATCTCGGTGCATTGGGCAGAAGAGAATGTGCCCCAGCAGCAGATCGATCAGCGTAACAGCGAAATCTACTATGTCTTGTTGCACCGTAACGAGATCCGCCTCACGTTTATGAAGAATCTGGTAGATTCCGGCTATGTCTTCCTCGGAGTATATCGCATGTTGAGGGAAGAATCCGACACCGCACATAATGTCTGGGAACGCGTTCAGAACGATGTCAACCTTCACGACCTCCAAGAACTCTACAAATACCGCAACTGAGGCATACTTACTTATACGGGTATTGCAGCGCTCGTTGACGAAGGAGACGCTTTCGAAGTGAAAACGGAGAAAGAACCTTCTGGCTAAGAATGTGAGAAGGCTCACACTCATTGTGTTGCAGATTTGAAACTAATCACGCTATGACAGGGCGCGAATGGACGATGGCTGCTTTCGTCCGGGAGTATGTTTCGAAGCATATTCCTGAGTCGGAAGTCAAGATGGACAGGCTTGGCAATCTTTATATCACCAAAGGCGAATCAGGAAAAGGCTATCCCACACTTGCCTGTCACATGGATCAGGTTCAGACGGTTCAGAGCGAGGACTTTGAAGTGCGCCAGGAGGACGATATGCTTTATGGTTGGAGTGAACGGAATCAACAGCGTGAAGGCTTGTGGGCTGATGATAAGAACGGCATCTATATCGCGCTGCTAAACCCAGCAGTGGGCAGAGTATGATATAAAAGCAAAACATCAATGTTGATGGCTTAAATGATGTTAAACGATTGCGAGATTGAAAAAAAATTGGCGACAAACTTTGTTTTGTTTCCAAAAATCACTATATTTGCAGAGTTTTAGAAACAAAACGTGCAAGAATGGATTTTCTGACATTCAAGGAACGGATGTACCCGATGGGCTGTTTCAACATCAATCAGGTGCTGTTATGGGAGAAGGATTTCGACCGTAACAACCTGACGCGATGGTGCCGTAGGGGGTTGCTGGTAAAGTTGAGAAATCAGTATTATGCCTTTCCTGAGTATCGGCAGGTGCCAGACTTCTCGCGTTATGTGGCCAATCGCATCTATGCCCCTTCGTATATCAGCCTACATAGTGCATTGTCGTTCTACGGCATGATACCAGAAGAGGTGGTGCAACTGACGAGTGTGACAACGTTGAAGACCGCCCGTTTCGAGAATGACTTTGGAACTTTCCATTATCAGAACGTGAAGACACCGTTCTACTTCGGTTTTGAAATCAAGACGATACAAAGTGGACGAGGCCTGCTGTTTGCCACACCAGAAAAGGCTTTGCTCGATTTGCTATACCTCAATCCCTATTATAAGACGGAGCAGGACATGGAGGAACTACGTCTGGATGAGGATTATATGCAGAATGAACTGAATTTAGAACGTTTGAACGGCTACCTCTCGAAGATAGGGAGCAAGACAATGGAACAGAAAGTGAAACGCTTAATGAAGGTTTATGAACTATGATAGATATTGAATACATACGTAGTTTCTTTCCACCTACGATAGCCCGCGAAAGCCGTTTCGACCGCTATATGCTGAAGGAGTATCTGCAACTGCTGATACTCGATCATCTGGCTACGACACCATATATTAATAAGGTGTCATTCATTGGCGGTACGAACCTTCGCCTTATTCAGGGAATAGACCGATTCTCAGAGGATCTGGACTTTGACTGCAAGGAACTGAGCGAAGATGAGTTTATGGCGATGACGGATAGCGTTGTAACCTACTTGCGCCAGAATAATATCGATGTGGAGACTCGCGACAAGCCCAATCCGAAACTGACAGCCTTTAGGCGTAATCTCTATTTCCCAGAGATGCTGTTTGACTTGGGACTGACTGGTCATAAGGAAGAACGTCTTTTGTTGAAAGTGGAAGCACAGGATCAAGGCGTTCCATACCAGCCTGTCGTTGCGAATATTAACAGAATGGGATTCTTCTTTGGGGTTCAAGTGCCGCCGATAGATGTGCTTTGTGCGATGAAGTTCGCTGCTATCTTAGCCCGTCAGAAAGGGCGAGACTTCTATGATACCATCTTCCTGCTTTCGAAGACCAAGCCGAATTTGGATTTCTTGTCTGCCAAAGCAGGAATATCTACCATTGACGAACTAAAAACAGCCATCGCTGAACGGCTGAAGGACATTGATTTGAACCATAAGAAACGTGACTTCTCCCATCTGGTATTTAATGAACAGAACGCAGAGAGAATCCTACAGTTCCCTGATGTCGTAGCAGCACTATAAAACCGCTCTACGACAAGAAACCACTCTCAGCCTATGATGAGAAAAAAGACAAGAAGGTAATCCCGCTGCTCGAAGCATAGATGTGTCATCCCCAAAAATCCCCCATTTCATCGGCAAAAATTGTATTTGGACTAAAAAGGACTAAATTTGGACTGAAACGGACTAACGCTAGTTCGTTTCTTTATATTACCTTTGTGCCACTAAATGTAACATTATTAAATATGGATAGAAAACAAATTTTGTTAAATGTGCAGGATGTTTTTCGTACAGAATTGGATGCAAAGAATTTGCAAATTGAGGAAACAACATCGATATTTGATATCGAAGAATGGGATTCTCTTGCACATATTTTGATCTGTAATGCTTTGGAGAAAGAGTTCAATATCCATCTTTCATCTCATGAGATTTTGGCTTGTGATAGTGTATCTTCATTAATTGATGCTATTATTCAGAAACTATGATGAAACCTTTTATTAAGAAACTTAAACAATATATTCCATATGTTCCCTATATAATACCGATTATGAGGTTTAATCTACGGTATTTGCCTTTTATGCAGGCTATACGTCTTCCTATTTTTCTTTACAAACCAAAATTTCGCCATCTCGGTAGTGGGAAAGTTCTTATTAATTCATCCGAGATTAGGACGGGAATGATACGCCTTGGCCATTTAACAATAGGTATTTATAAGAATGATGGAGTCATTTGGGATTCTACCGGTACTGTAGTATTTAAGGGAAAAACTATTATAGGTGGTGGAAGTGCTATTAATTTAAGGCCTTCTGGCTTGCTTATATTTGGTGAAGATTTTGTGGCAAATGCTAATGTGAAAATTGTCTGTCATGATAGAATAGAATTTGGATATAGTGTTAATTTGGGCTGGGATGTAACTGTCACAGATACTGATTTCCATTCCTTAAAGAATGTCTTAACAGGGAAGGAAATGAAACATGTAGCTCCAATTTATTTAGGCGACTATACTTGGATCGGGCATCATTGTTTGGTAACAAAGGGAACAAAGACTCCAAAGCGTTTGATCGCTTCAGCGAGCACCAAATTGTCTGGTCGGTATCGGTGTGGAGTGAATACTATAATAGAAGGGAATCCTTCGAAAATAGTAATGGAAAATTGTTATTATCGTGATTTTCAAGATGATGATTCTTCTTTTTTTGGTTATCCGAGAATAATCCACCCTCCCAAAACATCTTCAGAAAGTCAAGAACGTAAATGATCAATACGCAGAACAAATTATAGATATAATATTTTGCATACTGAACATTTCTCTCTATGATACCAATGGGAAGAAGATCACGACGCTTTCCAGCAGTGCCGCAGGGGAGCTGATAGGGTGGAGTGGGGAGATCATTGTCACGAAGTCGGGAGGATGGTACAAGATCCTTGATCCTCAGGGTAAGACCTTGAAGACGATGAGCGATATGACCGTCGGGACCGTCATTTCCGTCTCAGGCAGCACGTTCACCAGCCGCTCCGGCAGTTGGATTCATGTCTGGGACAAGACAGGCAAGAAACTCGCCACTCGCCCTGCGAATTAGAAAAGTTTCATTATTCCTTGAAACAGGTTAGAGGAACCTTTTTATAACTTTTTTCTTCATTTTGCTTGTTTATTCGGAAATAATCCGTATCTTTGCAAAATAATAACCGTCATTATTATAATGACCATTATCATTCTGAAGTTATGAAGTTCTATGATAGAGAGTCAGAGCAACAGTTGCTCAAAGAGGTCTTAGACCAAAGTAAGCGTGAGGCGCGAATGACCGTCATCATGGGCCGCAGACGTATTGGTAAGACGGAGCTTTCGCAAAGATGCGGGGATGAAAGCATCCTCTATTTCTTCGTTGGAAAGAAAGCAGAGGCACTGTTGTGTCAGGATTTCGTGGCCGAGATTACCAATAAACTCGGTGTGCCAGTACTGGGGCAGGCAAACTCATTCGCCGAGGTCTTTAGATTCGTACTCCAACTTTCAGAGAACAGACCGTTCACATTGATTATCGATGAATTCCAGAATTTCCAGAAAGTAAACCCGACGGTATTCAGTGATATACAGCGTGACTGGGACCTGTGGAAACGCAAAAGCCACTTGAACCTGATTATCAGCGGCTCTGTTTTTACATTGATGAAAAAGATCTTCGAGGACTACGAGGAACCGCTATTCGGACGAGCCGATGAAAAGCTGACCCTCCAGCCTTTCAAAACTGATGTGCTGAAGGAAATCCTAAACGACTTCAATCCCGGCTATACGTCAGAGGACTTGCTGGCATTGTTCAGCATTACGGGTGGCGTGGCTTGGTATGTCACCTTGTTGCTTGATCGTGGTAAGACCCGTAAGAACAAGATGTTGGCAGCACTGACGGAAGAAAACTCCCCCTTCATCAATGAGGGCAAGAACATCTTGATAGAGGAGTTCGGCACGGATTACGTCATCTATTTCTCTATCCTGACCTGCATTGCCGGTGGTATGAAAACCAGTGCTGAAATAAAGCACGAACTGGGTATCGACAATATCAGCAGTTATCTGTCACGCCTGGAGGATTATTATGGACTGATTAGCAAGTACCAGCCCATCTTTGCTAAAGAAAACAGCAAGAAAACACGCTACCAGCTGGATGACTGCTTCCTGATATTCTGGTTCCGTTTCTTCTTCAAGTACCAGGCATTGGTGGAAAACAAGGCTCTGAAAGCCCTTGGTGACATTATCAAGCGCGACTATGATGGTCTGTCAGGAATGATGATGGAGCGTTATTTCGCTCGCAAGTTCCAGGAAGAAGGACGATATATCGTCGGCAAATGGTGGGACAGAAAAGGCTTCAATGAGATAGACCTTGTAGTGGTTGATCCCATTGGTAAAGAAGCATGGGTATATGAACTGAAGAAGGACGAGAGCCGTTACGACGAGGTTTCCTTTAAGGAGAAGGTTGACACGATGTTAGCCCAGACCCCAGAACTGCGCAAGATGACCATTCACATTGGTTCACTCAGTAAGAAAGATATGTAAGCCGAAACGCTTTGCGAATCATAATTAAGATGAGCCGGCGAGTTTCTCGTATAGCTAAATCGGAGCATGTTCAGTCAATTAGGACGGTCAAATCAGTCAGCTGAATGAGGCGATTTTGACTTGAAATAGACCTGAAATAGGCTCCCAAAGAGCCTTTTCGTCGGAGCAAATTCAGTCACTGCCTCCAGACTGATCTCCAAAGGGTGCCAAAACGCCCTTCCGTCGGAGCAAATTCAGTCACTCAAAGTTTGCTACCTTTGCAAGTGAAAGTAATATTCACAAGCAGAGAAGAGTATGGCAAATAAACCAG
>OCTX014550141.1_pt1 | contig 30883 bp, 22 predicted proteins | sample 1539691 | NCBI WGS metagenome assembly OCTX01 (sample SAMN02144231, study PRJEB22623) | gut metagenome | biome: sheep rumen | host: Ovis aries | place: New Zealand
GAGAACCTGAAAAAAGCCGACGCTTTCACCGCCGCTTTCGGCATGGACATATTCAGCCCGTTAGGATAGAACGTAATTTTGCAAAACTACAAACATATGATAGCTACATTTTTTCTCCCGGGGCGTGTATGCGCCACCAAAGCTATTCGTGAGATAGCCCGGAAAACAACCGCCAAGTACACCATGATCTGTCTCAAACCCGAGATCGAATGGGTCTATCTGGGACAGGAACGAATGATACAAGTCCTCGAAATGACCGGGGCGGATATGGCGTATTCTGACCATTTTGCGAAGATCAATGACGTGGTTACCGAGGCGCCGGTGATAGACTACCAGGCGGGTGCGCTGCGCGACGATTTCGATTTCGGCGCAGTGATGCTCTGGCGCACGGACAAGCTCCGGGAACTGGTCGCTGAGATGAACACGGAGTACGAATATGCCGGGCTCTACGACCTGCGACTAAGAGCAGAGCGGCTGGAGCATATTCCCGAATACCTCTACTATGAGGTGGAGACGGACACCCGCAAATCCGGAGAGAAACTATTCGACTACGTCGATCCGCGCAACAGAGCGGTTCAGATAGAGATGGAAGCGTGTGTGACCGCTCATCTCAAACGTATCGGCGCGTACCTTCAGCCGGGAGAATACAAGACACTGCCGGAGGCAGGCGAATTTCCCGTCACGGCTTCTGTCATCATTCCCTGTAAGAACCGCGCACGTACGATCGCAGACGCTATCCATAGCGCGCTGAACCAGAAAGTGCGTGAAGGCTATTCATTCAACGTCATCGTCGTGGACGATAACTCCACCGACGGGACAGCAGAGATTATACAAGAAGGGATCAATGGTGACGCTTCGCTAAATGGTGCGAATGGTGAATTGATTTACATCGCTCAGGACAAGACATGGCATGCCATCGGCGGTAACTGGAATGTAGCTATTCACGACCCGCGCTGCGGTAAGTATGCCATCCAGCTGGATTCGGATGACACCTATTTCGACGAGAATACCGTGCAGAAATTTATCGACAAATTCGAATCCGCCGGTTCAGAACCGGAGCAAGACAGCCATGCGGCTCCCCGTTTCGGCATGGTCATCGGTACATACCAACTGACGAATATGGCAGGTGAGATCCTGCCTCCGGGTGTGATCGACCACCGCGAATGGACAGACGACAACGGTCGTAACAACGCCCTCCGTATCAACGGTCTCGGTGCTCCGCGCGGCTTCTATGTGCCGCTACTGCGCACGATCAATTATCCTACTACCAAATACGGCGAAGACTACGCTGTAGGTCTGCGCATCAGCCGCGATTATCCGATCGGTCGCATCTATGACGTGCTCTATAACTGCCGGCGGTGGGAAGATAACTCGGATGCCAACTGCGACATCGTCGCTATGAACCGCAATAACTGGTATAAAGACCGTCTGCGTACATGGGAGTTGAAGGCGAGAATGAATAATGATTAATGAATAATGAATAATGAATAATGAATAATGAATATCCGTGTCGGCATATTAACTGCCCCGCACATTGAGTTTGAGCAGCGCGAGAGCACTTTCGTGCTGAAGGATGTGCGTATCGGTATCGGTTTTCATTGGGACAGACATGAAGACCAGGAGTTCGCCGGCACATTGGAGATCAAGCAGAGCTCTTCACCAGTAAAAGGAGGGAAACCATGGCAAGTAGCCATCAATACCATCGACCTTGAAGAATACCTCTGTTCGGTTATTTCTTCGGAAATGAATGCCAACAGTCCGATGGAGTTGCTCAAAGCACACGCCGTTATCAGTCGCTCCTGGGCTATCCGGGCGATGCAGAAACCGAACCACGAAGGTTTTGACGTCTGTGCAGATGATCACTGTCAGCGCTATGAAGGCCTGCGCCGAATGAACGAACGTGCCGTAGAAGCCGTGCGCGCTACCGCCGGACAGGTACTGCTATACGGCGATGAAATATGCGACTGCCGGTATCATAAGTGTTGCGGCGGACGAACGGAAGTATGGCGCACGTGCTGGGAAGACATCGATGTACCGTATATTCAGTCCGTCCGGTGCGACTGGTGTGATCCGAAAAGAAAATCCCTCGTACCTCGTACATCTGTCCTTGGTACATCTCTCAATGACTACGACCAGGAAACCACAGATTTTCACGACTGGAAGGTAACCTATACCGCAGCGGAACTGAGTGAGATCATTCGCACCAAATCAGGAATAGACTTCGGAGAAATAACAGACCTTGTTCCGCTTAAAAGAGGTGCTTCGGGACGGATCTGCGAACTGAAAATAGTAGGCACAAAACATACGGAAATAATCGGCAAGGAGTTGAAAATCCGCCTGTGGCTTTCGCGCACCTGTCTCTATAGTTCATGGTTCGAAATAGATCCCCCATCCATTCAGGAAGGCGACGAACGTAGGCCTCTCTGGACATTTACAGGACATGGCTGGGGGCATGGAGCCGGATTGTGCCAGATCGGTGCGGCAGTCATGGCTTCCGAAGGAAAAACATACGAAGAAATCCTGAAATTCTACTATGCGGGCAGCAGACTTAGCGCTACAACGCGATAAATACAAACACCTCTCCGATGCCGAATGGCGGTGGTTTTTGCAGCAAGTCGAGGGTCGTGAACGGACGGCAGACAAGCTGCCTGCTTTCGCGGCCATAGAGGATTGGTGGTATCCCGTGCGGCTGAGTTGCGAGCAGTGCTCGTCAGAGGCCACCGCAAGGTATAAAGCGTCTCTCTTTCAGCAAAGCGGTCTGTCAGCGCAGCGGTCTGTACTCTGTCAGTCCGAAGGACGGTCTCTATTAGACCTCACCGGCGGCTACGGCGTGGATACGTATTTCTTAAGCGAACATTTTGCACACACCGACTATGTCGAGCAAAACGAGGAACTATGTCGTATAGCCGAGCACAATTTTAATGTACGAAGGAACAATGTACAAGGTACAAAGGGCTCCATCTCCGTACATAATTGTACGGCCGAAGAATTTCTTTCTTCCTCCCTTCAGGGGGGAATGGAGGGGGGCTATTCCCTGATTTTCCTTGATCCTGCCCGCAGAGACTCTCACGGAGGAAAGGTTTTCCGCCTCGAAGACTGCACACCGAACGTAGTGGAGTTGCTGCCGGATCTCCTTTCGCACTTGGCTCCGGACGGCAGAATAATGCTTAAACTGTCTCCGATGCTTGACCTGACGCAAGCGATAAACAGGTTACAAAGTGACCATGTTCATGGTACAAAAATAAATTGGGACGTTTATGTTGTGGCCGTCAAGAACGAGGTCAAAGAAGTGCTGCTGTTGAGCGGCGGAGCAGGACAGATCACCGCCATAGATTTGGCAAAAAAGGACCAGGCTTTCTCCTTCACAAAAGAAGAAGAGCGAGAAGTTTCTTCTCTCCCCCTCCGGGGGGAGTTGGAGGGGGCTTATCTATACGAACCTAACGGCGCTATTCTCAAAGCCGGGGCATATAAACTAATAGCGGAGCGGTTCGGTCTGCAGAAGCTGGACGTCAACACGCATCTGTATTGTTCGGAGACACTTGTACCCGATTTCCCGGGGCGTGTTTGGCAAGTGATAGAAGCCCCTTTCCCTCTTACCCCCAAAGGGGCAAGAGACCAACAAGCGAATATTATAACTCGCAATTATCCCCTTACACCCGATCAACTTAAGAAAAAGCTGCACCTCCGGGACGGAGGCACAGCTTTTATCATCGGCTGCCGTGTGGCCGGTAAACCCACACTCTTTTACGCCGTTGTAGGCACAATAGCGTCTTTGTGATATTCTTTCAATCCTTCTATCGGATCCTGCAGAATGGTGCCTAATGGCAGCCCTTCTGCCTTCATGGCTTCCTCCAGGATCGGCCGGTAGTAATAAGCGATAGAGCCTACGAAACCGATAGGCGCTTCTGCATGGTACTGTACCAAATTCCGGCGGATGAACTGCACAAAATGGTCATAGACCAGGTCGTGAATGCGGGGGTCGTCTATATGATCGGCACAGAACTTGGACAACTTCGCCAAGAACCGGTTCGGGAAAGGCTGACGGTACACTTTCTCGATGATATCTGCCATAGAGGTCTCATATTCCTTGAAGAAAGCCTCCTTAAGGTCGTCGCCCAACTGATTCTTCAACAGGTCACCTACAAGTCTCTTGCCCAACACCGCAGCAGACCCTTCGTCGCCCAGGATATAGCCCAGCGAAGGCACACACCATTCGATGTTCTCGCCGTCGTAATAGCAACTGCCCGAACCTGTACCTAAGATGCACGCCACGCCTGCATTATGTCCGAGCAGACCTCTCGCAGCACCTAACATATCAGAAGCGACGAACACTTCCGCTTTCTTAAAGACGGTCTCCAGTGCTTTTTGCACAAACACTTTTTTCTCCGGCGTGCAGCCTGCTCCGTAGAAGAAAACATGCGTCAGCGTACCTGCCCAAAGAAGCTGCGCTATCTTCGGTAGAAGCTGGTTGCTGATGCTGTTGCGCATCGCATCGGATGTCTGGAAGAGCGGATTAATACCATCGGTGAAGACATCGGAACATTGTCCGCTCGCGGTGACAAGACACCAATGCACCTTCGTACTGCCGCTGTCTGCTAATAGAACCATAAAACCATTTACGATTTAGTCATTTACCATTTGTTCATTTGTTTTCTGCGGCAAAAGTACAATTTTTTTTGCACATATGCAAATTTTTTTATATCTTTGCGCCAAATTTGATTTTTAATCTGTTACTACCATGAACAATTTTAGTGCACAAGACCTGGAGCAATTGCAGGCTCGAGGCATCTCTGTAGAGAAGGCAGAAGCACAACTGGAGTGTTTCCGAAAAGGTTTTCCTGAGTTAGACATCGTCGCTCCTGCTTCGACGAAGAAGGGTATTCTGGCGCCGAAGCGCGCTGAGCAGGAGGCGTATATCGAAGCATGGCAGCGGTACTTGGCCGAAGGACACAAGATCCTGAAGTTTGTTCCTGCTTCGGGTGCAGCCAGCCGTATGTTCAAGAACCTTTTCCAATACCTGGAAGATGGGGTCGAGACGCCGTTTATTCAGGATTTCTTGGCACACAAGGACTATTTCGCTTTTGGTCCGCAGTTAGCAGGCAAAGAGGGTCAGGAAGCTGTTCGGTATCTGTTGCAGGACATGCATTACGGCGATCTGCCGAAGGGTTTGCTCTTATTCCATAAATACCGCGACGGCGCGCGCACGCCTGCGCTGGAGCATCTCGTAGAAGGTGCGCTCTATTGCGCCGAGCCGGCGAAGGAAGGAGAGAAACCGACCGTTTATCTGCATTTTACGGTCTCTCACGACCATCTGCCGCTTTTCCGCCAGCATATAGCGGAGAATCTGCCTAAGTTCGAAGCCAAATACGGCGTGAAATATGATGTCACTTTCAGCGAGCAGTTGCCGAGTACGGACACTATCGCCGCTAATCCGGATGGTACGCCTTTCCGCACGAAAGACGGTAAGTTACTCTTCCGCCCGGGTGGTCACGGTGCCCTCATTGAGAACCTCAACCAGCAGGATGCAGATATCGTTTTTATCAAGAATATTGATAACGTAGTGCCGGATCGGCTGAAGAAAGACACCGTTCGTTACAAACAGATTCTTGCGGGTGTGCTGGTAACAGAGCAAAAGCGTGTTTTTGAAGCGCTGAAGGATCCGAACCTGAGCGATGAAGAGCGCGCCAAACTGAACCGTCCTATCCGTGTATGCGGCGTTGTGAAGAACACAGGAGAACCCGGCGGCGGACCGTTCCTGGTACGCGAAGCGGACGGCTCTATCTCCTGCCAGATCCTCGAGTCCACACAGATCAGCGACCCGGCTCTGATGGCACAGAGCACCCATTTCAATCCGGTGGATTTGGTCTGCGCTATCCGCGACTACGAGGGCAAACCGTTCAATCTGCCCGAATACGTGGATCCGCAGACAGGTTTTATCTCCAACAAGAGCAAGGATGGCAAAGAGCTGCTGGCGCTGGAGTTGCCGGGTCTCTGGAACGGCGCGATGGCCAAATGGAACACGATCTTCGTCGAAGTGCCGGTATCGACCTTCAACCCCGTGAAGACGGTAAACGACCTGCTCCGCGAGCAACATCAATAATAATAAACCCCGCTGCTGAGGCGGGGTTTATTTATTTACCGTTTATTTTACTCTTACGCCTTGTATATTATACTTGGCTCCGTTGTAGATCAGATAGAGCACTCCGTTCTCGATTACTTTCTGAGTTCTGATATTTGAGTTCTGAATGCTCTCTATGCCTTGTTCGGGAATATAATCCGGATCTTCGTCCCACATGCCTACGTGGTCGCGGATTGTACTATATGTAGAGAAATTGAACGAGTTGCAGAACTGTTCAAAAATCTTACCCACATACGTCTTGCCGTCTTCGCCTACAATACGGAATGAACCGGTGTAATAACCGTATCGGTACGGTCCTTGTTCCGCTTTCTCTTCGTCATAGCCGTCAAACTGGAGCCGCAGTTCGGCATCGGTAGCCAAAACAGCGTCCGCCTGACGTCCGTTGGTGTTGATATAGCAACTCTCCAGATCAATATTACCCCGTGCTACGTTGTAGACACCGGAGATAGCGCGCTCTTTCGCGGTGTAGATCAGGAAGGTAGGCATCGGGTACCCGGTGCCGCCGGCTTCGTTGGTAGCGAAGGTGATGTACCATCCGTACAAACCCTCAGGGAATTGATCTTCGTATCCATCCATATAGGCCGCTTCCATCCCCCATACCTCCATGACGACAGCGTCCTCAGGGATGTCGGCAGCCTGCGAAACGAATTCGTTTCCGGAGATGGCATTGGATGCTTCGAAATAGTTGCCGTTCTCACCTTGGTTAAACGCTTGCACGGTCCACGTCCAAGTGCCGTTCTTCGGCATCGTAGTGGTCTTGGTCAAACCGTTGACGGTGAGGGTAGCGTAGAACTCGCCATCGCAGAAGAGAGTGATCACATAGCGGTCTGCTGCTGTAGCTGCTTCCCAAGAGAAAGTGACGTTATCGCCGCCGAAGACCTCCGCATGCAGGTTCGTAGGTTCGTAACTGTTGACGCCTACGGTGAAGGAGCATGAAGCCTCTTGTCCGAGCGGGTTGTTATTCTTATCTACCACTTGTACGACCGCGTTGTAGGACTTCCCTTCCACTACATTGACTGTCAGCGGGGACGCAGGGCGGTCTTTGGTATCGAAATTATCATATGCCACAGTCTCACCCGACCATACACGCACATAGAGCCGCTCGCCCTGACCGAGCTCCGGCGCTTCCCAAGTAAGCGTAGCGGTGGTCTTGTCGTCGGCTACCGTAGCAGCGAGGTTGGAGACCTCTTTGGAGACCAAAGTGAAAGGTATGGTAGCTAACAGTTCTCCTCTCGAATAGCCTGTCTCGCCTTGTACCAAAGCATATACTTGCACTTGGTAGGTACCCGGTCTAAGACCGAGCACAGGCGAAGCGGCAGTACCGATATTGATGACGCTTGCGTTCCATCCGTCGCCTCGCTGCATGCCGGCTTCGTCCGCATTGAGGATCCACTTGGTGGAGCAGTAATAATGGTTCTCATAGTCATCGTCCTCCGGGAAACCGATGCCGTCCTGTTGCGCAAAACGGTCGCACTCCCCGGTGGTAGCAACGATGCCTGCGATAAGTGCTTGCTCGGAAGCTTCGAAAAGACCGACAGCGAAAGCAGTGCTGTTGTACGAATACCAGGTGAACTGCGCCTCACAATAACTGAGGGCCCAGATCGAAGCGTCCGGTATCTCTTCCTGCGACGGATCTACCTCTCCCGAATGACCGATCTCGGCAACGACGAAATTATCCATCGAGAGCGTCCCGTAGCTGCCGGTACCTCCCGCGAAGCGGAAGGCGATATAGGTGGCATTCGACGGCAGGTCGCTCAGCGCCACTACGGCGTGCTGATAAGTCAGAGTCTTTGGCAGCAACTGCAGCGAAACGAAAGTTGAAGCCTTATTGGGATTAGTCATATATCCTACCTCGAGTTGGCCGCACGCGTCGGTGGTAAGGTTGGTTTTGTAGTCGAACGCTACCTCCAGCGTGTTGAGCGGAGCGTTGAAGGTCGGCATAGCGAATACCTGTTCGCTTCCGGGACCACCTCCGATAACCTGCAGGTGTGCTTGTCCGTTGACAGTCGAGGCAGTGCCTTCTTCGTCATAGGTCTTGTCGGCTACTACGCTGATAGTGCCGGAAGTGGCTACTGTCCAGCAGTCCGGTTCTACTACATCGTATCCCGAACCGTGTTGGTCGCGGCTGAAGGTCTCCAGCCATGGCACGTCGAATGGTACACAAGGCGTCTTGAATGCTGTCTTGGGCGCCAGACTCTGTTCGTCAGCCGAGCAGTAGGAGCGTACATAGAACTCATATTCCGTCTCTTCGTACAAGTCGCTCAGCGTGATGGTCTTCGCGGAAATCAGGGTGGCTGCAGACCAGTCCACCTCTTCGCCTTTCTCGATGAGCAGGTATTGGTATTGTGTCGCATCGCCTTGCCATGAGAAGGTGGCGCTGTGTGCGGTAAGGCTGCCAAGTACGATGTTGGAGGGATTCTCACAAGCGGCATTCCCTACGATAGAGACACCGTTTACGGCATCGATGTAAATACGTTCGGTAGAGCCGGTCTGGTGAAAACCGATGTAGATGGCACTGCCTGCATACTGCGAGAGGTCAATCGTATAGTTCCGCCATTCGCTCTTCCAAAGCCGGTGTGCGGCATCACCCTTGGACTGCGAAGTATAATACGTGTCGAGTAGTTCGAAAGAACTGGCGTCCGTGCCGCTCAGTGACACCTCGATGCGAAGTTGCCCGGAAGAAGCGTAGTCGCCTATACATGCCTGAAAACTCAGACTCTCACCTGCAGCTGGCTTCAACTGCGGCGTAATGAGCCAACTCTCAGTGCCGGTCACTTCCTGGATCATAGCGCAGTTCTGACCGAACTTGGCGGCTTTCTTCCATCCGTAGCCGGGGTAACCGTCAATGACGGACCAGTCCTCCGGCGGAAAACCTTCGCCCTCAAAACCTTCGTTAAGTTGTTGTGCGTAGAGACCGGTGCTTAGCAGCGCGGCGCACAGAAAAGAAAAGAAATGTTTCATATTCGTTGTTCTTTGTGTAAATGCTAAAAGTGCGCAAAATTACGTAATTTTCTTTATATACACAAATATTTGAACATTTTTTTGCTTTTTAAGCGCAGAACGACGAATAATGAAACATTTTTATTAATCAAAACACCATTTGATACCGAGGCAAGGATTACACATAAATCCCTTACCGATGAAATTGTAACTGAACTCGATTTCGGTGCCGATATTCAGGTTCGGACATTTGAACCATCGTCCGATGTTATACCATAGTTGCGGTTCGGAAATAAATACAAAGGATTGTTGGGTGGGGTCAGTATAGGTGCCGTTTTGGTAGTCGGGCACCAATAATTTCTGTCCCCATATATCGAGAAAACCGGAGAAGCGAAGCCCGGGGGCTGTACAGAAATCATCGCATCCCCAGACAAAAGTGAACTGAAGCGGTATTTGATTTCCCGCCTGACGAATCCATTTTCCGCTTCCGTCTTTTATCTGCCACATATTATAGTCATCTACGATATACTTGAATAGTATTTCCAGATTGAATATATTCTTGTAGTCGGCTGTATGCAGGCAGTAGTTCAAACCCACTAAAGCGGCATGCTCAATTCCATAGCCGCGGATGTCGCCGAGCGGGTCTTTGTAGAGGCCCAGACCGCCGTTGTATTCCACTTGCACGGAGAGGTCTTTGGCGGGAGTCTGTGACCAGAAATTGAGACACCGCGCGATCTCGAAATAGCCCATGAAGGGTGTGTTCTTCGGGTCGGAGGGGTGGATGTTATAGTCCAGATCGATGAATGCGAAAGTATTGCCCCAAGGGTCGGGGTAGAAGAGTTCAAGCGTGGTAGTGACGCGGTTGGAGCGTTGGTTAGCGCATGCCGTGCCAAGCGAACCGAAGTCGTAGTATAACTGCAGGTTCGTGCCTGCACTCGCCATCAGCGAGCACAGACACAAACCCACAGATACTATGGACTTCTTAATACTCATTCACTCTTTCTCCTCCCCTACAGGGGAGGTTGGGTGGGGCGTTACTTTACCTCGATACCCAGTGCGTTATAGCGAACACCGTTGCGGATGATCACTACCTGACCTGCCTCGATGAGTTTGAGGGCTTTAGCTTCGTCTGCAGTGTTCTCGATGCCTTCTCCATAGATGAGCTCGATAGTACCACCGGCTACTGTCTCTGCCAGGTTAATCTCCGGCAACTGTTTCTCAACATCCTCTGCTTTGTAGTAGTGCTGGAGAATAGCCGTAACAATTACTTTACGGCCAATAGTGATTAACGCGGCTTCATCAGCAGTACATTTAACGCGGTATGCCTCGAAATTGTAAGTCGGGTTAGCCATGTCGTCGGTCATGAAGAAAGAGATGTTGCCGTAGGTGGCGTCATATGCCACAGCGATCGAATCAACATATCCGGTAACAGCATAGCGGTCTGTAGAAGTACCACTGTTAGGCAGTGCCATAGCTGCCTCAACAGCCCCTGCTACATTCACTTCAATAATCACTTCTTCCTCTTGGCTCTTCTCAATGAGCTCAACAGTACCGTTGGAGATCTCAATTGTTCCGTTGTAGTTGTAGAGTTTGCCGATAACTACTACACTATCGCCCTTGCCGAGTTCCAGACCTTCTGCACCCTTGCAATTATAGGGTTTGAATACATCCTCGCCACAAGCCATCTCGAATGTGTGCTGACCATTATTGTTCACTTGGTCTGCTCCTTTCAAACGGCCGTATACTTTAAATACATCGTCTGAATAGTCACCCGCGTTGAGCGAAGAACCTTCTTCCAGAGCCTCGCAAACAGATGCATCAATCGTGTCAATTTGTACAGTAGCGCGCTCTATGATCACTACGTCGCCGTTCTTGATTTCCGGTGCGTTGTTATAGTTCATGATTTTGCCTGTTACGGAAATCTTGTCGCCTACGTTGAGTGCTTCGTGTCCCGGCAGGTTGCACCAGTAGCCTTGTACGGTTTTCTTGGAGCCCTTAGCATCATCCATCCAAAAAGTCTGTTGGTCGATAGAAGCATCGGTACGAGAAGGACTGATAGCACCGTTGGTGTTGGTAACATAGCCTGTAACCGTGTACACTTCTTGGGTCTCGTCATTGTGCTGGGCAGGCATAAGAGTGAGTGCTTCTGCACAAGTGATCGATTCTTGAGCGTTGAGGCTCATTGCAGCAAACAGGATTGCTGCGAAAGTAAAAATCTTTTTCATTTGCGTGTTAATTTTAATTAAATTGGAAATAGTAAAATTATTTGGTGTTAGTTATTCCTCGTTTTCTTCTTCGGCTGGCTCCGCCAACAACAGGTTCTGTATCTCCCATGTCGGAGCGGAAGGTACTTCGATGCCGTCAATGTCTGTGTCATAACGGAAGGCGATAACAATCGTTTTGCCGTTGTATTCGCTCAAGTCCCATGTGCCTGCAGAGCGGAATACCCAGTTACTGCCGTCCGGCAACTCTTCCACCCATTCGAGTTGTTTCCATTCAGTGGTCGTTACATCGCCGGTGTAGTTGTCGGTCACCATGACATTAAGCCATTTGGGGTTGTCTGTCACATTGCCGTAGCGTATTGCATGATCGAATGTCAGCTGCGGCTGGACGCTCTTCTTGAGACGGATGTTCGGCGAGATCAGCCAGTCCTCCACACGATGGTTGGTGCCGCTGACATAGGCCGATGCGGTCATGCCGTAGGCTGCTTGATACCGCCAGATATAATTCAGTCCGTCCAGCGAGACATGTTGGATCGTGAATTTACCAGGACCTTCGCCGACGAATTTCGCTTGCAGATAGGTGGATATATTCGCCATCCACGCGTTGTTCTTACGTTCGAAGGACATTGTCTCGGTAATATACCCTGTGGTTAATTCAAACTCGGTGCCATTCACAACCCATTCGTCAGCGGTAGCGCCGTTCTTACCCATATATGCCACGAGATAGATCTCTTTGTCTGCGGCATAAGGATAGGTGGCTTGCAGGTATTTGAGAATGATATTCATGTCTGTAATCTGGCTCACTCCGGCGGATTCATAGATCCGCTGCGGCAGCGCGATAGCTGCTTTCAGTTGCTCGTTTGCATAAGGAACCCAACCTTCCGCGGTTAACTGGTAGAGCGCGTTGATATTCTCGAAATGTCGGGCCTGTTTGGCACGTCTCGGTGCAGGAGCGCCGGCCGGCGTATGGTTGACATAAACTGCATCCAAAATCTGAGGCTCACCGCTCTCTGTGGAGTAGCGTCCGATGATGGTGATCGCGTCGCCCGTCTGGATACCTTTGTCTTTCCATACCTTGTTGCCGTCTTCGTCCGTCAGACCATAGACATAGATGCTCGCTTCGCCGTCAACCATGTAGAAACGACCGGAGATAGAAGACTTCACTTCTCCTACATAGCCGTGAATCATATGGCGCTTCTCATCCGGAAAAGCGAGCAATTCGCTCAGCGTCAGTTCGTATGGCAGGAAATCCGATAACTCCGATGGATCGGGCTCGTCTTCGCTATAGACATAGGAGATCAACGCAATCAGACCCTCTTTGGCAGTGGTGATTTTGCCGCTCAGGAAGGCCGGAATACCGGGTACTGTAGCCGGAGTGAGGTAGTCAGCACCGCGTTTCTGCCAGATCGTCTCGTAGTCATCCGTGGTGAGCGCAAAACCCTGAGCTCCTGTGAACTCTTTGACGCGGCTGGATTTGCCTTCGCGCATCGTGTACAGTACATCGCAGGTAGTACCGTTATCCAGATACGGGAACTTGCTTTGCATTAATGCCGGCACGTACATATCCGCCGAGGCGCTCTCTGTGAAGGATTTCTCCGTGGCGATGGCTAGCAATTCTTTCAGACCGGTGGAGTCCGTCGGATCAAGCGCAAGGGCTTTCTCTTGGTTCTCCGCAAAAGTGGTGACGAGTTTGTAGTCATCGTCCGTCAGCGTGTAAGTCATGCCGGTACGCACGTCCGTGATCTGCGGATCGCCGTTTCCCATATATTTCTCGTCGAAATAGTTCTCGCACGAAGTACAAAGGGACAAGGTACCAAGTACCAAGGCTGTGCTTAATATAATTTTCGTTTTCATAATGACTTAGAATTGCAATTTGAGACGTATATTCCACTGTCTTCCCTTGTTGTAGAAGAAATAGATGTTATCCTTGGTGTTCTCCGACACGGTGGTGGTTGTCGTGCTGGCGGACCAGGCTTTCTCGATATAGTATTGGTTCAGCACATTCGTCACATTGCCTCCGAGGGTAGCGCGGATCGGTCCCATATCGAACGAATAGCTGGCGCGCAGGTCCAGACTGCCGCCTAAAGGACAGCGGTAAGGCTCTACGATATTCATCACTTTACCCGGCGTCAGATCGCTTCCCGAGAAGGAATAATAACTATAGTTGCGATCATACAGCGTATATTCGCCGCCAATACGGAAGCCCTTGAACGGCTTGAAGAGAATACCGAAGTTGGCGGTTGTCTGTGCCTGTCCGCCGACGTGAATGCCCTTCATGTTTACTTTCGCCCAGAAATGGTCTGGCGCTCCTATTTCCGTCACTTGACCGTCGGCGGTCATAGGCAGGCCGTGTTCGTCGTAAGCGTAACCGACTACGCTGTCGCGGTCCCATTTCCAGTCTCCGAGCGAAACCATGGCGCTGATCTCCAGCCATTTGGTCGGACGGGCTTTGGCTTCGAACTCCAGACCCATATGGCGCGCGCCTACGCCCGTCATATTAAGGTAGTAATTGGTCACCTGGTCGTTCAACGTGCCGTATTTGGTCATCGCTTTGTCCATCCATTCTGTGAAATAGCCGTTCACGTGGATCGAAGCGTATTGGTTCTCGAATCCGTACCCCACTTCCACGGACGCGATCTGCTCGTTGCGCGCCTGGTTGTTGATGGCATTGGACGTGCTGACGGACATGTAGATATTCTGGTACTTCGGCGCACGGCTGATGTAACCGGCGTTGACGAACACGTTGTGCCATTTGGCGAACTTGTAGTTCAGACCGCCCTTGATTGTTCCGCTCACGCGTACAACGGAGTCGCGCGCGGTTACATTATTATAATAGTAGCGGTCGGTACGCCAGTTATGGTTGAAAGAGAGCGAACCGTTGATGAAGGCGGAGAGATTGTTCTTGCTGTATTCCAGGCTTCCGAAGATTCCTTCCTGCACGATCGTACCTGTGTAGTCGCGGTAGGCGATGTCGCCAACTCCTAATTTCTCGGTCACCCAGTTGATGTCAGCGGCATTGGGATTATTCGCCGGATTGACCTTGCTACGCGTAGCGTCGATATAATAACTGCCGCCGAAAAGGTCGCTTACGACCGCTTGGTGGATTCCTTGGTAGTAGCGCACATCGACACCGGCTGTCAGTTCGAGGCAGTCAAGGAATTTCTTGTCGTACGTCGAGACGAGTCCCACCCAGTTATGGTAGTTACGGTTCTCGCAGATGACGAGTTCCGAACCGGACTCCGAAGCAGCGTTGATCTCTTGCACCATGCCGTAGTCAAACATACCGGTGACGGGGTCGCGGAACGTAGTGGTGATCTGACCGTTTGCTGCTCCGTTGGTGAGGTCGCTGTACGAATAAGCCGAACCGTAGCCGTTCTCCGCCGTGCGTCCGAAACCGCGTCCGATGGAGACATAGGCGGTGGTGGAGAGACTGCTTAGGTCGTCAATCTGCCAGATGTGGTTGAGACTGATCTGCGGCTTGTGGTATTGGTTATAGTTCGTACCCGCCTGTTTGCCGTCGCGTCCGAGACCGTAGGAAGGGTTGTATCTGCGGCGGTCCATACCGGACGGCATGTATTGCGCCACGCGGTTCCACTCCGCCAGCGTCAGCGCGCCGTAACGTCCTGCCGGACGCGTCCAGTGCCACTGCGGCGCACCGAAACCGGTGAGGGAGAGCTGGTGGTTCTCGTTGATGCGTTTGGAGATATTCGCGAAATAGCTGTATCCTTGGAAACTTGTTCCCTGGATATATCCGTTACCCCAAGTGCGGCTGCCCATGACGGTGATCGCCCAACCGTTTTTCATCAGACCCGTGCTCACGCTGAACATCACTTTGTTATATCCGTCGTTTCCCATAGCGTAACTCAGCGAACCGCCTTTCTTGGCGTCTATACCGCGGGTGACGATGTTGATCGTACCACCCACAGAAGGAGCCGACAACTTCGAAGCACCCATACCGCGCTGGGTCTGCATGACGGATGTGACGTCGCTCAGACCTTGCCAGTTGCTCCAATAGACCGTTCCGCCCTCCATGTCGTTCATGGGGACACCGTTGATCATGGTTGCTACGTTGGTGTTGTCGAAACCGCGCATCCAGATCTCCGAGTCGCCCCAACCGCCACCTTGACCGTTGGCGTGCACACCCGGTGTGTTTTTCAGCACTTCCGGAAACTCCTGACCTGCCAGACGCTCCTCAATCTCCAGCGCAGTCACTTGGCTGACCGCTACCGGCGTCTGTTGCGTACGTGCCATCTGGCCGGTGATCGTCACGTCTTCCAGGGCTATCGCTTCCGGCTCCAGACGAATGACGCCGAGGTCGCCTTTCTTGGCGCCGATCTCCAGGGTCTTGTACCCCACATACGACAACTGCAGGGTCGCTCCGGGCTCCACGTTCAGCGTGAAATTACCATCCAAATCGGTGGTGTTTCCGTTGGTGGTTCCGACCTCCAGAACCGACACGCCGATGAGTTCCTCACCGGTCTTTGCGTCCCGAACGCTTCCTGTCACTTTCTGTGCCTGGGCGAACAGACTCCCCGCCGCAAACAGACACAGCACAAAAGGAATAAATCTTTTCATATCTTTGAACTATTCATTATTTCAGCATTTTGTTCAGCCGCATAGCGAGCCGTATTCCGGCGGTATAGAGCTGCCGCTCCATTGGCTGCCGCCAGGTGTAGATATAGTGATATGGATTGCCGTCCCAAATCTGCTGGTATTGGTAGATCGCTTCGGTCATATGGTAACTCTCTATCAGCAGCTGCTCGTCGCTCTTCTGCTCGATCTCTTTTTTCATATCCCGGTATTCGTCTTCGATCATCTGGGCGTACTCGGTGTAGCTATACCCTTGGCTCTCGATGATCTTGGAGTCCCATACGGCATGCAGGTTCGTCTCGCGGCCGAACCATTTCATCTTCACGGTGTTACCGCCTTTGTCGTCCATGTGCGCGATATGCACCGGACAATAACGGTCACCGTTCAGGTGAATGATAAATCGCATGATATGGTTCGCATTCATCGGATCCACTTTCTCCCCCGCCATCTCCAACTCCAGCGAATCCAGCGCGCGGAATAGGTTTCCGCCTTCGGAGCGGTAATGAACCAGCGCATCGGCTACAAGGCTGTCGCTCAGCCCTGCCTCAAAATCCTGGTAATGCCATCCGTCTTTGATACTCTGCGGGTAGATATTGTCGCTTTTGATCTCGTCCGCCCAGTTGGACCAGTAGATCATTCCGCGCTTGCCGGTGATCTTGTCCACTTTCTTCTTCACTCTGCAACTCAGGTTGTCATACGCGATTTTCGCGATAATACGGTGTCCTTCTTGTCCCCATCCGAACGCCGGCATGCTTTGCATACTCATGCCCACTATGCATACCAGCAAATAAAGAATGTGTTTTTTTATCATAAGTATCAGTAATTAAGTTTCCCTATATTTTAATTTTCCCTAATTTTCGATAATTTTTGACCTTTAAAATCTTTCTTTGTATTATAGGGCAATATCATTGCCCGCCCTTTGTCCCTTGTCACTTTGCTCTTTGTCACTTTGTCCCTTCTTCGCCGGATGTTTGAATAGCAGGTTGATGATCATCACTACTGCCGTCCCGATGATGGCTTCGGCAAACATGCCCACACCGCAAAGACAGCCGATAGCTGCGGCGCACCACACGGTGGCTGCTGTGGTCAGACCTTTTACCGTGTCGCCGTGCTTGAAGATAATACCTGCGCCTAGAAAACCGATTCCTGACACCACTTGCGCTATCACACGGGAATTGTCGCCGCCCATGATAGAGGGGGACATCAAAACATACAGCATACTGCCGATCGCGATTAATGAGATGGTCCTGCGGCCCACCGCTTTTCCGTGCATCTCGCGCTCCATACCCATCAAATAACCCAGCGCCGTCGCCAACAGAACTTTCGTCAGCAACTGTATCCAATTTGTCTGAATAAAAGTGTCAATCATAGCCGTCTCGAAATCGGGTGCAAATTTACAATTTTTTTTCGAATTGTGCAAATAATTATGTAAAAATAATCGACAAAACACAATGACGGAGAACACAAAATAGGGTAAAGATTGTGATCGCACCATAAGATACCCATAGGATAACCATAAGATACCCATAGGATATTTGCCGTTTTTTGCACTTAATGCGCTTTTACTGTATATATACTATGTATATATACACTTTTTGTTGAAAATTTTATATTTGCATATGTCAAAAAAAAGTAGTAATTTTGCAGGCTCAAATGTACGTGCGTATGAAAAGGAACATGAAAAGACTGTTAATTTTTATTGTTTTGTGCATGCCTGCGTGGGCGTTCGCGCAAGCAGAGGATCAAGCAAATCCGCTTTATACGGCGGATGCCAAGATCTGGGTGAATGACAGCTATGAAGCTGTTGCGCCAGAGGCAGCGACGATGTACGGTTTGGTCAAGAAAGTGGACACCGCGTCCAATACTGTGACCATGCAGTATTATACGAAAGCGGAGGATCGCTTGCGCTCCGTCCAGAAACGAGTGGCGACAGGAGAAGGACAGGGCTTGCAGAAAGGCAAACAGCTCTATTTCAACGCAGAGGGCAAAGTGGAAGCCATGGAGATCTACACCCTCGTGATCGAGGAGCGCAAGAGCGTTGTGCCCGGCACGCCTCCGACCAAAGTGCGCAACCGTCTTGCCCAAGAGACGTATCTCTATCCGAACGGCAAGACCAAAGAGGAAGTGATCCTGAGTTACAAAGCCTCCAAATACGGCGCAGAGGGCATTTTCTATACCCGTAAGTGCTATTACCCCGACGGAGCGCTGCAATACGAGGAATCTTTGGACGAGAAGACCACGAACCTGACGACCGTTTATTACAATGAGAAAGGCAAAGTGGTGAAACGTCCGAAGCAGAAGTTCGAACCCTATATGCAGATGCCGGATTTCCCGGGTGGACAGGACGCGCTGGCGGAGTACCTCTCTGCGAACGTCAAATACCCGAAGATCGCGCAGGAGAATTCGATCCAGGGCCGCGTGATCGTGCAGTTCGTGGTTGCCAAGGACGGCAAGATAGAGAACGTGGAGGTGGTTCGCACAGGAGGCGATCCTTCGCTTGACAGAGAGGCAGTACGCGTGATCAAGTCCATGCCGAGATGGCAACCCGGCAAACAGAGAGGCAAACCGGTTCGCGTCAAATACACCGTTCCGGTGAATTTCAGATTGCAATAAATATCACAACATCAACATATTAACGCCGGGCTTGGCAGTTGTGAGTCAAGCAGGCATAAACATTTGTAGGTTTATCCAAATATGATTAAAATTACTTTTCCGGACGGTAGCGTCCGTGAGTACGAAAGCGGCGTGACGCCGCTGCAGATTGCGGAGAGCATCAGCTCCCGCCTCGCGCAGGACATCCTCTGCGCCAGTGTGAATGAGAAAATTGTAGAGTTGAATTTCCCGATTGAGGAAGATGCAGCAATCAAACTGCACAAATGGGAGGACGAGGAAGCTAAACACGCTTTCTGGCACACGTCAAGCCACCTGATGGCGGAAGCCCTGCAGGAACTCTATCCGGGCATTCAGTTCGGTATAGGTCCCGCTATTGAGAACGGGTTCTACTATGACGTGATGCCGCCGGAGGGCGTGGTCATCAACGACACCTGCTTCGCAGCCATCGAGAACAAGATGATGGAGCTCCGCGCGAAGAAAGAGCATCTGGAGAAACGCATGGTCTCCAAAGCCGATGCGCTGAAGGCGTTCGGCGACAAAGGTCAGACCTACAAATGCGAGTTGATCTCCGAACTCGAAGACGGCCATATCTCCACCTATACGCAGGGTGCGTTCACCGACCTCTGCAAGGGTCCGCACTTGCTGAGTACGGAACCGATCAAGGCAGTCAAAGTGCTCTCCTGCTCCGCGGCTTACTGGCGTGGCGATGAGAAACGTCCGATGATGACCCGTATTTACGGTATCTCGTTCCCGAAGAAAGCGATGCTGGATGAGTACCTTGCGCTCTTAGAGGAAGCCAAGAAACGTGACCACCGTAAGATCGGCAAAGAACTCGAACTCTTCATGTTCTCCGATATGGTAGGAAAAGGTCTGCCGATTTGGCTGCCGAAAGGAACGGCCCTGCGTCTGCGTCTGGAGGATTTCCTCAAGAAAATCCAGAAGCGCTACGGTTACCAGCAGGTCATCACTCCGCATATCGGTTCCAAGCAGCTGTATATGACTTCGGGCCACTGGGATCACTACGGCAAAGACTCCTTCCAGCCGATCACCACGCCGGAGGAGGGCGAGGTGTATATGCTCAAACCGATGAACTGCCCGCACCACTGCGCGATATACAAGAACAGCCCGAAGAGCTACAAGGATCTGCCTTTCCGCTGCGCGGAGTTCGGTACCGTCTATCGCTATGAGCAATCCGGTGAGCTGCACGGACTGACCCGTGTACGTTCGTTCACGCAGGACGACGCACATATCTTCTGCCGTCCGGATCAGGTGAAACAAGAGTTCATCCGCGTGATGGAGATCATCAATATCATCTTCAAAGCGCTGAACTTCGAGAACTATGAAGCGCAGATCTCTCTTCGTGACCCCAACAACCGCGAGAAATACGTAGGTTCGGACGAGATCTGGGAGCACGCAGAGAACGCTATCCGCGAGGCTTGCAAGGAGATGAACCTGCCTGCTCGCGAGGAGACAGGAGAGGCTGCATTCTACGGACCGAAACTGGACTTCATGGTCAAGGATGCACTCGGCCGCCGCTGGCAACTCGGTACGATCCAAGTGGACTACAACCTGCCGGAGCGTTTTGAACTCGAATATACCGGCGAGGACAACCAGAAACACCGTCCGGTAATGATCCACCGTGCGCCGTTCGGCTCCATGGAGCGCTTCGTAGCTGTGCTGATCGAGCATACTGCCGGTAAGTTCCCGCTGTGGCTCACGCCGGATCAGGCGGTTGTGCTGCCGATCTCCGAGAAATCGAACGAATACGCCTGGAAGGTGAAAGAGATCCTCGAGCAGCAGGATGTACGCGTCATCGTAGATGACCGAAACGAGAAACTCGGCCGTAAGATCCGCGATAACGAACTCAAACGTATCCCGTATATGCTCATCGTCGGCGAGAAAGAAGCGGAGCAGGGACTTGTCTCCGTTCGCCAGCAGGGCGCTGAAGAGAAGGGCTCGATGACGATCCAGGAGTTCGCGGACTTCATCAACGAGACGGTGAAAGCGCAGATGAGCGCTTATTAAATTACAAATTACGAATTACGAATTGAGCGTAAGCAAAGCGCAGATAAAGCAGGTTCGCTCGCTGCAGCAGAAGAAATTCCGCGACGAACTCGGTCTCTTTGTAGCCGAGGGCGATAAATGCGTGGAAGAGTTGCAGAAGGGCTTCGAGTTGGTCTCCCTCTTTCGAGAGGGGGACAATGCTACGCGTACAGAGATCGAGCAGATGAGCGGTCTCCAAACGCCTCAAGGCACCATTGCGGTCTTCCGCAAACCCATCCTTCCTTTGGCTCCCTCTCTTGAGGAGAGGGCGGGGGGAGAGGTTATTCTCGCTCTGGACGGCGTGCAGAACCCGGGCAACTTAGGTACGATCATCCGCACATGCGCCTGGTTCGGAGTGCACGATATCGTCTGCTCGCCCGATACGGCGGATTGCTACAACCCCAAAGTGGTGCAAGCCACCATGGGAGCCCTTGTCCGTGTCCGCATACACTACACCGACCTGCCTGAGTGGCTAACCGGAATCAGGTCGGCCCCCAGACCCCCTAAAGGGGGTGTTGCTTTGTCAGGAGTCAGGATTTACGGCACGCTGCTGGACGGCAAAGATATGTACGAAGTCCTACAGTCCGAAGGACGGTCTTACAGCGGAGCGGTCCTTCAGCAGAGCGGTCCTACAGCGGAGCGGTCTATAATAGTCATGGGCAATGAAGGGAATGGCATCTCGGAGGAGGTAAGGAAACTCATCACACATTCGATCCGGATACCTTCATATCCCAAGGGCGCAGAGACATCCGAGAGCCTCAATGTAGCGATCGCAACCGCAATCGTTTTGGCAGAATTCAGAAGAATGGAGAGTTGAAAATCTGGCGGTACATATTACCGATGCTGGCGCTGGTACTGGCACTCGCTTCCTGCAACACGACGAAATTCGTGCCGGAGGGGCAGTACCTGCTGAATAAAGCCAAAGTCAGATGCGTGGACGATAAATCCGTCTCCGCCTCCGACCTGCGCAGCTACCTCAGGCAGAAACAGAACACGGAGATCTTCGGCTTCTGGAAACTGCAGCTGCATGTCTATAACACCGCCCCGACGGACACGACCAGCAAGACCAACAAACGCCTGGCGCGCAATGCCCACAAGATGGGCGAAGCGCCGGTGATATACGACGAAGAGCTGACCGCTATCAGCATGCAGCAGTTGCGGCAGCAGATGAACAATATGGGTTATTTTCACGCCGAAGTGGATACGCAGAAAATCATCAAAGACCGCAAGATCGACCTCACTTACCTCGTCACCGCCCACCAGCCCTATATGATCCGCCATTACACGGTAGATATCCCCGAAGAATCGGTACGGGTGATCGCGGAGGACGAGCGATGCAAAGTCAAGGAAGGAGAACAGTTCTCCACCGCGACGCTGGACGAAGAGCGCGAACGTATCTCGACGACGCTGCGCAACAGGGGGTATTTCTATTTCGAGAAATCGATGTTAGAGTTTACCGCCGACAGCTCGCTTAACTCGCACGAAGTGGACGTGAAGATCCATTTCGCGCCGTATGTGGCGCAGTTGGACTCGGCTTCGCTGAAGAAACTGCGAACCCGGTATTCGGTGCGGAAGATGTACTACCAGATCGACTACGACCCGAGTCATCTGCCGGATTCGATCGTGCTGAAGCGCGACAGCGACCGGTACGGGAATGAATACAGCTGGACAGGCAGGCGGTTTTTAAGAAAAGATGCGCTGCGTCAGGCGAGCCGTCTGGTCCCGGGGGTACGCTATGCCGAGTGGCGCGTGGAGCGGACCTACGCGCGCATGAATGCGCTGGCGCCCGTGAAATACGTCGATATCGCTTTCACGCCGGTAGGCGACACGCTGCTGGACTGCTATATCACCATCTCGAGAGGAAGGCTTAACTCGTTCGCTGTGGAGGTGGAAGGCACCTATTCAGCGGGGGACTGGGGCGTAGCTGCCGGGGTCAATTATACGAACAAGAACATCTTCAAAGGTGCGGAAGTGCTTACCCTCGGTGCACGCGCTTCGTACGAATGGCGCGCTAACGGAGGAAGGGCGATTGAGGCCAAAGGGGAGGCGGGATTGCTATTCCCGTCGAATGTGAAAGTGAATATCGCCTATAACTACCAGCAGCGGCCGGAGGAATATACGCGTACGATCGCCAATGCGGGTCTGGGCTATATCATCCCCCGCACGCCCGGCAGCCGATGGACCCACCAGTTCAACCTCATAGACATCAACTATATCTATGTGCCGTGGATGTCGGATAAATTCCGCGAGCAGTTTATCAAGAAAGCATCGGTGTTAAAGGCCAGTTACGAGGATCATTTCATCCTGGACTGGAGTTATACCGGCACCTTCAGCACACTCAATCCGCGTTTTCCGAACCGCTCTTATCTGCAGTTAGCCTTGCGCGCCGAGACGGCAGGCAATGTGCTGTACGGTCTGGCGAAAGCGGCTTCGCTGCCGCAGAACGAGTCCGGCCAGCATATGCTGTGGCGGATCCCGTTTGCCCAGTATGCGAAAGGGGATATCAATTTCACTTACCATGGTATCATCACGCCGGAGCACCATCTGGTAGGCCATATCGGTCTGGGCGTAGCAGTACCGTACCTGAACGCCTCTGTGCTGCCGTTTGAGAAACGCTATTTCGGTGGCGGGTCGAACAGCGTGCGCGGATGGCAGGCACGAACCTTGGGTCCCGGTACCTTCCGCGGGAACGGCAACACGATGGTCTATGACCTGCAGGTAGGCGATATCAAACTGGACATGAATATAGAGTACCGGTTTAAGGTGCTCAGTTTTCTGGAGCTGGCGGCCTTCCTCGATGCCGGCAACATATGGACGATCCGGGACTACGAATCGCAGCCCGGAGGGGTGTTCCTCTTCAATGAGTTCTACAAACAGATCGCGTGGAGCTACGGGGTAGGTATCCGTTTCGACCTCTCGATATTCATCTTCCGTGTCGATTTCGGCGTCAAACTGCACGACCCGAGCCGTATCGCGGAAGGCAAACAGTGGCGTACCGCGCCGAATGGGTTAGGGTGGAAAGACGATATGACCTTCCATTTCGCCATAGGCTATCCGTTTTAAAATGTTAAATTTACAGATGATATCGGGGCTGATAGAAGCCGGATGCGACGAGGCGGGACGCGGTCCGCTGGCAGGAAGTGTGTTCTGTGCGGCGGTGATCTTGGACCCCTCGCGGGTAGCGGAGATACCCGAGTTCGCATGGCTCAACGACTCAAAGCAGTTGACGGAGAAACAGCGCGAAGCGCTGAGGCCGGTGATCGAACGGGAGGCGGTGAGTTGGGCTGTCGTGGAAGTGACGGCGAAGGAGATTGACGAACGCAATATCCTGCAATGCTCCATCATCGGCATGCAGCGCGCACTCGACCGGCTTTCCGTACGGCCGCAACATATCCTCGTTGACGGCAATAAATGGAAACCGTACGTGCCCGAAGGGGAGCTGCTGGAGATACCGGCACACACGGTGGTGCACGGCGACGCGACATACATGTCGATCGCTGCAGCGAGTGTGCTGGCGAAGACATACAGGGACGAATACATGCTGCGGCTGCACGGGGAATACCCCCAATACGGATGGGATCGCAACAAAGGCTATCCGACGGCGGAGCACTATGCCGCGCTGAGGAAATACGGGCCCACACCGTACCACCGAATGACATTCAACCTGAAAATATAAACAACAAATCACAAATAACAAACTACAAATAACTATGCTATTCATTTCTCGCAACAACTCGGTGCAGGACGGTCAGGCTCGTCCTCGCCGCAGAGTAGGCTGCCTGGGCGGCTGCCTGATTTTCTTCGCAGTGTATTTCCTCTGTAGCGCCATTCTCGGCTGGATCATGGGAGATATGTTCTCTTCCTCCACCGTCACGCTGCAGGACAAGACCGTTTATCGTCTGCAGATGAAGGGTACTTTGGTCGAGCAGGCGCAGGAGCCGAATCCTTTCGCCGGCCTGATGGGTTCTGTGCCTTACGGCAACTATGCGCAGGAGCAGACGGTAGGTCTGGATGAGATCTTGAGCAATATCCGTCTGGCGAAGAACGACGACAAGATCCTCGGTATCTGGCTGGACGGCGGTGAACTGGCTACTGCTCCGGCGAACGCGAAGACGATCCGAGACGCCCTGCTCGATTTCAAGGCGTCCGGCAAATGGGTCATCGCTTCGGCGGCTTCGTACGGCCAGACCAATTATTATATCGCTTCGGTGGCCGACCGCATCTGTCTGGACCCGACCGGCGAAGTGAACTGGAACGGTCTCGCGGCGCAGAAGATGTATCTCACCCGCGTGCTGGAGAAGATCGGAGTGGAGATGCAGATCATCAAGGTCGGTACCTTCAAATCAGCGGTAGAGCCGTATTTCCGCACCTCGATGTCCGACGCCGACCGCAAGCAGACCGAGGAATATGTCGGCGGCATATGGGATGAATACAAGACCGCCGTAGGCGCTTCGCGCGGACTGAGCGCAGCGCAGTTGGACGCTCTGGCGGACCGCTATATGGGGCTGGAGCCTGCGCAGGAGCAGGTGGCGGCAGGCCTGGTGGACACCGTCGTTTACTGCCAGGATATGGATTCGCTACTCCGCGTCTATACCGGCACGAAGGACTATAACACCATCACAACCGACAAACTGGCGCTCGTAAAACGGCCGGAGTCGAAGGCGAAAGACAAAGTGGCGGTGCTCTATCTCGAAGGCGAGATCACCGACGAGACCGGAGACGGAATTGTGGGAAAAGACGTGGTGAAAACTCTCAAGAAGATCCGCAAGGACGATGATGTCAAAGCTCTCGTCCTCCGCGTCAACAGCCCGGGCGGTTCGGCTAACGCTTCCGAGCAGATCTGGCACGCCGTACAGAATATCAAAGCCGACAGCATCCCTGTTGTCGTTTCGATGGGTGACTATGCCGCTTCGGGAGGATACTATATCTCCTGCGGTGCGGATTATATCTACGCCGAGCCGACGACCCTCACCGGATCTATCGGTATCTTCGGCACCATCCCGAATGTCAACGCCCTGCGCAACAAAATAGGTCTGGATATCGACGGTATCTCGACCAACAAACACTCCGACCTGGAGAACAATATCGTCTTTAAGGGAATGAACGCCGAGGAGCAGGCGCTGCTGCAGACCATGGTGGAGCGCGGGTATGACCTGTTCACCCGCCGCTGCGCGGAGGGACGCCATGTGGAGCAGGACTATATCAAATCCATTGGCGAAGGACGCGTATGGCTCGGCGCCAAAGGCAAGGAGATCGGGATTGTCGATGAGATGGGTAATATCGACGACGCCATCGCCAAAGCGGTCGAACTGGCTGGCCTGACGAACTACAGCCTGACCTATTATCCTGAGAAAGCGGATCCGTATGAGGAACTGATGAAGATGCTGGACAACACGACCGACGAGGAGAAACTCATCCTCAAGCTGCGCGAGTTCTGCTCTCAGCCCCGTATCATGGCGAGAATGGATGAGGTGAAGATTTATTGATATTCGTAATTTGTAATTCGTAATTCGTAATTGAAAAACCTGCTATACATACCGCTCGCCGGGCTCTACGCCGCAGGTGTAGCCCTCCGCCATGTGCTCTTTGACCGGCATCTGCTGCCGTCTTTCTCCGTGGATGTGGCTACGATATGTGTGGGCAATATAGCGGTAGGCGGGACGGGCAAGACGCCCATGACGGCGTATATCGTCCGCCTGCTGCTGGAGCACGGCTATCATCCGGCGATCCTCTCGCGGGGCTACAAACGTGCCACGCGCGGCTTCGTCATGGCGGACCATACCTCTACCGTGGAGAGCATAGGGGACGAGGCGATGCAGCTGCACCGCGCTTTCCCGGAGGTGCCGATAGCTGTGTGCGAGAGCAGGGTGCGAGGGGTGAAGCAACTCAAACGCCAGCTGGAGACGCTGGATGTGGTCGTGCTCGACGACGCGATGCAGCATCGGGCTATACGATGCGGATTCACGGTGCTGCTCACGCCCTACGACCATCTCTATATAGACGACCATATGCTCCCCTGGGGCTCCCTGCGCGATTTGCCTTCGCGCGCCCTGAAGGCGGATGCCGTCGTCGTCACCAAATGTCCGGACAACATCCGCCCGATAGACATGCGGGTGGTGGATAACAGACTCCATCTGCCTACCTATCAGCAGCTCCATTTCGCCGGCATCAAGTACGCTCCGATGGAGCAGGCAGGCACGCCGCTGGTCCTCTGCGGCATCGCGCAGCCGCAGTATATGCTCGACTACGTGAGGACAATCTATCCGCAGGCAGAACTGCTGGCTTATCCCGATCATCACCAGTATAACCCGCAGGATATAGAGGATATCCTCGCTGCCGCGAAGCATTTTGACTTCGTGCTGACGACCGAGAAAGATATCCAGCGCCTGCGTACCACCCCCCTCGCGGACAGGCTGGCGGCGGTCGGCAAACGTCTCATCGCGCTCCCTATAACCCTGCGCTTCTGTTCGGACAAAGAGAATTTCGACAGACAGATACTGACCTACGTACGCGAAAACGTCAAAAAACGGAAATAGAAATGCGGCAATACATCACTATATTACGTCGCTTTGTGCCCCCCTATAAAGGGCAGATGGGCTTGAATATCCTGTTCAACCTGCTCTCGACGGTGCTCTCGCTCTTTTCGTTCGCAGCGATCATCCCCGTCCTGCGGATCTTATTCGGCCTCACGGAGATGGAGGTTGAATGGGTTAACCTGGATCAGGTTCAAGGGCTGCAGCAGACCATCGCGGCGCTGCGAACGAATCTCTATTGCCTTCTCAACGAACAGATAGCCCTGCACGGGGCGGGGTACGTGCTGATGCTATTAGGTCTCTTCCTCGTGCTGATGACCGGCCTCAAATGCAGCACGGCATGGCTGGCGAACTATTTCATGGTGCCCATCCGCACGGGCGTTCTGCGCGACCTGAGGCAGCAGCTCTACGACAAGATACTCTCGCTCCCTATGGGCTATTTCACGGAGGCAAGGAGGGGCGATGTGATATCCCGCATGACCAATGATGTCAACGAGGTGGAGGCGTCGATCATGTCGGCGCTGGATATACTCTTCAAGGACCCGATCATGATCATTGTGTACCTCATCACCCTCTTCGTCATCTCCTGGCAGCTCACCCTCTTCGTCCTGCTCCTCATGCCCGTCTCGGTCTTCCTCATCGGGCGCATTGGGCGGAGTCTCAAACGTGCATCGAAGCAGGGACAGGAGCAGAACGCGGAGATCCTCTCTGCGATCGACGAGACCCTCCTCGGCTTGCGGGTCATCAAAGGATTCAACGCCCAGAGCAAACTGCGCGTACGCTTTTCGGCGCTTATTAACGCTACACGCGCTACCTTCAACCGCATCAACCGCCGCTATTATCTGGCGCACCCCCTCTCGGAGTTCCTCGGAACGGCGCTCATAGCAGTGATCCTCTGGTTCGGAGGACTGCTGATCCTCAGCGATCATGCTACGATCGATGCCTCCACGTTTATCTATTATCTGGTGATCTTCTATTCGATCATCAATCCCTCGAAAGACCTCTCCAAAGCCGCCTACGGTATCCGACGCGGAATGGCTTCGCTGGAGCGGATCGACGCCGTGCTCTCTACGGTCTCCAATATCCCCGAACCCGCAGCGCCGCAGGCGGTGGCGTTCGACCGGGAGATCGCTTTCGAGCATGTCTCTTTTGCCTATGTTCCGGAGAGAGAAGTGCTGAGGGATATCAACCTGACGATCCCCAAAGGCCGGACGGTGGCGCTCGTAGGCCAGTCCGGCAGCGGCAAGACGACCCTCACAGATCTCCTGCCGCGCTTCTACGACCCTGCGGCGGGCGCGGTCATGATCGATGGGGTGGATATACGCCGCTTCGCTACCCATGACCTACGATCAATGATGGGTATCGTCTGCCAGGAACCCGTCCTCTTCAACGATACGGTCTTTAATAACATCACCTTCGGTGTCGATACCTCCCTCCCTGCGCCGGACGGCATGACATGGGAGCAGGCGGTGGAGAAAGCCGCACGCATTGCCAATGCACATCAGTTCATCTCCGCCATGGAGCAGGGATACCGGACCGTGATAGGCGACCGAGGCAGCCGCCTCTCCGGAGGACAGAGACAGCGGCTCAGCATCGCGCGCGCGATCCTCAAGAATCCACCCGTGCTCATTCTCGACGAAGCTACCTCGGCGCTCGACTCCGAGTCCGAACGGCTCGTACAGGAGGCGCTCGAGCATCTGATGAAGGACCGTACGACCCTCGTCGTCGCCCATCGCCTCTCCACGATACGCCATGCCGACCTCATCTGTGTCCTACATGAGGGACAGATAGTCGAGCGAGGCACACATGAACAACTATACGCCCTCGGCGGATTCTATACCAAACTCGTCGATATGCAGCAATAAAATGGTAAATCGTAAATCGTCAAATCGTAAATCGCAGCACAAAGTGCTGCTCGGTATGTCCGGCGGCATCGACTCTACCGTCTCCGCCATGCTGCTGCTGGAGCAGGGCTATGAGGTGGTGGGCGTCACCTTCCGTACCTACGACAGTATGAAGGACTCCTGTCTCGCCAAAGAAAAAGGGTGCTGCACGGTCGAATCGATCATGGAGGCGAAGCATAATGCCGAGCGCATGGGATTCGAGCATCATATAGTCGATTTCCGTGAACCCTTCAAGCGGTGTGTCATTCGGAATTTCATCGACGAATATATGTCCGGCAGGACGCCGAACCCTTGTGTCCTTTGCAACTATGCCATCAAATGGGGAGAGATGCTCGCCCTGGCTGACGAGATGGGCTGCGATTATATCGCCACCGGTCACTACGCACGTATCGTGGAGCGCGAGGGACATTGCTATCTGACGGCGGCGGCGGATACGAATAAGGACCAGACCTATTTCCTCTGGATGCTCACCGAACCCCAGCTCCGCCGAACCCTCTTCCCCCTCGGCGACTATACCAAAACGCAGGTCCGAGAGATAGCACGGGCGCACGGATATGAATCCCTCGCTACCAAACGCGAGAGCCAGGAGATATGCTTTGTCCCCGATGACGACTATCGCACCTTCCTGCGCGCGAACGTGCCCGATTATGATGAACGCGTGCGCGCGGGAGAGTATGTCGATGCGGAGGGGAAGGTGTTAGGTACGCATGCCGGCTTCGTCAACTACACCATCGGACAGCGCAAAGGACTCGGTATCGCACTCGGCCATCCCGCGTACGTCACCCGTATCGATGCCGATGCGAACCGTGTCACACTCGGCTCCAACGACGATATGTATGCCTCATCGCTGCGCTTCCGGCTCGTCACCCCGATCAAACCCATCCCGGACCCCGCTAAACCGATCATGGCTAAGATACGCTATCGTTCCAAAGCGGTACAACTAAAAACCCCTCCCTTCTCCCTCCCACACAGGGAGGGTCGGGGAGAGGTCTTCTCTCTGTCCTTCTGCGAGCCCGTCTGGGGCGTCACGCCCGGTCAGTCCGTCGTCCTCTATCAGGACAACTTGGTTGTCGGAGGAGGAATAATTCTATAAATCGGAATCCTACAGCGCAGCGATCCTATAGTGTAACGGTCTTACAGCGCAGCGGTCTTACAGGCCGTAGGCCGATCAATCGCTACTTGAAGTAGCGCTTGAGCAGCCCTTCGAAACCGCGTCCGTGACGTGCCTCGTCGCGTGCCATCTCGTGTACTGCGTCGTGGATCGGATCCAGACCTAACTCTTTCGCGCGCTTCGCGATCTTCAGCTTGTCCTCGCATGCGCCGGCTTCCGCCATCATGCGTTTCTCTAAGTTCGTCTTCGTGTCCCATACCACTTCGCCTAACAACTCTGCGAACAGCGATGCATGGTCTGCCTCTTCGTACGCATATTTGCGGAAAGCGGCTGCTATCTCCGGATAACCCTCGCGGTCGGCTTGACGGGCCATAGCTAAGTACTGACCTACTTCGGTACACTCACCCATGAAGTGTGCGCGCAGACCTTCGTGGATGATCGGGTCTTGCTCGTCCTTGGCTACACCTACGATATGCTCGCAGGCGAAGTCCAACTTACCTTCTTCCGCTACTTTCCATTTCACAATCTGTTTGCATTGCGGACACCGCTCCGGTGCCTCGGTGCCCTCGTGTACATAACCACAGATCGGGCAAATAAATTTCTTTACCATAGTCTTAAATTTTTAAAGGGTTAATTATTAGTGTTGATTTATCAATTCATCATTTCACCATTTCACCATTAAGTGGCTTCGCCTAGCCCAGTTTTCGTAGTGCAGCGCAGCGAAACGCTTTTTGTGAGGGCATAAAGCCCGTGTTTTCGTGAGCGCTTAGCATGTGTATTACGCCTTC
>OCTX012225539.1_pt1 | contig 30870 bp, 26 predicted proteins | sample 1539691 | NCBI WGS metagenome assembly OCTX01 (sample SAMN02144231, study PRJEB22623) | gut metagenome | biome: sheep rumen | host: Ovis aries | place: New Zealand
GATGTGACGGCTAAAGCTCCTGCAAATGAAGCGCCTACAGCACTTGCGCATCCTGCAATTTCATCCTCACACTGTACTGTGGTTACTCCAAGTGACTTGTGCTTTGACAGTTCGTGAAGTACGTCTGTGGCTGGTGTGATAGGGTAGGAACCTAGGTATAGTTTCAGCCCAGCCTTTTCTGCTGCTGCAATAAATCCGTATGCTGTGGCTTTGTTGCCTGTGATGTCCATGTACCGTCCTGGAACCTTGTGCTTTGTTTCGATACGTCTTACGTTGTTGGCACTACTGTGAGTGTTGTGTCCGTAATCGTAACCTGCTTGAATAACCTTGATGTTTGCATCTGCTACACCTGGTTTCTTTGCAAATTTCTCACGAAGGAAATTGAAAGCGATCTCCAAATCACGGTCGAAGAGCCAACATACAAGTCCGAGAGCGAACATGTTACGACACTTTAGCATTGCTTTCACATCCATGCCTGAGTCTGCCAGGCAATCTTTTACCATTTGCGTGATTGGACAAGCAATGACACGATCTGGGTCGATATTCATTTCGCCCAGATAATCGTTTGTCTGAAATGCAGCTTTCTTAAGATCGGCAGCTTGGAATGAGTCTGTGTCGATAATTATTGTTGCATCTTTCTTGGCATACTTGTACTGGGTTTTCAGTGCTGCAGCATTCATTGCAACAAGTACATCACATTTGTCACCAGGTGTGTAAACCATCTCTGCGCCAATGTGTACTTGGAAACCAGACACACCAGTTAGAGAACCTTGCGGGGCGCGAATGTCGGCTGGATAGTCTGGGAATGTGCTGATACTATTACCTACAGTAGCTGAAACTGTAGAGAAAATGTTTCCGGCAAGTTGCATTCCGTCACCGGAATCGCCCGAAAATCGAACTGCCACTTCGGCAAGTTCTTTTACTTCTAATGTTTCTGCCATAAAACGTTATGTTTTGTTCGTTAATACCAAATTGAGGGTGCAAAGGTATGAATTTAATTGATGATTGACAATTGATATTAGGAATTTATTGCAAAAAGATAGCGTTTTGGTTTTTATACTATCATTTGTTTAGCAAATTCCCATATAACAATGCCAGCAGTCGAGGCTACATTAAGTGAATGTTTTGTGCCGAATTGCGGTATCTCAATGCAACCGTCACACATGTCAACTATTTCCTGTTTTACTCCTTTTACTTCGTTGCCTAATATGATGGCATACTTTTGAGTATTATCAATATGTATGTCTTGCAGCATTGTGCTACCTTCGCACTGTTCTATACTGTATATAATGTAGCCTGCTCGTTTCAGAGCCTCAATAGCTTCTTGAGTTGTGGTAAAATATCGCCATTCCATCGCGTCTTCTGCCCCTAATGCCGTTTTGTGAATCTCTGGATGTGGTGGACGTGCTGTAATACCGCACAACCATATTGATTCTGTTCTGAATGCATCTGATGTGCGGAATATGCTTCCGACGTTGTACATCGAGCGTACATCATCAAGAACAACGATGAGTGGAATTTTCTCAGACGCCTTGAACTCTTCTATGTTCATGCGCCCCATTTCTGTAACCTTTAGCTTTCTCACATCTGTCCGCTTTCTATCAGTAAAATAGCTCTTTCCGTTAGGCGATCATCACCTTCTGGGTCGTATTGTTTCTTCAAACTTGCTCCAAACAAACTTGCAAAGGCATTATAAAATCCAGCTTTAAATCCACCCATATATGTCTTGATAAGTTGGTAACTTGTCATGTCGCATTGACGGTCTATGAGCTTTATAAGAAGTTTGCCTTGCGAGAAAGTTAGTTTCTTAAGGCGCGGATAGTATTCAGCCTTCAGTTCTTTCTCGGAGCGCTTGATATATTCGTCTTTTTCTTTCTTTGTTTCTAGCGAATCGAGGTGTGCAATAGTTTTATTCACTGTCTTCTGGATTTCGACAGCTATTGGGTACACTTTCTTTATATTGTTTGCAATCTTGTAATATTTGCGTGCTTGGCGAGTATTCTTGAAAATGAGTTTGTTGAAGACATATACATCGGAGAACATAAAACTAGGAATCATCTCGTTTCCATCTTGAACCATTCCTGTATAGTACATTGCATGAGAAACCACAGGCGCGCCTGTCATTTCGAGGTCCGTCTGAGCATCTGCCGCTATTTGTGCTTTGCTAATAGAGTGAAAACCAAATAGCAGCCCTATGACGAAAAACAACCTGATTTTACCCATGCATCGTTTTGAATAGCGGCGCGAAGGTATTACATTTAATTGACAAATGTGCCTATTGGAGAGGTAAAAAATTAAAAATGCAACTATTTTTAAAATTTATTGGTAAAAAGTTTGATGTTTTTATATCAAAAATGGTAATTTTGCAAACAAATCCCTATAACCTTCCCCAAGCGCACTGCTGATTGACTTCACGCGGGCCCAAGTTGGAAGAATAGGGATTTTTTTTGCTGGTGTGCACAAGAAATTTTTTTCCTGTGCACACCAGCAAAAATTTCATAGTAAAATACCTTTTTATTATATTTGCCTCAAAAATCGAAATTAAGTATGGTAAAAACTGTAATTTTTGACCTTGGTGGTGTCCTTTTAGATATTGATATGGGTCGCTGCATCAAGGAATTGGAGGCTTTGGGGTTGGATGCTAAATCTTGGATGACATCTAAAGGAGAAAGAGGCGCTGCAGGAGGCACTCTTTGCGAAGGTGTTGCAGCAAGTAAAGTTATGGATCAGTACCAGATGGGACAGATTAGCACAAAGCAGTTCCTTGGTGAGGCGCTGAAAGGTTGCCGTCCTGGAACAACTTGGCAACAAGTAGTAGATGCATGGAATGCTTGGCTAATCTGCATTCCAATTGAAAAACTCGAAATGCTTAAACGGCTTCGTAAAGAGGGTTATAAAGTGTATATGCTTTCCAATACAAATGAGGAGCATTGGCGTTTTATGGAAGAGAATATGTTTCCAGAACCTGTGTCAAGCTATTTTGATGAAGTATTCATGTCGCAGCTATTGGGTATGGCAAAACCGGATTTAAGAGTTTTCGAATATGTGTTGAAAAAAATAGGGAAGAAGGCGGAGAACTGTTTATATGTTGACGACACAATTATAAATTGCGAGGCGGCTGCAAGGTTAGGACTTCATACCTGTAAGGTAGAACCCAACACGATGTGGGAGGAGGAAAAAATAAGGATGCATCTCGATTGAGATGCATCCTCTTTATTATATATAATGTGTAATTAAGAATTACAACTTTGGACCAGCAGCTACGAGAGCTTTACCTGCTTCGTTAGTAGTGTACTTGTTGAAGTTCTTAATGAAGCGGCCAGCAAGATCCTTAGCTTTCTCTTCCCAAACTGATGCATCAGCATAAGTGTCGCGTGGGTCGAGGATTGCTGGGTTTACGTTTGGCAGAGATGTTGGTACTTCGAAGTCGAAGAATGGAATCTTCTTTGTCTGAGCCTTGAGGATAGAACCGTCGAGGATAGCATCGATGATACCACGTGTATCTGGAATAGAGATGCGCTTGCCTGTACCGTTCCAACCTGTATTTACGAGGTAAGCCTTAGCACCAGACTTCTTCATCTTCTTAACGAGTTCCTCAGCATACTTTGTTGGGTGGAGCTCCAAGAATGCCTGACCGAAGCAAGCAGAGAATGTTGGAGTTGGTTCAGTGATACCACGCTCTGTACCTGCGAGTTTTGCAGTGAAACCAGAGAGGAAGTAGTACTGAGTCTGCTCTGGAGTAAGTATAGATACTGGAGGAAGAACTCCGAATGCGTCAGCAGAAAGGAAGATAACGTTCTTTGCTGCAGGACCTGCGCTCTTGCCAGCAACCTTCTTTACAATGTTCTTGATGTGGTCGATTGGGTAACTTACACGAGTGTTTTCAGTTACGCTCTTATCGTTGAAGTCAATCTTGCCGTTCTTGTCAACAGTAACATTCTCAAGAAGAGCATCGCGCTTGATAGCTCCGTAGATGTCAGGTTCGTTTTCCTTAGAAAGGTTGATAACCTTAGCGTAGCATCCGCCTTCGAGGTTGAATACGCCCTCATCGTCCCATCCGTGTTCGTCATCACCGATGAGAAGACGCTTTGGATCTGTAGAAAGAGTAGTCTTACCTGTACCAGAGAGACCGAAGAAGATAGCTGTGTTCTTACCTTCCATGTCTGTGTTTGCAGAACAGTGCATAGAAGCGATGCCCTGGAGTGGGAGGTAGTAGTTCTGCATAGAGAACATACCCTTCTTCATTTCACCACCATACCAAGTGTTGATGATTACCTGCTCACGGCTCTTAGTGTTGAATGCAACACAAGTCTCAGAGTTCAGACCGAGCTCCTTGTAGTTTTCTACCTTAGCCTTAGAAGCATTGTAGATAACGAAGTTTGGTTCGAAGTTAGCAAGTTCTTCCTTAGTTGGCTGAATAAACATGTTCTCAACGAAGTGTGCCTGCCATGCAACCTCAACGATGAAACGAACAGCAAGACGAGTAGCCTTGTTTGCGCCACAGAATGCATCAACTACATAGAGCTGCTTATTAGAAAGCTCTTTCTTAGCGATTTCCTTAACCTTAGCCCAAACATCTTCGCTCATTGGGTGGTTGTCGTTCTTGTATGCTTCAGAAGTCCACCATACATTGTTGTGGCTTTCGTCGTTATCAACGATGTACTTGTCCTTAGGTGAACGACCTGTGAAGATACCAGTCATAACGTTTACTGCACCAAGTTCAGTTTCCTGACCCTTTTCGTAACCTTCGAGAGCAGGATTGATTTCAGCTTTGTAAAGTTCCTCGTAAGAAGGATTGTGAGCAATCACAGTGCTACCAGTGATGCCATACTTTGTCAAATCTAATGCCATAGTATAATGTTTTAAAAAATTAGAAATTAATTTCGAGAAAAGTGTGAGATGTGTATATCTGATGAAACATCTTTCTACCTAATCAGGTGCAAAGGTATTGAATTGTTTTACTATATTATTAATGTGGAAACTTAAATTGTGTGAAAATATTTTTTTTTGCTTATTCTCTTGCTTTTTGTGGGCAAGTTGTAAAGCAAATGTGTCATCATGACTTGTTTTTGTTCCAAGTAAAGACGATTCGCAGCACGCTGAACTGCACCAACATGGCAACCAGCATAACAAGTGGAGGGGCAATCAGTTTGTGTACTCCTGCCCATAGAAATATGTTGAAAAGAACAATATGAAGAAAGTAATTCAATCCATGACTTCCTGCAAAACCAATAAACTTACCCCAAGAAGGTCGAGTCCGAAACGTGAAATAATTGGTTAGAAAGTAATTGCCAACAAAGCTTATAACATAGCCTGCTGTGTACGCAATGTTTAGACTTATCCAATGCTGTAGCAGGAAATATATTCCATAATGTACGGCAGCTGACAGAGTGCCGATGATACAGAAGCGTATGAATTGCATCAGGCGTTCGTCGTTTTTTATATTTTCAATCAGTTGTTGCATTCTTGCTTTTCGCCGTTGTAGCTATTTATAAAATATCCTGGACGCCTTTTAGATTCATTGAAAATACGTCCTAAATATTCGCCGATGATGCCTAAACTCAGTAATTGAATACCTCCAAGGAAAAGTATTGTAACCATGATTGTAGGGTATCCTTGAACAGGATCGCCGTAAAAATTGGTCACGATTATAATGTAGATTAGGTATAAAAAAGCAATAAATGAGACTATTATTCCCAAAAGTGATGCTAATCGTAATGGGGCAATAGTATAAGATGTTATTCCGTCTATGGCAAGGTTGATAAGTGATGGTAAGGACCACTTGGTTTGCCCAGCAATACGCTCTTTCTGGTTGTAATAGATTCCCTTTTTGCGAAAACCAATCCATGAATACATTCCTTTTGTATTTCGTTCTGATTCTCTCATCTGTTTGAGGGCTTCTATACAGCTACGATCCAACAAGCGGAAATCGCCCGTGTTCTGCTGTATGGGAATGCGAGTTAGCGACTGTAATATGCGGTAATAAAGTTTTGAGGATGTACGTTTAAACCACGTTTCTTTTGTATTTTTTCGTTGTGCATAAACATCGTCATACCCTTCTTCCCAATAACGTAGCATCTCCGGTATTACATCTATTGGATGTTGCATATCCGCATCCATTATAATAGTAGCATCTCCCTTTGTGTAGTCAAATCCCGCCATCATTGCAACCTCCTTGCCATAGTTGCGAGAAAGATCTACAACATTGTATCTTGGATTCTTCTTGTGTAGTTTGAGAACTTGCTGTAAGGTGTTGTCAGTACTACCATCATTTACAATAAGAAAATCCCAATCGTAATCAGGGTTTTCGTTGATCACCTGATTCATGTTTGTTTCCATCATCGGTATGGATTCTTCCTCGTTGTATGCAGGTAATAAAATGGTGATTCTTTTCATGCTAAATGTGTTAATTTAACGACTATAGGTGTCGTGCCATCTTCGCGTATATTCTGTATATGTTATGAATTCGGCACTTTCGTATTTGAATGTCTGTATGAGTTGTAATAGACGTTCTTCCATATCCGTGCCTGCATTATGGCGTATTATGAAAGGCATCTTTAGTTCAGGGTGTTCGCTAAGGGGGTAGAATTCCCATGGGTGGAAATAAGTAACGAACAGTTTGTCGTGGCGATGTGTCCAGCGGCACCAGTTAAGATAAAGCCACATGGGTAGGTTGTGCATTGCAAGCCAAAATAAAGGGAAACGAAAGTATGGCGTGACGGAAGCCGGTATTTGTAGTACATCGTTCTGCATAAAAGGAGTCCTGCTTTCTGTCAGGTGCATATATCTGCCTGGAATGAAAGCTGGATTGAGTGACGAATTGTATATGTATCCTTGTCGTTCAATTTCTTCGTCAGAAACAGGAAACATGCGAGGCTGGCGATAACCATATATAGTCTGTCCGGTCAGTTGTTCCAAAGTTTTTTTGCTGTTTATCACGTCTTCTGGTTTAGGATTCCAGTGATCGCATCCGTGAGCTGCTATTTCATGTCCTTCGTCAACGATTCGTTTTATGGTATTAGGAGCATGTTGTGCGAAATTAGTGGTGCAAAAAAAAGTAGCATGCACTTTTTCCTTTTTCAGAATGTCAAGAATTTTGTTTGTGCCATATACGGATACTTTCATTCCGTCTGTGAGCGTATCATAATCTACCCCATGCTCACGTGGTACATCGAATTCTTCCGTGTCAAAACTGAGTAATACCATAAATTTTTATAAAATATGTGTGCAAATGTATGCATTTTGATGCTATTCATGAAATGATTTCTATAATTTTGATATGTGACGAATGTGTGTGTTTCTTTTTTTTCGTATGTTTGCAATGTGAATTTATATTTTACTCGTATGAGATACGCGAAAGCATTTATTCTGGTTTATGTGCTCTGGCTGCTTTTAGGAACAGTGAGTAAGGTCGTTTTTCTATTAATTCACCACGAGACGATAGGGGCTTGTGATATGGGAGATTTATTGGGTGTATTAGGGCATGGTGTAAAACTTGATATGGCTATTGCTGGGTATCTGACCGTACTACCTGCGTTGATATTACTAATGGGGGAATGGCTGGAGGGGAAATACATTCTGCCGCTTTGGCGTTTACTTTTTGTATTTCTCTCGTTTGGAACTGCATTGTTTTATAGTGTCAATATAGGTCTTTATGCTTATTGGGGATTCCCGCTTGATAGTACCCCTTTGTTGTACCTTAAAACATCACCCACAGATACTATGGCGAGTATGACTATGTGGGAAATCGTGTATCGTTGCATGATTATAATAGTGTCATCTGTCCTTACTTATCTGCTTTTTGAATATATATTAGTTCCCAAACAATTATTTGGAGGACGTAAAAGAGTTCCGGTCAGGAGAAAAATAATGAAGACCACTTTCTTGCTTATTATGACAGCATTGCTCATATTGCCGATTCGTGGTGGATTAGGCACAGGTACAAATCATACAGGAAGTGTATATTTCAGTCAGAATATCCGATTAAATCATGCCGCTGTTAATCCTATATTCAGTTTTGTAGAGTCTGTGCTTCACAAAGTAGATATAGGAAGCCAATTTCGCTTTATGGATGATAACGAAGCCAATCGTATATTCGATGGAATGGTCTATACTCAACTACGGAAAGATAATGTTAGTCTGAAGTTCATCACTAAGCCGAATGTTATTGTCATAATGTTGGAGAGTTTTTCGAAATACATAATGTCTGAGGGTGGACATCTAACGGGAGTAACTCCTAATTTGGACTCTATAAAAAAGGAAGGATGGTATTTTGACCAATTTTATGCTAATACAGTTCGCACAGATAGGGCAATAGTATCTATATTGAGTGGATTGCCTGCACAGCCAAGTATGAGTATAATGGATATGCCAAATAAATCAACTCAGTTGCCTTCTATTGCACGAAGTTTGCGTAGCAATGGATATACCACTAGTTTTTATTATGGTGGAGATACCAACTATAGCAATATGCAATCATATGTCGTCGGAACGGGGTATCAGAATGTAGTGTCGGATAAAAGTTTTCCTTCTTCCCAGATCACAAGCAAATGGGGTGTTCACGATGGAATCGTGTTCGATAGGATATTGAAAGATATTGATGAAATGGGGAAAAATAATCCTTTCCTTGTTACTATGATGACCCTCAGTAGCCACGAACCTTTTGACGTTCCTTATGAAAGCCAATTCACTGATGAAGCTCTGAATGCATTTGCTTATACAGATCATGAGTTAGGAAGATTTATAGACCAACTAAAACAAAAATCTATATGGGAAAATACCCTTGTTGTTATCGTTCCTGATCATCTAGGTGCATATCCGGAAAATATAGATAATTATCAGATGTGTCGTTATGAGATACCGCTTGTTATGACGGGTGGTATTATTAAAGAACCCCAATCAATACATGCTATTGGGAGCCAGAATGATATTGCAGCTACTATATTAGGTCTGCTCAATATTGACCATAGCGACTTCGCCTTTTCTAAAGATCTGCTTGATTCTCGTGCTCCTCACTTTGCGTTCTTGGCTTTTCCTGATGCATCTTTTGGTATGATAACAGAGCGGAATCAGATCCTTTATGATGGAATTCCCAATTCTGTGATATTGGATAGAGGAGAAAAAAGGGGAGAGAATCTCAGTAAAGCAAAAGCCTATCTGCAGAAACTTTATGATTACATAGACGGTTTATAATGTATTGTAGGAGTTTTTGCGCCTATATTTTATGTTTATATTCTTTTATTTCTTATCTTTGCCCCAATTATAAGATTTTGTAGAGATGCTGAAACAGTTTTTTTCCATCATGGCACGCTATCTTAAACCATATAGAAAATATTTGGTTTGGTCAGTTGTGCTCAATTTCTTCTCACAGTGGATGAATGTGTTTTCGTTCATGGTGCTGATTCCAATTCTTAATATTCTTTTTAAGATAGATCAACAGGTATATACCTATCAGCCTATAGATTGGAGCCATATCCATAAAGAAGTACTTGTAAATAATGCTTATGCATGGATTCAAGAATTGATAACTATACATGGTGCATTTCTTACATTGGTTTTTATGGGGTTAGCGCTCATTGTGATGACTGGAATAAAAACAGCAGGCTACTTTGCTTCATCGTCTGTTATGGTTCCGTTGCGTACGGGAGTTGTTAGGGATATACGTATTGAAGTATATGAGAAAGTGTTGAAACTACCTTTAAGTTTCTTTTCTGAGGAACGTAAAGGTGATATCATTGCTCGTATGAGCGCTGACGTACAGATGGTCGAAACCTCCATCACTAGCTCCATTGACATGCTTATTCGTCAACCAATTGCCATTCTCGTGTGTTTCTTTACGTTGTTTACGGTTAGTTGGCAGTTGACGGTTTTTGTAATAGTGGTAGCTCCTATAGCAGGATGGATTATGGGCGTTGTCAGTCGTAAATTAAAAAGTCAGTCATCAGCTGTGCAAGGACAGTGGGGGGATATCATAGCGCAACTCGACGAAACTCTTGGTGGACTTCGTATCATCAAGGCTTTCATTGCAGAGCATAAGATGCTTAAACGTTTTATCTTTGTGAACGATGAATTTAGAAAGGCAATGAATGAAATGATTATTCGTCAGAATGCAGCTCATCCTATGTCTGAGTTTTTGGGTACCATTATCATTGTAGTGGTACTGTGGTTTGGTGGTTTTCTTATTTTGCATGAATCAGACCTTATTGATGCCTCTACTTTTATCTTCTACATGGTAATTCTTTATAGTGTAATCAATCCTTTGAAGGAACTTTCACGAGCTACTTATCAGATTCCACTTGGACTTGCTTCAATGGATCGTATCGACTTCATCCTGAAGGCTGAGAATCCGATCAAAGAAATTGCCAACCCAGAGCCACTTACTTCGTTTGAAGACAAAGTAGAAATCCAGGATGTTTCATTCCACTATGTTGAAGGTCGGGACGTTCTGAAGCATATCAATCTGATAGTTCCTAAGGGTAGAACTATTGCCTTAGTAGGTCAGTCTGGTTCAGGTAAGAGTACTCTTGTTGACCTTATCCCTCGTTATCACGATGTGTGTGATGGTAGGATATTGATAGATGGAAAAGATATTAGAAATGTAGGAATCTCCAGCCTGCGCCAGCTTATTGGAAATGTAAATCAGGAAGCAATTCTTTTTAACGATACATTCTACAATAATATCACCTTTGGTGTTGAGAATGCTACGATGGAACAAGTCATCGAAGCTGCAAAGATAGCAAATGCCCACGATTTCATAATGGAGAGCGAACATGGATATGATACGATGATTGGAGACCGTGGTGGAAGACTTTCCGGAGGTCAGCGTCAGCGTGTCAGCATAGCTCGTGCCATCTTGAAGAATCCTCCTATCCTTATCCTCGATGAAGCTACATCAGCTCTCGATACTGAGAGCGAACGTCTCGTTCAAGAAGCCCTCGAGCGATTGATGAAGAGCCGTACCACAGTCGCCATAGCTCACCGTCTTTCAACCATAAAGAATGCCGATGAAATCTTCGTTATTTACGAAGGTGAAATAGTGGAACGTGGGCAGCATGACGAACTTATCGGGAAAAATGGCTATTATAAACGACTGTATGATATGCAGCAGTTGTAATATTATTGTCATAACACCTTTTATAAGTTTTAATGGAAGCGACCGGCTCTATATTGGTTGCATCTTTCTTATGCTATTATGCATCATTTTCCTAAAGAAGAAATCTCCAAAGTTTGAAGCATTATGTCTATGAGTGTAAAACCACAATCCTATTGTTGTAGGAAAATGGAAATCATGCATTAATAATTTCAAGCGTTCTAATAATTCTTTTCTGGTTTGGGGACTCATTTCATATGTCCAAAATTCATTCATATATCCCCATAACATTTTAGTAAATACTTTGCTAGGAGTTTTAAGTAAATCAATCAATATCCCATCCCATACAGGAAAAAGATCTTTTATTTTCTCATCGTTACTTCTTTGTTGTGTAGTAATGCTATTATGTCTTATCCTGTAGAGATATGTATTATGTTTACAGAACCCCAATCTAGTTATATGAGTCGCAAGCATATAATTCCACAACTCATCTTCATGGATAACTTTTTCCTTAAAATATAACTTGTTTTTTATGACAAATGTTCTATTTATCAACCTATTTTGTGCAGTCATGGAGAAACCTCTCAATCCACCTCGTTGAGCAAATGCCCTTTTTATCCACTCTTTTTTATTGGAGTATTGTGGTATTTCTTTTTCTGTGCTCAAAGAAATCCGGAGATTCTCAATCACATGTGTTGATGTTGTTGCGCCATCTTCTACTAACAGTTCCAACCCTCCTTGTACCATTTCGCAATCCGGATATTGCTTTAACACTTCAAGTAATAGCTCTAAACAATTATCTTTAAGAATATCATCAGCATCTAAAAAATAAATGTATTCACCTTTCGAATTCTCGATACCTGTATTTCGTGAAACCGATAACCCCTTGTTCTTATCATGATGGATGAAGCGAAAAGAAAATGGTCCATTATACTCCTCAACCACTTTTCTGGCAATATCTATACTTTCATCCTGTCCGCAATCATCTACAATCAAACATTCCAAATCGCCATCGTATGTCTGCGACATCACAGACCTTATACATTCTTCTATATAAGAGGCAACATTATATACGGGTATGATAACAGAAATGCTCATTTACTGATGTTTGAAATAAATTCTGAAATAAAATCTTCGCGTCTAACCAGTTCGTATTTATTTGGTATTTGATGATGTATTTCAATATCCGAGCCTTTTATTTTTGCTATAGGAACAATGTTGCCCGAAGTATTGTGCTTAGATGTTTCTGGGAGAATAAACTCCAATTGAGAGTCTTTCAGAAAATGTCCTAAATGTAATAATTTTTTGTAATCGGGCTTATAAATCCACATTGTTCTTGAAATGTAGAAGTGTTCGCCATTATAGAAAAACAAAAAGAGTCGAGAGAAAATTTCAGATTTCAATGCTGATTTACACAATTTATATTGAGTCTTAAATATTATTCTATCCAAAGCGTTCTTTGCCTTTTTATTTTTCGGTGTGCTCTCTTGTTTCTCTTCTGTTATGTTGCTTTTCCAAGATGCTGCAAAATGGTGAATTGAATAAGTGTTTTCTGTGCAACAAACCTCTTTGGTAAACCAATGTTTCGGACTAAACCAGTCAATAGGCAAGATGTTAATCTTGTTAATGTCATTAACAAACTCATTAGTATTAGAAATGAGATGGTAGTCGTATCTGGTCTCTATGCATCGACGAATTATATATGGTAGAGCTTCGTCGTTGTAAGAGCCGTCCTGATTAATAAAATCTTTTCCTTCATAGAATTCTAGCATTGCTTTAATTAAAGGGTGTCCTTTTTCGAATCCCATTGTTGCAGCCTCAATACCTGATGTTGTATTTTCCTGTCCTATAAAATATGGAAGATGAAGTAAGTTATCAAAGGATTTCAGAACTTCTACATCACTATCCAAATATATTCCACCATAATTATATAATGCATACAAACGAAGATAGTCTGCTGCAAAAGCATATCGGTGGCTGTCAAAGGCTTGATCTACCCATTTGGATTTCCCTTTTGGGAAACGATTGAAACTCCACAATACAATTTCGTAATCAGGAAGATATCTTTTCCATGAATCTATACACTTCTGAATACTGTCCGGATATGGGTCATTGCTAAGCCAACAGTAATGTATAATCTTTGGTATCATATATTATTTGTTTAATGTCACTATTTCTCCTATCTTATATTTTTTAGCCTTATGAACCATTTTGTTTATTAAGTTTTTGAGACGTAGGAATATTGGGTCTTTTTTGCGCTTTTTAACGGGGGTATATGGTAAGAATTTAATAAACTTCTTTGCGTTTGTAAATTGGTTTTTTGAAGAAATGACGTTAACTAGTTGTTTGTTATATTGTGACATCTCTCCAAATAAACGAAGTTGGGAAAACCTGTCTTTTAAAAGAGAAATCCTTTGTTTCCTATCTAGAGATTTACTTTCCAGAACTTTTTTAATAAACCATTTGTTATGATAATAAACGGTCTGTTCATGTCCCCATTGAATATCTTGAGCTGGGTGTGTCCTTATAAAAGTCTCAATGTCCTTGTATGCATCAGCCAGTTGAATAGCATAATCATATTTAAGGCCTCCCATCCCGCTAGTGGTTGAGTCGGAATGCAATAAATAATAATATGTTACATCGGGAATGCATTTAAACGTTCTGCAATAGTATTGAATCTGGAAAGAGAAAAACACGTCATCTACATTGGTGTTGGGGGAACATCGTATGTTGTTTTTCCTAAGAAAAGATGTTTTGTATAATTTGTTCCATGTTTGAATGTACAATTTGCCTCTTTGCATAAATAGGTGATGAGCCAGAGCTGGTATACCCGAACTATCTTCGTGTCTTCCGACTCTTTGATAATCCACAACCTCTAATGATTTGTCACATGTGATATAACTTCCATAGCAACATTCTTTGCCGTGGGACGCTTTATATAACTTTTCAATACAATTAGGAGTAATGTAGTCGTCACTGTCAAGAAAGAATAAATATTCGCCAGTTGCATTGTCTATTGCTGTGTTCTTAGTGGCTCCTATTCCTCTATTATAAATGTGGTCTATAATTTTGATATCTTTTCCACGCTTGTGTTTCTGTATGATATTATGTATTATTCCTATGGAGTTATCTGTTCCCTTGTCGTCAATAATCAAATATTCTATACTCTGGAATGTTTGATTTAATGCAGACAATAATGTCAACTCTATGGACTCCTTGGAGTTATATACTGGAATAGCAATTGTAACCTTGTACATGTTCTTGTGGTTGAAAGTTATAAAATTACATCTCCAATTAGTGTCTTTGACCAATCTGTGTATTTATTTAATTTTCTCAATGGAGCTATATATCCAATCAAAAGACCTGCAGATTGTTTTATTGTAGCATGCCTAATGAGTTTTAGCATTATGTTTTTTAGTCCTCTAAGCAGGACTGGATCGGAAGAATACGTTATTCTCATCTTTATAAAATAGAAGATGGATGCAACCTGTCTTTTTTTGTTCCTTTCACATATATTATCTATCATAATGTCAAGAAGAATTAGCCAGTTCCTGTCTGATTTGATTTTGTCTGTAGAGGTTACAATACTATTTTCTCTTACGACATATATATATGTGTTTCTTTTTAAAATGGAAATTCTGTTTACGGTGTTTGCTAATTGGAAATGAAGAATTTCATCTTCGTTCGTAATACCTTCTTTGAAAAATAAAGAGTTGTCTAAAAAAAAACTCTTTTTTAAAAGAATATTCCATGCTGTCATTGAGAGCATCTCATGTCTCAGAAAAGCATAATTTATCCAATTTGTGTCATCGCTATAGTCTGGAAGCTCCGATTTTCTATTCTCATAATTCATATATTGAAACTTACCGTTAGTTGCATATGCACCGGCAATTACCAATTGAGTGTCTTGGTATTTTGCAACGCAGCCCATCATCAATTCAATGCATTCCGGTATAATCTTATCATCTGAGTCAAGAAAGTAAATCCAATCGCCTGTGGATTCGCTTATACCTGTATTTCGTGCTCCAGATATGCCTTTATTACGTTTGTGATGAATTATTCGAAACGAGATATTGGGGAGATTAGTCTTCTGTATAAAATTTTGAGCCAACAATATACTTTCGTCATTTCCACAATCATCAATAAGCAAACACTCTATGTTTCCCTGATAAGTTTGAGCTGCAACAGAGTGTAGGCAATCCTCAATATATGATTGAACATTATATACTGGAATGATTATAGAAATTCTGTCCATAAGAAATGGTGTTTTACTCTTTTAAATGCTATCGTAATAACCACAAACTCTACTTCGTTACAAAGTTAGCGCTATTTTTTTAATCTACAAAACATACTATAGAAATTGCAAGACTTTGAATCCATTTATAAAAAAAATGAAGTAATCCGACCTTTTGTTAAATGCTCAAAATTGCACACTTTTACTATAAATACATTTCTTAGTTATAGAAAATTTGCTTCATAACTATGAAAAACTTTTTTTCTAGTTAGGAAAAAATTTTTTTCTTAGTTAAGGCGCAAAAATGCCCCATTTTTGGTGCTCCAGAAAAATATTGCACACTCATTAAAGCTCATCCTAAAAACTCCTTGAAAAAAGGAAAAATTGTCAAATGAAAAAGAGAGTGAGTTTTTCCTTAGTCCGTATTTTTTTACGTTGGGTGTATTATATTTTTCTTATTAAACAGTAGAAATATGCTAACCAATAAGATTTGTGGAGATATTGGGTCAAATGGTTCATCTTGAAATGCAAACCTGATTGAGGGTTTCGGGAAATAAATTTCTGGAATTCGTCAAGGTTTTGCTTGATCTGCCTAAAGGGGTTGGCATAGATATTCAATGCACGATAGTCTGTTGCTGATTTCAATATGTGTTCTTTGAGTTCGGGGTGTGAATAGTATTTGAGGCTCTCTTCAAGATGGATGGAGGAAGGTAGTAGTTCTGATGGTTGCAGCCCTTTGCTCGTAAGTCCATCATCTGTTTTCCGATAGTAATAAAGGGGCTGAGCAATGATTCGCAGACTGGTAATGTATCTGCAATATTCCAATGTGAATATCTCGTCTTCTCTGAAACTGATGTTTTCAGGAAAGCGAATGTTGTTCTTACGGATTATTTCAGCACGAAACATTTTATCCCAGGTCCATCCTAATATGTCGCCTAAGTCACCGCATCGTAATGTGAAGATTGCCTCTTCTATGTGTTCTCTTTTTTCTGTATATACTGGAGTGGAAGTTAGTGTGGCTTGACTGCCGTCAGGATTCACTGTGTAAACTCCGAAGAATGTGATGTCGGCTTCCGGCTTTTGGGATGTTAGAGCCTGTAGATAATTATGAGTAATCCAATCGTCTGCATCTACAAAACATATCCACTGACCTTTTGCATGGAGCAGTCCGTAGTTTCTGGCTCTACTGACTCCACCGTTTTTCTTATTGTGGTAATGAAAGCGGTTGTCACTATTAGCAATACTTTTACATATCTCAGCACTGTTGTCCGTGCTTCCGTCATCAATGAGAAGCACTTCGAAGTCTCGATAGGTCTGCATTCTTATGCTTTCCAAACATTGGGTCAGGTACTTGCCTGCATTATATATAGGAATGATGATTGATATCATGCTTATTCTAAAGATTAGTAATGTGAGTCTTTAAGAAATCCCCTAATCGCAATTTTGCACCTATCTCTTGTGCATTATTAATTATTTTTATATAGTCTTGATTGCTTATATGGGCTATTGTAGAGTCTATGTCTTTGAGACTGTCAACTGTTATGCCAATTTGGTGTTTGCTGACCCACTCGGCAAGGGATGACTGACTCCACACGATTACTGGTATGCCTGCTGCAAGATAAAGTGAGGTCTTGTGGGAAGAGTTGTAACGTAAGTATTCACCATAGTCGCCTGTGCAGGAGTCGATACTGTCTCCATCCCAAACAAGTCCCCAACCTCCAGATATGGTTCCTGTCTGTTCGGGACGGAAGAATCCGGCATATTCTATGTTTGAGGTATGAGTGAGGTTAAGTGAACCATCGTGCATTCCGTACAATTTGAAGTGTGTGGTAAACGATTTTCCTTTGTCTATCAGTTCTTTCAGGAACTGGCTTTTCGACAGGTTGCCAGCAAAGAGCACATAGTTTTTTAGAGTAAGAGTTGTTTCTGCATCTTGCATGGGGTCTGCTGAGTAGTAGTCGAAGAGCCAAAGTATGCGCATAGGAGTTGTGCAACCCAAGGCGTGAAGCCGCTCTGCCATAGCCTTGGTGTGAACCAAAAGAAGGGTGGCATTGTTAAGTTTGCGGATTTCCTTGCTTTTCTTGTTGAACCGGATGGACTGTACGTCATGAACTACAAATATGACTTTCGCCTCCATTTTTAAGCATTTTTTTGCAAGTGACTGCATATAGTGGCGATAGAAATCTTGAATAACCACAATGTCACCAAAACGTATTTGCTTCACAATTTTCTTCACTTGTCTTTCTGCCAGATATTCAGAGAAGAAAGGGTAGTGGTGGTAGCGTTTGCCTTCACCTAAAGAGTATTTGTAGTTGTTGATGTCATATTGCTCATATCCATGGTCAGTAAATGTGTGGAGAACATCTTGACGGGCCTTGCTTTGTGCGTTCACTTGTGCATCCAATCCCAACTTCACTATTTCATTTATGAAGAATCTGCGTTTAGACCTGTCGTTGACAGAAGGTTTTTCTACAGCTGTTTTCTGTCCTGTAAGACGAAAATATTTGTCGAGCAGCATTAACGAGATTAGGTCTTCGCGCTTTTTGTTTTGGAACTGTGCCACCCATTCGTGGGCGTGTCGAATTATGAGTTCTACTTCATTAGGATGTGCTTCGTAATACTCTATTTTCTCGATGAGATCGTGATAATCGTCGGCTATCTCTATATAGTGATAGTTGGGAATGAGTTTCCCCTCCATATACCAAGTTTCACAAGTGGGGCGCGGCATCACGGCAACACTATTTGACGACATAACCCATTTCAAGTTTGACGCTACATCGTTGCCTTCAAGAGCCATGATGTATCTGTATTTCAAGTGCTCATAAAGCGACATCTGTTCATATGTTGTGTCGCTCGTGCTCACAAGGTCACACCAAGGGTGTTGTTTCCATTGTTCTATGAATTGCTGTCGTCTTGGTTTGCCACCGGTGTCGCCTCTGAATATTATCTTACATTCTTTCTCATCCCATGTGAATGGATCCTTAATCCAAGTGAAATGACGTACCTTGTCAAGGTTTATCAGTATATTGTTTCTGTTCTCGTCATTAGGTAAAAGTGGGCGACTTTTGGTTATTTCAGGTACAGGAAATATGTAATTTACATCACCAGGGTTATAAGCCCAGCGTAACTGTGTCGGGAAGAATCGCAAATATTCGTTTGCATCGTAGAAGTATGTACTATTTACATAGTCGTGGACATACGATTCGCGTTTCCTATATGTAAAGTCTTTAATGCGTGGAGCATCATCAGGAAGGATGACGGAGTCGTGAAACTTGCAGTAGTAATCTACCCTCTGCTTTATGTAATTCTGTTCTTCGATAGGAAGATGATAAAAGCCTTCTATTTTCTTATGTAGTTTGTGTCGGAGCCACCATGCAGGTCTCATCTCTCGCAAAAAACTTTTGAAGAAGAATATCAGGTGACTGTTCTTGCGAGTATGATTGAAAAAGAAACTCCAATAGCGTTGTATGTTCTCTTTTATCTTCATGGATAAAGATTTATCTGAACCAATATAAGAGGTGCTTGTAGAATCGTTTATAAAACCATTTTAGGCGTTTCAGCGGACGAGGTTTAGTAGGAATCATTGTAGGCATTGAACCATCGCAACTGCATTGCACGGCAAGACAAGGGTAGCTCCAATAGTAGTTAATCAGTCCCTGTTCTGTCAGTTTCGTATGAAAGCGATCGAGAGTGGTGTTGCATTTGTTCTTTTGTACATATTCTACAATGGTTTTTGCTGCTTTGTAGGTTATATAATAACATCCTGCAAATCTATCACGATCTGCCCTATAGAGATGTTGTCCCTCTTTGCGTTGGCTGCGAGGCACCAATAGCAGACTGCTTTCCTCGTAATTGACCATAAGTGGCTCGTCGGCATGATAATGTTCGATTTCATCGAGGGTTTTATAAAAATTTTCTTTAAAACCGGGGAAAAGGCGAATGTCGTCTTCAAAAATCAAAGCCCCCTTAATACCCTTTTCGATGATTCGTTCGTAGGCGCGTATTCCCTTATAGGCACAACTGGTGCGGGGATATACTCCATGCATGGTCTCGGGTGTGCCGTCATCGACGAAGTATTTATCAATGATTTCTTGGGTTAGGTCTTCCATATTTCCTTCCAGAATGTACTCATAGGGAAATCCCAGCCTGTCCAACTGAGTCTGTATGAAAGCCTCACGTTCTTTTTGTCCCCGAACGTGGATGATGAATATGTTTGTGGCTTTGTCTGAAGTTGTCATGTGGCAAAGGTAGTGATTTTGTTTATAAAATGTGAAATGTAAAAAGTAAAATTATTAACTTTGCAGCAAATAGCAAAGAAATGTTTTTTTTAAAGAAGATATTGCAACACCCTTTTTGGTATCAATACAAGACGCTGATTTCTGTGTGGATTCTCATGGTTATCATATCTGTGGGTTTGCATATGCATAATTTCAACAACTTCCTCATTTACAAATTTACATTTTGGCATGCTTACAACGGGACAAGTCTATATGCTGCTTATCCCGAAGATCATTACGATGTGTGCCTTTACGGACCAGTATTCAGTCTAATAATGGCTCCCTTCGCTATTATCCCGTCTCTATGGGTGGGAGTGTTCGTCTGGCATTTGGCATTGGCATTGTTTCTTTGGTGGGCTATTCGTCAGAGTACACTGACATGGACCCAGCAGATTGTAGTATTTTGGTTTACTGCTCATGAAATGCTGAATGCACTTGGTATGTCGCAGTTCAATGTGGCTACAGCTGCGATGATTCTCCTTTCATATACTGCCATACGTAAGGGAAAGGATATGTGGGGATCCTTTTGGATTGTTTTAGGCACTCTGGTGAAGATGTACGGAATAGTGGGTTTGGCTTTCTTTTTCTTTACTAAGAATAAAACGACATTTCTAATGTGGCTTGTGGTGTGGACTGCCGTCCTTGTTGCCCTGCCTATGCCTTTCTTCGGTGTGCACTATGAACTCGACCAATATGCCGGATGGATGAATAACCTAATAGAAAAAGGAGGGGAGAATGCTCTGTCCGATTTCCAGAATATTTCGCTTTTGGGATTCGTACGGAAAGTAGGTTATGCTTGTTCTGCAGGATTAGGTGCCTATTATGAAGTTTTTTGGCGACGTACTCTTCCTGATGCGTCTAACTGGTGGATGTCAACATGGAATGACCTTTGGCTTATATTGCCAGGATTGTGTTATGGGGCACTGCCATACCTGCGCGTTGGTCAGTACAAAAACTATTCATTCCAGATGATGTGTTTGGCATCTGTACTAATGTTTGTGAATATTTTCAGTACTGGCAGTGAAAATAGTAGCTATATAATTTCTATGCTAGGTGTGGCAGTATGGTATATTGCTGTTCCATGGAAACGCACAAAATGTGATCTGGCCTTACTGATATTCTGTTTCTTTCTCACGTCACTTTCTCCTACAGATTTGTTCCCTGAATATCTGCGTACTCATTGGATTCGTCCATTTGCTCTGAAGTCAATACCTGTTGTCATAATATGGGTAAAACTGATATACGAGATGATGACAAGAGATTATGTTTTAGAAAAATCCTTAAACGATGATACCAAAGAAGATTCATTATTGCTGGCTAAGTGAAAGTCCATTTCCTTCAAAAATTCAGAAATGTATGGACACATGGTCGAAAGTACACCCGGACTATGAGATAATACGGTGGAGTACGAAAAACTTTGACATCGATTCTGTACCATATGTACGAGAGGCATATGAGGCAAAGAAATGGGCTTTTGCTGCAGATTATATTCGTATGTATGCACTTTATACTCAGGGTGGTATATATTTGGATTCGGATGTCTTTTTGCTAAAACCTTTTGATGAGTTTCTCGACAATTCTTTCTTCTCCAGCATGGAGTATCATCCGATTCAGATAGAGAAGTGTGGTTCGATGCAATATATCGATGTTGATGGCCGTCGTACGGCAGATGTTTTCATTGAGGGCATACAGATTCAGGCTGCAGTAATGGGTGCTGAAGCTGGCAGTCCGTTTGTGGCTGAAGTGTTGGAGTGGTATAAGGATAAACATTTTGTGAAGGAGGATGGTTCTTTGCGCACAGATGTGCTTTCTCCATATATCTATGCTCGTGTGGCAGAGAAATACGGGTTTGTATATAAAGACATAGATCAGCAACTTCCTGGACGCATTCATATATACCCATCGGAGATTTTTGCTGGAAACAAACATGAGGTGACTCCACGCAGTTATGCTATTCATATGTGTGCTCATAGTTGGCATCCTACTTTGAAGGAGAAGATAAAGAAATGGTTGGGTATTAAACGATAAACCAAGTTGTAAGATGGGAAATTACAGTGCATACTCTACGATGACGTTCACAGAACGCATTATTTACATTCTTTTGTATAGTTTTGCTTTCCTCCTTTCTTTGTTGCCTCTGAGTATCTTGTACTTGTTATCAGACTGTACATTTGTCATATTGTATCATATGATAAAATATCGACGTACTGTTGTGAGAAAGAACTTGCGGAAATCGTTTCCGGAGAAAACAGATGAGGAACGAACAGAGATAGAAAGAAAGTTTTATCATTTCTTTTGTGACTACATCTTTGAGACTATAAAGTTGACTACCATGAGCAGAGAAAAGATAAAGCGGCATGTTAAATATGTGGGCTTAAATCATATATATGATGCTCTGAACGAGGGACATAGTGTGGCTTTGTATTTGGCGCATTATTGCAATTGGGAATGGATAACTTCCATAGGGCTTTATATGCCACAGGAGGTTTTGGGCGGTCAGATTTATCACATTTTGGAGAGTAAATCATTCGATACTCTGATGCTGAAGATCCGAAGCAGGATGGGTACTGAAAATATACCTCGTTATGACTCGTTTCGCCGTATGGTGAAGGAGTTTCGTAGTGGGCGTAAGATGGTAATCGGATTTATTTCCGATCAGGGTCCGGAGATGCATACGATTCATCACTGGATGAATTTTCTTAATCAAGATACAGCGGTGATTACTGGTACAGAAACAGTAGCTAAAAAACTTGATTTCTCTTGTGTGTATTTTGATATTGTACGTGAACGAAGAGGGTATTATGTCGTGAATATTATACCTTTAACCATGAATTCAGCCGATTATAAGGATTATGAAATTACAGAGATGTATTTTAAGTTACTTGAACAAACCATTCGACGTAATCCCGAATATTGGCTTTGGACTCATAACCGTTGGAAACGTACTCGAAAGCAATATGAAGAGTATTTAGCAACTCATCCTAAAAATAAGTAACAGAGGTATGATATTTGTTCGGGATAAGAGCCAAATGTGCAACAATTTGTTGCAGTTTGCACATGTGTATGCATGGGCACGTGAACATGGACGTAGTGTGATGTCCATGCGTTTCAGTTACAAATACAAGTTTTTCAAGATTAGTAAATCAGGTCTTGTCAGTTTTCCCTTGTATATTGTCGCTAAGTATTTGGCTGCTTTGAAACTTTTGCCTACAGCCAGCTTCAAACATGCGGAGTGTGATGCAGAAGCCTTGGAAAGGATGATGTTGTCCCACAGATATATTGTAGTGAGTGGATGGTACGTTCGATTTTACGACCTCTTTTTGAAATACAGGAGTGAGATTTGCGATTTGTTTACTATTGATACAGATTATACGATGTCTGTAAAACAAAAGATGCAACATTGGGATGGAATACGTCTGGGGGTACACATTCGTCGGGGTGACTATGCTGTGTGGAAGGATGGAATATATTGTTATAGTAACGAGAAATATGCCCAATATATCGTACAATTTGCTAATCTGTTTCCTGAGAAAATCATTGATGTGTTTCTGTCCACAAATGATCAGTCAGTAACTTCTGATATATTTTCCCAACTCGTCCCCAATAATCGTGTCCATATTCATTTATTGGGTGGAAATGCTGTGGAGGATTTGTTTATGCTGTCGGAATGCGACTATATCATTGGTCCTCCAAGTACATTCTCACTTGTTGCAACTATGTACAGGGATGTTCCTCTGTGTCGTATGGATACTGTTGACTCAGAGAAGTTGCAAATGTCTGATTTCCGCCTTTTTGATTATTGGTTCCGTAGAGTAGTGTGAGAATCTATTTTCTGTTACTGAGTGCTAATCTGAAACCTACAAGGTCGCGTCTGCGGCGTTGATCATACATGAATCTGTTAGTGGAACGACAATAGCGTGGCAAGCAATCATATCCACCACCTCGGATAACGTGAAAGTTACTTGATGGTTTTCCGTTTGGTGTATGTCTATACCAGTCAGAACACCATTCCCACACGTTTCCAGACATATCGTACAGACCTAATTCGTTGGGCTTGAGATGTGCTACAGGAAGTGGCAAATGTACAGTATAGTTTGACAATGTGTGAGCTACTTCATTTGGTGTATTGCTGCCAGAATAAATGTACCCTTTTGATTTTCGGCCACCTCTTGCTGCATATTCCCATTCTGTTTCAGTAGGTAGTCGGAAATGTTCGCCTGTTAGCAAATTAAGCTTTTCGATAAAATTCATACACATGTCATAGGTTACATATTCTTTAGGTGTTGCGTTACCTTTCTCTGTGTCAAAATTCTTTCCCATGACAGCACTCCATAGTTCACGGGTAACTTCTGTTTCTCCTATGTAAAAGTTATTAACCAGTACCTTGTGAGGTGTTTCGTCGTCGTCAGCCTCAGTGTCGTTAGGTAGTGCTCCCATCATGAATTCTCCACCCTGTACGAATTTCATCTTGAATGTTACATCCTTTACTATGAATACTTTTGTGGCGAATCGTTTTTGAGCTAAAATTCCCAATGGAAGCAACAAGAATGCAACCATTGCTACAACTTTCTTGTCAATCACTGGCAGTGGTCCTACTGCCCACCAAAGTATTCTCGACCAACAGAAGAAATATGTATATACATCGAGCCAAAATGTCTTATGTACATATTCGTGAATCCATGCTGGACATAGTACATCTGTAGGGAGAATACAGAAGTTTATGACAAGTAACCAGAAAAGAGTCCAGTCTATCCATGTACGCTTATCCTGTAACCAGAATGCCATTGCGTAGAAAGGCAGGGTGATAATGTATGTATGAGTCTCTGGGCAATCACTAAACAAAATCATAAATCCTGTTATAACTGCAAGTGCTTGAACTCTGAATCTAAAGTCTCCCCACCTTTTATATCGGCAAAAGAAAAGTATTGATAGTATAATAAAGACAACTATCTGTACATTCCGATAGTTAGGTAGGAGTAGGGGTTTCAGTCCGCGAGCAAATAAAATACCGATGAAATCGGAATCGCTGTGATGACTTGCAATCATGTCGAACATCTGTTGATAGAGTATGAAAGGGTTGTCGAAATGAGTGTTTAAAAGAGGGAGGCAAATTAGAGCAGCCCCGCATAGAATTGCGTATCCGAAGTTGCGCCATATTTTCGGGTAGCATAGCAAAATAGCTAGTTCTGCCGCTCCATAAACTTTGGTCGTGGCTGAAATCATAATTAATAATACTGCCCAAAAACCTTTTCCTCGTTCAAGGAGTGTAAAGGCGAATATATAAATGTAGGTAACTATTATATTATGTTGATAGCAGAAGACTGTCTGTAATATGACAGATAGAAGGAAAAGAAAAATCCAGTGCTTATATCTGTCCAACTGCTGTGGTAGAGTTTTAATGGCCAACGAAAAAAGACAATAGTTTCCAACGTTCCAGACAAAGGGACCTAACCACCAAGGGAGAAAAAAAATCGGAGCAAAAATAACATTAAACACAGGAGAGTACAAGAAATAAATGCTATGTGCTTGAGCATATTCCAGATTGTAAGGACTGAGTCCTTCCCAAAACATTCTGGTTGAGTCCTGGTAGTCGAAATAATTAGTATTTCTGCCTCGTGCTACTTCTAATACTGTAGCGAGTAAGGTGATTGCCATACCAAGCCAGAACACGCATCGTGGATTACTGAAAAACCACTTTATAGCATTTATAATCTTGCTCACTTGAATTTGAGAATTAGTTTTGTGATTTTATGTATATCTTCATCGTTTAGTTCGTAATAAAGAGGGAGGCGAACTAATGTGTCTGCATATCTGTCGCAATTAGGAAGAGAACGCCCGTCATGTTTGTCCTCGTAGTATTTGCTGGAGTGGAGTGGCAGATAATGGAATGTGGCCTGCACACCATTGTTCTTCAGATAGTTCATAAATGCTGTACGTACTTTTAGCGAAGGGCACAATAGATAATACATGTGGTAGTTGTTTGTGGCATAATCTGGAATGTCGGGTAATGTTATTCCATTACCAATTTTGCCTCTAAGCGCCTTGTCATATTCTTCGCATATGTGTTTGCGTTTATTTTGGATGTCTTCCATCTGTTCCAGTTGAGCCCAAAGAAAAGCTGCATTCAGTTCTGAAGGCAGGAATGAAGATCCCATGTCGCACCAACCGTATTTATTAACCATTCCACGGTAGAATTCAGCTCGGTTTGTACCCTTTTCCCACAGTATTTCTGCACGTCTGACAAATCGTTCGTCGTTTACTACTAGCATACCACCTTCTCCACAGTTTATATTCTTGGTTTCATGGAATGAGAATGCTGCTAAATGCCCGATTCCACCGAGTGGTTTGCCTTTGTAGTATGAGTCTATTGCATGTGCTGCATCCTCCACAACAATTAGGTTGTGCTCTTTTGCAAGTTGCATGATTGCATCCATGTCACAAGCTACGCCTGCATAGTGGACCACAACTATGACACGGGTCTTTTCATTGATGAGTGGTCTTATGTTATCTGCGGTTATGTTGGGATTATCATTGCCACTGTCGGCAAAACGTACATAAGCCCCTTCACGTAGAAAAGCCAAAGCGGAAGATACAAATGTGTATGATGGTGCGATTACTTCGTCACCAGGTTTTAGGTTGCATAGCATTGCACACATCTCCAAAGCGTCTGTTCCCGATGTGCATAAAAGACATTTGCGAAAATTGTATCGTTTCTCGAAGAATCCGTGACATAATTTGGTGAAGTCGCCATTGCCCGACATTGTAGTTGAGTGGCATACTTCTTGAATATAACTCAGTTCACGTCCTGAACAATATGGCTTGTTAAACAGTATCATGGTTCAAAATTTAATTTTTCGCTTACCGTGAATATCGGACGCCCTTTAACTTGGTCGAAAATTTTTCCAATGTAGAGCCCGAGGATGCCCATCATAAATAGAAGTACTCCGCCTACAAACCAAATCGAGAAAATAGTGGAAGTATATCCCTCTACCTCGTTCCATCCGGCATATTTCGCGAATATGTTGTAAATAGCCATCAAGAATGAGAGTAGTGACATTGTAAAACCAATTCCTACCGCAAGGTGGAGTGGACGGTTGCTGTTACTTATGATTGAATTGTACGATAGTTTTAGTAGTCGTCTCAAGTTGTACGAACTCTTTCCTTCAAGTCTGTGGTCATGATATACGTCTACAGAACTTTTCTTGAATCCTAACGTATGGATTAGTTCAACGAATGAACGTGAGTATTCTGGTATGTCGCAATAAGCTTTGACAATTTGTTTGCTATAGATACCAAATTCTGCAATGGCTTTGTCTGTATGGAAGCCGCTCAGGAAGTCATATACCATGTGAAAAACAGCAGACGACATCCGTTTTAGGAACGTATCGTCACGCACCACTCTCCGTGCACTAACTATATCGTAGCCTTCCAAAGCTTTTTTGTACATAGCTGGCAGGTCTTCGGGTTTGTTTTGCAGGTCGCAGTCTATCACTGCTACATATTCACCACTTGAATAAGTCAAACCTGCTGTTATTGCATATGGCTGTCCAAAGTTGCGACTAAGATTAAGACCTTTCACCTTCTTATCTTTTGCACATATCTCAACAATCTTTTCCCATGAATTGTCGGGTGAACAATCGTTTACTAACAAAATCTCATAATCATCTGTTAGTGGACTGATTGCCTTATGAATTCTGCTTACCAGTTCTGTAAGCATCTTTTCTCCGTGATAAACGGGTGATACGATTGATAATTCCATTACAGCTCAGTTTTTTAATACACCAATTCATCATTATTCATACGTCCCATATAGCTCTGGATAATTGCTTTTACTCGCTTCTCCATATATGCAGTCTTCTCTGTTTCCTCCGCTTGCAGGTCTTCTGTTAGCATCCAGTCCTTTTTGTAGTTGTACAGTGCTTTAGTATTAGTTCCGTCAAACATCAGGACGTAGTCGCCTTCAACATATTGGTATATTCCGTTGTTATAGTTTACAGCCCAAGTTTGTTGATTGGGTGTTGTCAACAAGTCATTTCCAAAAGCTATATATGGATTGGGATATCCGACATAACTCAGTACTGTCGGCATTATGTCTATCTGTTGTGCAATAGCATGACGACGTTCTGCCTTAAGTCTGCCTGAAGGGTCAAAGAAAAGAATTGGCGAACCATACAGACCTAATGCAGTCTGGTATTCTGCATGGTCACTGATGTTTGTGTGGTCACTGGTAAGTACGAATAATGTATGTTCATACCAGGGTTGTTTCTTTGCTGTTTCGAAAAACTTTCTCAGAGCCATATCGGTATATCTGATGCACTTGTGTATAGGGTTGTCGCCCTCGTCGGGGAAGATAGTTTTGTATTCTTCTGGCACTGTGTATGGGTGGTGACTTGAGGCGGTGAACAGTGCAGTCATGAATGGTTCTTCCATTTCTGACATCTTGGTAGCGTAGTATTGCAGGAATGGTCCATCCCATATAGCCCATGTCCCGTCGAAGTCTTTGTCCCCATTGAAGCGTGGGTCTTCATTGAATTCTGTTCTGCCATAATATTTCTGAAATCCGGTGGCGCGAGCAAAAGCCTGAAATCCCATCGATCCGTTTTCTGCCCCGTGGAAGAAGGCTGACTGATAACCAATTTTTCCCAATTCACCGGCAATTCCACTCACATTGTTGAGTGATGCAGGAGTTAGGAAAAACGGTTCAACGAACATTGGAATACTACTCAGTATTGATGGCATCCCATCGATACTTTTTCTTCCGTTAGCAAATGTGTAGTCAAACGATAAGCAGTGCTGGTATAATGAGTCAATGAACGGAGTATAACCTTTGTAGTTCCCGTCCTCCAACAGTTTGTTGTATGCTCCTATATATTCCCGTCCAAAACTTTCAATGATAAGTACCACTACGTTGGTTTTCGTTTCTTTCGTTTCTTTAGAATTTGCGTTATGTATCGGACTATACAATTGGTCCATTTCTTCCTGAGTCATGTATTCAGGAACTGTAAAAGGTGTTTTGTTTAACGTGCGAATTAAAGAAAATGGAGTGTTGAGTATTACGGCAGCTTCCTGCGGATGATTGACGTATTGATTAGCATTGCTTATAGTAATTGGTCTTACTGCGGTTGTAGCTCCTCCTCTCATACCGCATATAGTTAGTGGTATGTATGCCAGCAGATAACAACCTGTGATAAGATAGAACGCCAGATATCTTCTTCTTCTGTTTAATACTATTCTACTTTGTGGGTTTGCGTAAACAAAATAAAGAATGCATGCTATGAGTACAACGAAAAGAACGAGATACCAGTGATGAATGAATTCAGTAAAGAATATACTCCCTAAATTGCTTTCGTTGCTAAACTCACTGAAAACAGACATTGTTGTTCTTCTGCCTGTATATTGGAAGTACACTGAGTCAATTATGTTTGCTACTACACAAATGGTGTTTACTACGATAAATATCCACTTCGCTACACGCCTCCATCCTTGACTGTGAGCATAGGGTAGGGGCATAAGCATAAGAAGTGCGTACAAACTGTTGGTGTATAGAATGGCTGATGTGTCGAACAATAGACTACCTTTCACAAGGTCTGTCCAATCGTTTTTAAACAGAGTGTCCTTGAATGTATGCCAGTTTTCAGCGATGAACTCTATACGGCATATGGCATACACTATGTACACCAATAATATATTCCAAACGAATGCAATTACGTTGGAATAGACTCCTTTTTTTATATTTATAAGACTTTTCATTTTATGCCGCAAAGTTAGTAATAATAATTCAGAAATGCGTATATTTGCCACGAAAATCATATTTATGCCATCTTCTAAACCATACGATTATCTGATAGTGGGTTCCGGGCTTTTCGGAGCTACGTTTGCGTATAGAGCTACTCAGGCTGGAAAAAAGTGTTTGGTTATCGATAAACGTCCACATCTTGGTGGAAATGTTTTTTGCGAATCCATCGATGGAATAAACGTGCATAAATATGGTGCACATATCTTCCATACGTCGAATCAAAAAGTTTGGAATTTTGTCAATTCCATCGTGCCTTTCAACCGATATACAAATTCTCCAGTTGCAAAATATGGCGGCAAACTTTATAATTTGCCGTTCAACATGAATACATTCTATCAGATGTGGGGAATCACCACACCTGAAGAGGCGAAGGCAAAAATAGAAGAACAGCGGCAGGAGGCTTTGTCTGCTATGCAAGCAGCGGGAGTTTCAGAACCTCGCAATTTAGAGGAACAGGCTCTCGTGCTTATAGGACGCGACATATATGAGACTCTCATAAAAGGTTATACTGAAAAACAATGGGGGCGTAAGTGTACGGAACTTCCTGCATTCATCATCAAACGTTTGCCGGTTCGTTTCGTGTTCGATAATAATTATTTCAACGATAAGTATCAGGGCATTCCTATCGGTGGTTACAATTTGCTGATAAACGGACTTCTTGCTGGTGTAGATACGAAGGTTAATACTGATTTCTTCGATAACCGTAGTTATTGGGAGAATGTTGCAGATAAAATTGTTTTCACAGGAAAGATTGACGAATTTTACGACTATCGTTTCGGTAAACTTAATTATCGTACAGTTCGTTTCGAACAGGAAGTCCTCAAGCAGCCAAACTACCAGGGTAATGCTGTTGTAAATTATACTGAGGCATCTGTGCCCTATACCCGTGTCATAGAACATAAGCATTTTGAAAAATTCGGACAAGAGGTATATGACATTCCTACAACGGTTATCTCCAAAGAATACTCTACCGAGTGGCAGGACGGAATGGAACCATATTATCCTGTCAACGATGAGGCTAATAATCGTTTGGCTCAGAAATATCGTGACTTGGCAGATATGGAAACTAATGTTATCTTTGGAGGCCGTCTTGCGGAGTATAAATATTATGATATGGCACCAATCATTGAAAAGGTGTTGCAAATAGATATAAAATGATTACATATACAACAGATGGTGTGAAAATGCCAGCTATAAAACGTCGTGACGTAAGTGCTTGGATAAAAACTGTAGCGCAGTCTTACGGAAAATCCGTTGGTGACGTAGCTTACATTTTCTGTAATGACGAGAAAATTCTTGAAGTTAATCGTCAGTATCTTCAGCACGATTACTACACCGACATAATCACATTCGATTATTGTGAAGACCTCGTTGAAATGGGTATTTCTGATACTATTTCCGGTGATATGTTCATATCGCTTGATACAGTTCGCACTAATGCAGCCGGACTCGGAGTCGATTATATGCAGGAACT
>OCTX014527996.1_pt1 | contig 30863 bp, 35 predicted proteins | sample 1539691 | NCBI WGS metagenome assembly OCTX01 (sample SAMN02144231, study PRJEB22623) | gut metagenome | biome: sheep rumen | host: Ovis aries | place: New Zealand
CGGATTCGTTCTCCGATAATATGCCGCCGGAGTATCATATCCCTTATCATTAAGCTGAGCAGCAATATCCACGGTCCTCATTCCATCCAGGGCGGCGTCATATATCTCCCGGACAACCGCAGCCGCCTCCGGATCTATCTCGATTCTGTGCTTGTCATCCTCTCGCCGCCTGTAGCCATAAGGGACATGACCTCCGATATAAAGCCCCCTCTTCATTTTGGCACGCTTCGCGGTCATAACCTTCACGGACAGGTCCTTGCTGTAATAATCATAAACGATATTCTTCATGACCACATCCAGACCGCCGGTGGTACCCTTATAATCCAGACTGTCATAATGATCGTTGATGGAGATGAATCGGACGCCCATGAAGGGGAATATCCTTTCCAGATAATCCCCCAGTTCAATGTAATCACGTCCAAAACGGGAGAAATCCTTTACAATGACGCAGTTGATCTTCCCCTTCTTGATCTGTTCTATCAGCCTTTCAAATGACGGCCTGTCAAAGTTCGTGCCGGAGAACCCATCGTCAAAAAACTCATGCTGCTCACAGTCTTTCAGTTCATCCTTCTCATTGACAAAATTCTGGATCAGAGCCTTCTGGTGCGATACGCTCTCGCTCTCTGTCTTACCTTCCTTTTTCATCAGATCCCGGTCAGCATCGGACAGACGGATGTATTTTCCGATAACCCATTTACTCATCTGTGCCTTCCTCCATCATTTCTCCGATGATACGCTTCATGACCTGCTTCTGCTCGCCGAAATTCAGTTCCACCTCGACGCGCTTTTCCTCATAGATCTTCACAGCCTTGATAAGATGCTTCACCAGATCGGAATCCACCTCGGTCTTATCCTCAGCCTCGCGCATGGCGGCAAGCCATTTGTTCTCCAGCGTCAGCACCTCATCCAGCTGCTTCTTCTTTGCCTTCGCCTCGGAAAATTTCTTTCCAAGTTCCGCGGCTTCATCATCGTATTTCTGCTTTGCGAAACGGTATTCAGACTCATCCAGCACGCCCTCGGTGAAGCTTTCAAACAGATGCTCCCGCCTGCCGTTCACCTTCTTCAGTTCCTGTGAAATATAATTGATCTGGCCGACATACTTATCGATCAGGCTTTTCTCTTTCACGGAACCGCGCATCTGCCTGAGCAGTTTTTCCTGATCAAGAGCCGCCGTCACCTGTCCCTGGATTACAGCCATCACCGCCGTTTCGACATCCGGGTAACGGATCATGCGCCTCGTGCAGTTCCGATATCCGCTGTCAATATATCCGCCGCAGACATAATAGGAATGTTCCTGATCCATCGGGATGTGCCTGTTGTTCGCCTTTACAAAACGCATCCTCTTACCGCAGTCGCCGCAGTAAATTTTTCCCCTGAAGTAATTCGTGATCTGTTCCCTGAGCGGCGCGTGCTTATCCATTCTTTCCTGCATATCCTTCGCCCGCTCTTCAAACATTTCCTGTACCTTGTCGTACAGTTCCCGGCTGATAATAGCCTCATGCGCGTCCGGTATCGTTCTCCATTCCTCAGGCTTTGCCCTGTGACACTTTATCCCCTGATACAGCGACTTCGGCATCTTCCCATAAACCAAAGTTCCGGTATATGTGATATTCTTCAGGATATCTATGATCGTCCGGCCATACCAGACCGTGTGCTTATACTTCTCAGCGTGCCAGATGCCAAGTTCCACCTTACGCTTTGCCGGCGTAACGGCTCCCATTTCATTCAATCTCTTGCAAATCTCATTGTGCGACACACCCGCTGCTTTCCACTCAAAGATCATCCTCACATAAGGAGCGACCGCTTCATCCACCTCATACCTATACGCCCTGGTCTTTGATTTTACATAGCCATACGGCGGGAATGCCGGCAGATACTCGCCCTTTTCCTGTCTTGCCCTGAAGGATGTTATGATCTTCCGTGAAATATCCTTCGCGTACACATCATTCATCATATTCTTCAGCGGGATCATCAGCGCCCCTTCCGCATCATCGGAAGTCAGGCTGTCGTAACCGTCCGTGATCGATATGAAACGCACGCCCAGGAATGGAAAAATCTTTTCCAGATACTGTCCGGCTTCGATATAATCACGACCAAAGCGGCTCAGATCTTTTACCAGAATGCACTGAACCTTGCCACCCCTGACATCTTCCATCATCCTCTGGAACTCAGGCCTGTCAAAATGGGTACCCTTCTTTCCGTTATCCTCATAGATATCAAAGAGCTTCAGATCCGGATGCTCCGCAATATACTCTTTGCAGATACTCGTCTGGTTCTCTATGGAATCCCCGTCATCATCTTTTCCGCTGTTCTCTATGGAAAGACGGACATACACCGCCGTCTTGTAATAGTTGCTCTCGACCGCAGGAGCCGCGGCAGCCGTTTCAATGTTCTTTCTGCTCTTCCTTGCCATGCCGCACCTCCTATACCGCCTGACTGTCCCGGAAATCCTCCGGCAGATGTTCCAGAATCTTCACGACCTTATCCGCTTCATCGCCGTGTCTGAATACCACCTCGACCTTGCCGCCTTCAAATACATTTATCTGGCGGATCAGATCCACCACCATGCACCTGTCAACGGCGGATACATTCCTGTACTTCTTAAAGACTTCCATCCACGCAAGCGAATCCCGGTTCCTGCTGACAGCCTGTTCCCTCTCATTCTCGATTGCCTGGATAGCGGCTTCCGCTTCCGTGATCTTCGTAGCGTAGCTTTTCTTGAACAGGAAATACTCATCCTGTCCAATCAGACCTTCCTGCAGATTCTCATACAGTTTCAGCTTGAAAGACTTGTACCGCTCGATATCTTCCTTCAGCCTTACGATCTGCGCGTCATAATTGAACACATTCATCTGGCTCTCCGGAATAGAATCCACAATATCCAGAAGCTTCTCCATCTCACAGATATAATCCACCTGCTTCGATACGCTCTGAAGGACCATATCCATCAGCTCATCTTCTCGGATGGTATGCGTGCTGCATCCCTTTCCGGCTTTCCTCGTGGAACAGATAAAATAGGAATACGCCTTGCCGCCGGCGTTATAGGATTTCCGCACCATGTTCTGGCCACAGTCGCCGCATTTCAGATAACCAGAAAGAGGATATACGACCTCTTCTTCAGGTGCGATACGAATATCCTTTTTCAAGATCATCTGCACAGAGTCAAATGTATCCCTGTCAATGATAACCGGAACCGCGCCTTCCACACGAATCCATTCCGCTTCATCCTTCGGCAGTATCTTCTTGATCTTATAATTCGGCGTTCCCTGCTTTCCCTGCACAAGCACCCCTGTATAAATCTCATTGCTGAGGATCCTTGTCACGGCTGTCTGCGACCACAGAGCCTTCTTGTGAACTCTGAAATTCGTCTGAACCTTCATCCCAAGTGAAATCTTATATTCCATCGGGCAAAGGACGCCCTGCATATTCAGTTTGTCGGCAATTCGCCCCTGGCTCATTCCCTGCCTCTTCCATTTGAAAATTGCCCTGACGATCTCGGAAGCGTAGGTATCCACCACCAGCTTATTATGATCCTCTTCATCCTTCAGATACCCGTACACAGCGAAGGCTCCGAGGAACTGACCCTTCTTCCGCTTGATTTCCAGCTGTGACCTGATCTTCACGGAAATATCCTTGCAGTATGCGTCATTGATCAGGTTCTTGAACGGAATGATCAAGGAATCCGACTGGTTCCTGTCCAGGCTGTCATAATTATCGTTGATGGCAATAAAGCGAACACCGAGAAACGGGAACACCCTCTCGATGTAATTGCCGGCTTCAATATAGTTTCTTCCAAAACGGGATAAGTCTTTGACCACCACACAGTTGATCTTCCCGGAACGGATCTCGTCCATCATTTCCTGGAACGCCGGTCTGTCAAAATTGACGCCGGAATACCCATCATCGGTTTTCTCCGAAACCGCGTGGATTTCTGGATGTTTCGACAGAAAATCCCTGATAAGGGCTTTCTGGTTGATAATGCTGTCGCTCTCCAGCTTATCGCCGTCATCACGCGACAGTCTCGCGTATATGCACGCGTTGTAAGAATTGATTTTACCCATAACAGCAGCTCCTTTCGACTTGATTGCTCTTGCCGAAACAGCCGCCTTCACTTCTGCATTTCAGGCTTATGCCCAAATTTAATTCGACCTGAGCCTATATTACCGTGTTCTCTCCGAACCTTCCATGACATTCTGACGAATGGCAGTTATCTGTTCCTGAGATAGTGTTCCATCCTGTCCTCCAGCGTTTCATCCGTATCGGAGAAGGTCGCCTTCACGATGATGTCACCGCATTTATAGACATACGGATTCTTGATCTGCCGGATGAAACTCTTGATCCTCTCTTCTTTCGGCAGCGTCCTGTCTATATGCACATCCCTGATATCCACAAGAGTTTCCGGATCCACGGTTCTTATATCAACGGCTTTCATTTCTTCCAAAGTCATCATTATTTTGCCCGTCCTTTCTAAGAGGACTTCCTCTCATGTCACAGGCAACGAAAAGACTCCGAATTTTACCCTCCAAACAAAAAAAATAACGGCCGGCAGAGAAATCAATCTCCACCGACCGTCATTCTTAAACTCTTTTCACAAAATCAAGGCTTCTCCAGCCTATCCCGGACTTCAGTTTTCCCCATATAGTCGCCGCGGCACCATCCAAAACTGCGACTATCGTGTATACTTCCGAAGGACAGAACTGCACACGGTCTTTTTTCACAACTCCACCACCTGATCCGCATACTTCTCCAGATACCGTCTATGGCTCACAAACAGCACCGTCTGGTGCTCCGATCTCGCTATTCCATCCAGTATCTTCATCTCCGTCTTCTCATCCAGAGCCGAAGTAGCCTCATCCAGAATCAGAATAGCGGACTTCTTAAGCAATGCTCTCGCTATCGAGATACGCTGTGCCTGTCCTTCCGAAATACCCGTAGCCTTTTCGCCGATCTGAGTATCAATACCATCCGGCAGGCTTTCCACAAATTCCAGCGCATCAGCAATTCTCAGCACCTCTTTCATCTCATCAGCCGTCGCGTCACTCTTCCCCATCCGGAGATTATCCGCAATAGTTCCAAACATCAAGGTATTTCCCTGCGGTACATAGCTGATCAGTTTTCTGGTGTTCACATCACATTTCTTCCGGATCCCGTTCTCGGAATAAAATGACAGTTCTCCTTCCGATGAAGGCAGGAATCCCATAATCGCTCTTAAAAGTGTGGTTTTACCGGCACCGGACTTTCCGGCCATCATCACCATCTGTCCCGGTTTAATATCAAAGGATACATTCTGCACAACAGCCTCGGCCCTGTATCCCACAGTAACCGAATCCGCCAATATACCTAAACAAGCGCATCCCTCATTGCCATCCGTGAAAGCCCTGATTTCTTCCGGATCCGACTGCTCTTCCTCCAGCTCACTGACCTCCATGATCCTTCCTGCGGAAGCCAGCACGCCCACGATCTGTGGGATCTGATTTGCCAGAGAATAGATCGGTCCCTGTATCTGCCCCACCAGGCTTAGGAACGCTGTCATAACACCAAAAGTAATAGCCCCGTCACTCACCATAAGTGCGCCCACAACAAATGCGATCATCTGTGCGCCGGTAAAGGTCACACCGATAACACCCGTTCCAAGCACTTTCCACTTATTCTTCTGCTTTACCAGCCGAAGCCTCTTATCCTGAATCTCCTGCAGGCGGTTCAGGCTGCTCTCTTCCTGCCCGAAGATCTGCACCAACTCGACCTTGCTAAGTCTTTCCTGTAGAAAAATACGGTAATCCGCCTCTGTCTGCTGATACTCCTTCTGTATCTTATTCATCCCCCGGCTGATCAGCTTACCTGCCACTGCCCCGATGGGTGCAATAATGATAAGCGCAAGAGCAAGAGTCGGAGCAAAATTCCACAGAAGGCAGAATGCCAATATTAACCGGATCAGAAGAGCCCCTCCGGAAATGATCAGTTTACTCACTCCGGATGTGATCTGTTCCACATCACTGGTTATCCTGCTGAGTAGCTCTTCACTGTGAAAAGCCGTCCTGTTAAGCCAGGGCAGACGCAGAAGCCGCTCAAACAGTTTTTTCCTCACCTGGCAGGCATACTTCTCCGTGATAGTCGCTTCCAGCAAGGATTCGACCAAACCGCCTAATATAGAAAAAAGCTGCAACATGACCATAATGATCACCAGCACAGGAAACAGAGCCCTGTCTCCGGCCTGATCCACAATGGACTTGTTCACAAGGGAAATGGATACGGATGCTACAGCCACACATGTATTCAATATAAAAAGGCTCAACAGCGATTTCCTGCTCTTGGAAGTAATCTCCACCAACCACTTGAAGTACTTTCGCTGGTTTTTGCCGTCCTTAAAAAAATCTGTATATTTATTCATGTTAATACCAGCTTATTACGTTACCCCTTCGCGTTTTTTATCGCTTTTTCTCTCCCTTACCGATGATTCTTTTACATTTCGATACAACCCGAAACGGAAACAGCATCACCGGTCTGATCCGCCAGAAGCGGTTCCACCATCTGAACCTTCGTATCCATTTTGGCGATTCACAGTCAATTGTTCTGCTTCCTCTTTTGATCAGCACCGCTTTACCAAGCAGCTTGTCCTTGCTGATCCACCCATCCGGAGCTTTGCATCCGTCCCCAAAGGGTTGTACCCTGTCTCCGTCCATCTTATACAGTCTATGCAGGCAATAATCCCCGCCTTTGCGTTTTGCCGGAAAGAGCACGATATCACCGATTTTATATTCCTCTTTCGGTATCGAAATGATCATAACATCATCCCGAAAAGCCCGGATAAAGGGAAACATACTATTACCGGTTACCTGAAACCACACCGGAATATCAACCAGCCCGTCCGTGTCCTTCATGCTGTTCCATTGTTCTATTCTTAACAGAATCTTTTCCAAACAACCATGCCCTTTCTTGTCTTAAACTGCAAAAACTAATCGCTCAATCCGAAGTTATCCATAAGCCGCCTGACATGCCTTGCATCTTCATCATTCACTTTAACACTTGCGATTTTAGCAACATTTTCTCTTCTATGAAGCAAAACATCAATAATTCTATGTATCCACGCAAAAGGAAGGAGTATCGGCCACTTTTTCAAAACTGGATACCTGAGGCACATACCCGAATATGGATAAAATGTCCTGCTCAGGAAAAACATCACCCGGCTCTTCCCGCCCTTATCCATATACTTCCAACCCATCCTATCGGGGAGCTTTCTATTTTCGGGAAAGAACATCTCCATATCCAATTCGGAAACCTCTATCGACTCATCACCGAAAAACGTATACGCTAATGACCTGATCTTCTCTTCAAATTTCAGTAGCCCCACTGAATCCAGCTGCTTTCTTATATAGTCAGTATTCCATCCTTTAGCATACTTCTGGTTCAGCACATAGATATCTCCCACATGACGGATATGTGCCTCGCGATTCTTAAAATGCTTTGCAGCATGGGCAAGCTCATGAATGTACATATCCTCCGGTGTCAGATGATACAGATTCGGAATCCTCTCATCAAGGACCGCCCGTTCAAATATATTATCAAAGATCGGCTTATATGGGCTGTCATCTGCCATCAGATGCCTGTGCAATTCAATATTCATGCACGGACTTTTATGGAAGATATCGTGAACTCCCTTTTCCAGGTTTTCCGTGGAATATCCGAAAGCCTCCATCAAAGCGGCTAATTCCTTCGCTGTTACTCCCTTGTATAGCAAGTCCACATCTGACATAACACGAAAATTCGGAGAAGGATACAATTCCTTCATCACACAGCCCTTTAGCGGAATTATCTTCACACCATTCCCGCAGAGATACTCCACCAGCTTGTTATACTCCGACATCTGTATCTCGCTGCGCATACAGTCGTCCAGAAAGCGTTTTTGGTATTCACCCCATTTATCGCTTGCGGGCTTCGGCTCTATCATATTCAGAGCGCAGAAAGTGATCGGTGCCATATTCCTTCCCGAACCGATAGTAAATATATCGTCCGCTTTTATCCCTTCCGGCAGTACAGAAGGTCTTTTATTATTCAAAACAGCAGCTACGGTGTTAAGGAACACACCCTCGGCTGTTATTGTATCCACCATATCTTTATCACCTCCATTACGATTCTGAAAAACAACTCCTCCGCCTTCTTCCAATCGGGCATCACCGGGTTTATGCACGGTAATTTTTTCAAAATGGATCCGTGAACTTGCAATCCGGCAATCATATGTCCGTAAAAAAACACATTCGCTTGCGTCGCCTTATTCTGCCGGCGGTGTCCCGGAAAGCGCCTCAAGAGCTTCCCTGAGTGCCCGGGCAGAGGCGTAGCGCTGCTCAGGATCAGGGGCGCAGGCTTTTAGCACGATTTCTGACAGCGCTGCGTCGGCGTGCTTCGGCGGGGGCAAAGGCAGAATGCCGCGCTTGAACACCTCAAAGGCAATTTTCCGTTCCATCGTCGTTACGGAACGATCCGCAGGCAGGAATGGATAAGTGTCAGAGTTTAACAACTTATACAGAAACATACCTGCACAATATATATCCTTCTTCACAATGCTTTCATGATTCCGGGGATTCAGTTCCTTGGTATATCCCTCCGCGCCATTATTCATTACATTCCCCGTACGATCATTTTTCGGTTGGCAGAACTCCTCCATCCTGGCAGAGCCAAAATCCCCCAGCTTGAAATGACTGTCCGCGTCCACGAAGATGTTGTGTTGATGGAAGTCACGGTAGACGATCTTGTTTCTGTGGCAGTGCTCCACGGCGAGGCACAAGTCTATTCCAAGGCGAACGATGTCCTCTTGGGTCAGTTCGCCACGCTGTTCACGCCAAAGCCTGAAAGGCTTCAACAGCTCCATGCGGATCAGTACATGATCTTGATTGGATTCCTCATCGTGCATCACGGCGAAATCCTCTATGGAGACGATGTGTGGGTCTCCTTTCAGGATCTGCATCACCCGTGCCTCCAGGCTCAGGTCCTTCACGCACTTTTCCGGATATTGTTTGATTTCGTCCCGGGCTCCCCCTTGGCGAACTCGCTCCGGTGCCTTCTCGGAAGAAATGACCTTGACCGCGTACCGCACCTCGCCGGTCGGACTCTTGTGCGCGATCTCATAGACGCGGCCACTTGTTCCCTCTCCCAGGACACCCAATACCTCATAGTCCGGCCATTGCCGTCGTATGAGCGCTTCGTGATTCATACCGTACCTCCTTGCCGTCTTCTTTTCAAATACTCTGGAGATATCCTGCCAACTTATAGTATTCCGACGTCCGGAAATCGTTTCCGGTATTCTCCCCATTAAGAACACACCCTCGGCTGTTATTGTATCCACCATTACGATTCTGAAAAACAACTCCTCCGCCTTCCCGAAAAAAGGTCGGAGGAGTCAACAATTTTGTGTCCGGTATCCCGGTTAGTTAAAACGGGCTCAGGCCGCATTCAGATGTAGAAAAAGGACAGCCTGAAGCAGCAATTCTGTCACTGAAATCAAACTCTACCATAGTAACAGTAGGCTCTTCATAGACCTTCTTTTCATTGTCCATTGCAGTAATCTCCTTTCGTAAAATTTATATAAGCCCTGAAGGGATCATATACTAAGCATTGATAACGCCTGCTTCTTTCAACGAAGCGATCGTCTTTTCAACATCGCTCTTTGCTTTTTCAAGCGTTACATCATATTCGCGGGTAAGAGTTTCAGCTGTTTCCTCGATCGTTCTTCCGCTTTTCAATTCGGAAAAGATCAAAGCTCCGGTGTCATTCAGAACTAATGCTCCCTTAAACTCCTTCACATTTGCGCCTGTCGGCATAACAAGATTCATTCCCGGCATTTTTCTAAGCACAAAACCTTCCTTGATCATCATCATTCTCCTTTATTTTCAGTATTATTATCATTATTTGCCATTTCAATGCGTTCTATGGTATAAGCACATACCGCTTCGTCGCACAGGTGTCGATCCGCTGTCCTGCTGTGCGAAACCGGGCAGTAATGGCATCTTGTGTTGTATTCACAGCTATGGCATTTCTCTGGGATCTCAAAGTTCCTGATCGCCTCATTCAATTCCGACCACGCCCGATGGAAACCCTTTTCAAGCGTATTCACACTTATAACCGTTTTCGGAAATGCAAGACATGGTGCCAGGGTGCCATCCCAGTTTAACGCAAAACCTGTTCTCCCGGCATTGCAGTATAGTCCTTTTTCCGATACATCCGGTCTGTCTGAATGACCATAAATCTCATTATCTTCCTGACTGTAATCCGGAAAGAAGATCTCCTTTTTCATTTCCATTATTTTGTCAACTTCTGTGTTGGAAAGATCAAATTCACTTTTATGCCTTCCGGTATCGGGATTAGGCTCCAAAAGCATACCACTGACATTAACTCTAACATCAAAAGTTCTCGCCAGTGTCATAGTCTGCTCTATCCACGGAGACAGAAAACTGCTTGGCGTGATCATAAGCCGTATGTTGAGTCCCATATCTATCGCCGCGCGGATATTCTTTGTAACTGTCTCAAAAGCGTCCATTCCGGTTACAGCTACATAAGACTCACTGTCACAGCCATAGAGTGATACATCGATTCTGAATGGCGGATACTCCGTAAATTTTCTGATATTCTCCTCATTCAGCAGAATGCCGTTGGTCTTGACCTGCACCGACACGCCGTGTTCGATCAGATACATATAGATATCCCAGAAATCCGGGTGTGTCATCGCCTCCCCTCCGGTAAGCAGAGCGACCATCATTCCGTCATCTATCGCACCCTGAATCAGCGGGATCAACTGCTCTTTTCTGAGCATTCTTTCCTTTACGGAGGGGTCCTGCAAATGGACATAGCACATCTTACAGTCCAGATTGCAGAGCGGAGTCAGTTCAAAAGACCCTGTTGACGGCGTGTCAGACTTATATGCGTTATCCGCCATCAGCTTTGTAAACTCGTTAAAAGAAATCTTATCCATCGGTCTCCTCCTCAAATACTGCCTTGTAAGTTATATCTGTGGCATTTTTATCAGGCAGATTCTTAAGGTGATAAAATGGAACATCTCCAGCCAGTTTTCCCATAAGTGTCATTGCCTTATCCATTGCTGCATTATCCCACATCGGCATCATAGCCTGGTTCAGAAGCACCAGCATTGCCTGCTGCGTTGTCAGTTTTTTTATCCGGTTTTCCTTTGCCTGTTCCAAAGAAACCAGTGCTATGATAGGTACTTTCTTCTGATTTCTGATATTGTCCTTGCCATCCCACGGCATACCGAAGCCATACCATGTACCGTCAATATACCGCAATCCCGGTCTGTCGCCTATGATAAAATCAGCTTTCTGATACTTTTCCCACAACTTCGCCTGCGTGGATTTCCCCATACCGGAAGGTCCTAAGAAAATGATACCCTGTCCGTCCTTCTCCACCATGGAAGCATGAAGAGGAAGACCGTCATGCATTACCATTCCCGCCTCACAGAATGTACGGACTATGCTTGAAAACGGGATGTGCGGCTTTTTCCATTTGTCCCTTGCTTCAGAGTAATACGGCTCATTCGACATATACACAGTCATTTCGCTATAATCCTTTGAAGCAGTAACCACATACTTCATGTGATATTTTATGAAATCCTCATTCAGCAGGCTTATGGCACTCCATGAGTTCTCATCATCATAAACAGCAAAATTCTCCGTAGTACACATCTGCGTGTGCTTTAAGACTTCTTCGTATTTTTTGTCCAGCAGAGTTTCTTCACCCATATGAACCGTGAAGGTATGGGTATAGGGCATCTCGTTCCGGAACGCAGAGAGATACTGCATGGATTCATGTTCACTTATTTCATCGTCCGTAAGCAGACGGTAGTTTGCAAAATAATATTCACGCATTCCGGCAATACGCTCCTTGATAATACACTTATTCAAACATACATTATCTCATACCCCCCCCCGAAAAATCAAGCAAAAATTTAACTTTTTTGTGCATTTTGTACATTTTGTTGCATTTTAGTTCTCTTTAAATCAAAAAAAGCCCGTAGCCATCGGCTCATCACCGACAACCACGGGCATATCCTCAAACCATATTATACTCTCTTCGCATACGACAATGCAATCCAACCGGCACCACTCTTCAGCCTTCCCCATCCGGCCTCAGAGCCCTTACCGGCTTTCACCTCAACAATCGTATAAACTCCCGGCGGCACATACTTCCCTGTCCACGCCGTATCAGTTCCGGCACCCGTCCGAATCCTCAGATGCTTCACCGTCACCTTCACCAGAAAAGGACAATCCCTATTTTTCGCTTCGCTGGAAGGCGAAAATGTATCGGTCCCACCCATAAGTGCCGCCACATCCGCTCTCACAGTATCCATATTCTTCCCAAACTTCGGAAACCAGTGAAGCACATCCCCATGATTGCTCCCAAGCCCCAGCTTATGAGAATCTGCATGACAGAGTATCGTAGGAACCGTCACGCCGTTATACTTAACACTCCCCTTCGGATCAATCCCATACATCTTGCAGAGATAAGCTGTCAGCTCACAAGCCTCTTTATAGACCTTCTCAAAATACTCCCTGTCATTCAGCCCATCCTCACAGATCTCGAACTGGATCCATCCGTTATTGCAGCTCCCCTTACTGCCGGAACCGCACCCCCAAGGCCTGTAATCCCAGGGCATCGTCTGAACCGCCGCAATACTTCCATCAGCCAGCTTTCCGATCCAGGCATTAAGCCCTGCCTGCACAGAAGTATGGTTCCAGTCATTCCTGTAAGCATTCTTCCCAATGACCTTGATCATCAGATTCCTGTATGCCGCATTATCATCCGGCTGGACATATCTCTTCAACATCGGATTATTCGCCCCGGTGCTATGCCAGAGCACACCCTTCACCTGCATCTTCTGTGTCTGCCTGTAACAGGTGCTCTGTGTCATCATACAGATTATCGGCTTATTCTTCTCACTGTACTTCATCGTGATCACCATCCTTTTTGTTCTCATCCTTCTCGCTACGATCATGAAGCTGCTGCAGCACGAGCTTCAGCTTCTCCGGCACCGGCAATCCCAGATACGCCGCATTCTCCACCAGAGAAAGTCCCTCATTGCTCATATAGAAGAAAATGATGGCTGTTCTCAGCACCCCTGTTTCTCCAAGTATCTGTGTATCCAGAAGATGCCCTACCCCGACCATGACAAAGATCAATACTTTCTTAGCCAAGCCACGGAAAGATACGTTGGAGCTGAGCTTCTTATCCGCAATCGCACACATGATCCCTGTCAGATAATCCAGAACCACAAACGCCAACAATGCATACAACAACCCGTCACAACCTCCCAAAAAGTAACCCAGCCATCCTCCGACAGCCGCAAAACCCAACTGAATCAAACTCCAAAACTCTTTCATCGCAATCCCTCCATTTCGTTGCATGAAAATAGCAGCACCCGATAAGAGCACCGCCGCCACAAAGCACCATATTTATTTCAGATCACGGATTCGGCTCTACCTCAGTCAGCGTATAAGTGATCTTCATTGTTTTATCAGCATTCTTAACGATAGCCTGAGTCAGGTTATTGATACTGGCCAGATACGGCATCAACAGCCATGTCGTATGACAGTCGGTTCCATAGTTGCCGCCCCAGCCTGTCAGAAACTCCTTATATTGGAACATCGGTGTACCAAGATAAGGAAACCTTGCTGCGCCTGCCAGCGGAACAACTGTATCATTCGCCGTAATGATAAAATCATAAGCGATGATAAAATCGTTGATCATCGTCATCATGCACTGACTTGTAGACGATCCCGACAATGCCCTGTTTGCCGATGTAAATCCAAGCTGTATTAGCGTGATATCCGTGATATTACTCAGGTTTATCTTGTAAACACCGTCACAATCATAATTCTGTAGATACAGATACCCATTTCGGATCACGCCTCTTACCGATCTGTTCACATAAGAATCTATCTTAAATGAACCGATTGCCCTCAGATGCGCATTGGTCAGTGTCCAAGTACCCTCTGTAAAAGTCATGTCGCTCTTCTTGATCTTGATCCACTTCATTGTTGCATCCCCTGAAGAATTAGGAGAATTGGAAAATCCGTACCAGTACCCGTCATGCCCGTTCAGGAAATCCCCATAGGGCGTGTACCCTGTTGTAAACGAAAATACGCTGCAGTGAAGCGTAGTCTCTTCCAGCACCTCACAGGTCACATCATTCAGCCTGTCATTCAATCCAACAGAAAAAACCGATAGCCTCAGCTTCCTTACAATGACCGACGAATCCACAAACCGTATGGAATACATCACATTATTCTCAAAGTCCACCTCAACAGCAGAATAGAGAAGTGCCAGTTCATCATCAGTCTGGCTTTCCAACCGTGTCTCCTTGATCTTCAGATACCCGTTAGAGGAATTAACATCATTCCCGAATACATTCTTTCCACCCAGAGCAGATGTCAGAGCAACCGCTGCAATAGTTCCGTTCCCCTGTGAAGGCGTAAACTCCCACACGAATTTATATCCGTTATCCAGCGCCTTGCTCTCCGTTAGGTTCATGCTTCCCCTTGCAGTATCTGCCGTTGCGTTGACATCATTTGATGCGTATGCTACCGGCAACACAGCAGATGAAGGGAAAATATTATCCGCATTTTCAGTCAGTGCAGAAGGATACAAAAGGATCCCGCCGATCATGTTCGGGCATATTGGGATCAGAGTATCATTCCACATCATCTGATCATCATACTGTCCTGAAGCCTTGTAAAACACTCCCATCGGATTCAGCCCCAGGATATGATTTACGGCATTCGTAACCATATTTTCTTCCCGTATGGTCTCCACCACACCTGTATTTTCATCGGTCAGTTCAATGACCATTTCGCCTTTCAGCTTCATATAACCCCTCCTTATGAATTACTGCCGTTCACATCCACCGGCATTGCAAACGCACCCAGAGCCGTCCTGCCTCTGACCACATCGCTGTAGCTTCTCTGTACCAGTTCATCGATTTCAAATACGATGTTCTCACTGATTGACTTAAGCCTTAAGCCGCCGCTGATACCGACTCTCTCAATGTAATCCTCAACAGTGATCGTGCCGTCCCATGCAGCATTCGCACCCATGCTCTGGCCGGAAACAGAGGCTACGCACCATCCGGTATCCACCGTGCCTGTACCACCGCTCACCCTCATGTAAACATTGAAGGTATTGGTGTAGTTTGCCAGCACATTCTCAATCGGATAATACAAAAGGATCGTATGTTTTCCGGAATGCCAGGTCTCCACCGGCTGATGCACCGTGATCATCTCATCATTAAACTCAAAAGTAAAAGTAACAACCGCCGTTCCATCCTCTGTCCATGAAACAGGTAACGAAACATTCACCGTCTGCTCTTCCGTAATTCCGATGACAGCCAGTTCATCTTCTGAAGCAGGTTCTTCACCTTCATTTTCAGATCCTGCTGATACATTCTCTTCCGGAATGGCATCCACATTCACTGCCGGTATCACAACATCGCCTGCTGCCGTTGCCGTCCTTGTCACAGGATCCGCATCCACATCCACGATCACCTGCCCAAAGAACTGAGCGTGATTATCCTCAGATGTCGCAAACTCTATGGAAATGATCCTCGTATCCTGATCTGCCACTGTAAAGGCAGAAGCATTCGTGAAGGTATGGATCCCGATCTTCCCTGCCTCGATCTGACTAAGCAGTCCGGAGATATTCTTATCATTCTTACTCTTTGCCTGAGCTAGCCTCGGATTCTTTCCGACTCCCTTAAGCCTCTGCTTTCCATACAGATTCACCTGCATGGAAGTAATGGCACTGATCTTATCCTCATCTGCCTGGCCACCCACAAAGGTCAGCACATCCCCGATATCCAGTGCCGGATTTCCGATGGTATCCGAATCAAACGGCACATAATCGATCACGGAAATATCGTTAAGGATATTCTCACAGAGCTGCCTTCTGGTCTCATCCAGTCCAAACTGCAGAAGCGGATTCACACCCAGATTCATGGTCAGCCCGTTGTCCGGATCCAGATGATAATACTCAGCGATCTCCGTTCTCATGTTTGTGGAAGAAACTGCCGTGTATCTTGTAATAAAATCTGAAAAGCTGGAAGAAAATCTGTGTCTTCCTGCTATCTCCATCACAGGCGTATCGCCATACTTTCTCAGTTCCAACACGCCCTCACGGTTGATACAAAAGAAACCTCCCAAAACCTGCCCCACATAGTAGAGCACATCCCGGTAGGTCTCGATATCATTGTCCGTATAGATTGAAAGCCCGGTATCACCGTTCGGCATCGCTTCCACTTCTTCCTGAGTCAGCGCAAACTCCACATGACACGCCTCACAGCAAAGATGGATAAAATCATATGCCTTACCCACAGTCTCAAAGCCATTGAAGTCCTTCTCGAATCGGAGCATATAATCATAGGCTTTCAGCTCCAGGCACTTTACAGTCCTGTTCGCCTCTGACACCTCAAATACACCCATCGGGATCGTCTCATAAATGCCATCCGCTTCAACCGCCTGATTATAATCCGGATCCAGTTCAGAACTATCTAGGCTCTTTGATATCCTCAGATGATAGAACAACTCCACCAAGGCATCTTCCAATGTATATCTGTCAATATCCGAAAGTAGCGTTACGCCCATCTCAGCCGCATACACCGTACCCAGTTCTATCTCCGTACTCCCACAGCACTGTGAAGAAATGTATCCGCTCCCCTTAACGATATCCTCAGCCCCGAACTCATAGACCACACCATTCTTGATTGTGATCCTCCCCGTCCAGTAATATTTCCTTGTATTCTCCTGCACCGCCTGCAGGAATGCGCTCGATACAGGATACATACAAACACCTTCTTCCTTAAAACTCTTTCAGCGAAAAACTCACCGTCCACAGCCCCTTATAGCTCGTATCCTTTTCCAGCTTTGCTTTGAAGCTCTCCACATACATCTGTGTCTGCTTCTGTGTGACTGTCTCCGGATCAAAATACAAGACCGTGATACTTTCCTGCTGCTTATATTCCGTCAGCTTCTTCAGCCATTTCGGCGTAACAGAAAAGGAAACCGATATCTCCACAACCCCGGCTCTCACCACATCCCTCTGGATTGTTCCTGCCTCAGTCTCACCGCCGGAATCCGCTTCCTTATCTTCCATATTCACTTCATAGGAATCAGGCAGAGGAAGGTTCTCACCATCAAAATTCAAATATTGAATAAATGCCATATGATCACCTTCCTCCGCTTCTTAAGTTTGCTCTTTGCTGAGCATTCACGATAACCTCATCCAGCATGGTACCTCCCAGATAAACAGGGATCACAATATCGCCGCTCTGACCGAAAGCATTTACACCACCGACAGCCTCCCTGATAGCAGATACCAGACTGCTCAGATCAGCACTCGAAACAGAACCGCCGCCTGCCATAGCAGCCTGCATTCCGTTCACTTGAGGATTGATCACCATATCAGCTGACAAAGAATCCATCGCCTTTGTGACCATACCCTTGCTGTTCTCAATGCCCTTTGCCAGTCCTTTCATAAAGTCCGGCATCCAGCTCTCATAATCCGTAAGAGGACCTTCATCCGGCACTGAGAAATGCAGGAAGCTCTTGATCTTATCAGCCACCGATGAAACCGCATCGCCGACAGCACTTATACACGACTTGATACCGTTCACGATACCCATGATCAGATCCTTGCCCCAGTTAAAAGCCTGCGACGCTAAGCCAGTGATATGATCCTTTACATTGGCAAATCCGCTTTTTACTGCACTGAACACATTGCTCATTGCATTCTTCACAGCAGAAGTCACATTGTTCCACAGGTTCGTAACCGCCGTCTTGATTGCATTTCCGACAGAAGTGACCGTGTCTTTAATATTATTCCAGGCCGTAGTGACCACATTTTTAATGGCATTCACCGCCGTAGTGATCACATGCCTAATGCCGTTCCAGATATTTGTAAAGAAGCTGGATATCGCATTCCATATAGTCGTAGCCGTGGTCTGGATAGCCGTCCATGCCGTTGTGAGAAATGTGCTGATCGCCGTAACCACCGTGGTCACCACAGTCTTTATCGCATTCCAGATCGTTGTAAACACGGTCTTTATGGCATTTAGAACCGTTGTGATAATCGTCTTATAGATATTGAAGTATGTGGTAATGATCAGCTTTATCGCATCTACAACCGTCTGGAAGATAGCCTTGATCCCATCCCATAAGCCCTGGAAGAAATTCTTGATAGCATTCCAGACAGTTTCTGCCGTGGTCTTTATCGCTTCCCATGCCGCTGCAAAGAATGTTTTCAAAGCCTCCCACACAGCAATGGCCATCTCTTTAATGCCTTCCCATAGATCTATCCAGAACTGCCGGAACTCTTCACAGTTATTCCAGAGATAGATAAACGCCGCCACCAGAGCCACGATAGCCGCAATGATCAACACATACGGATTCGCCGCACATACCGCATTGAAGGCAGCAAATACTCCCTTCGCCGCATTGATCACGCCTGCTAGCTTCGGCACAATCGTCATAATTGTACCGATAGCGGATATCACCTTACCGACTATGATCAACACCGGACCGATAGCAGCCGCCACCAGCGCAATGGTAATGATGACCTTCCTTGTGCCCTCATCCATACTGTTCAGCTTGTCCACAAAACCCTGTATCCATCCAACAATAGTACGGATGGCAGGCATCAGCATCTCACCAAAAGAGATGGCCAGTTCCTGAAGCTGTGATTTCAGGATCGTCAGTTGCCCTTCCAGATTGTTGTTCATGGTATCAGCCATATTTGCAGCCGTACCGTCACAGTTTGCAATCGCTGAGGATAGCTTATTGATATCCCCTTCCCCGGCATTCATAAGAGCCAGGAATCCGGACATCGCATTTTTACCAACCAGAGATTCAGCCGCTGCAGCCTGTTCTGATTCCGACAATCCTGCAAATGCCACGCGGCAGTCAGCCAGGATATCCGATAAATCCCTCATTGATCCGTCCGCATTTGTCGTTGCAACTGTAACTTCTCCAATATTGGCACCACAGATCTTCACATCCCCGGACAGATTCGTCATGATGGTTCTGAGTGAAGTACCTGCCTGAGAACCCTTGATACCGGCATTCGCCATAAGACCTATAGCCTCAGCCGTATCCTCAACAGAGAAACCCAAGGCACCGGCAATAGGAGCCGCATACTTGAAGGTCTCACCCATCATGGACACATTCGTATTGGCATTACTCGAAGCAGCCGCAAGCACATCCGCAAAATGTCCGCTATCCTGAGCCGATAATCCGAAAGCCGTCAATGCGTCCGTCACGATATCGGAAGTAGTAGCCAGATCCTCACCGGATGCAGCCGCAAGATTCATGACACCCTCGATACCGCCTAGCATATCCTCTGTCTTCCAGCCTGCCATAGCCATGTAGTTCATAGCCTCAGCCGCCTCGGCTGCAGAGAACTTTGTCTTACTACCCATCTCACGGGCTTTATCTCTTAAGGCATCAAACTCCGAACCCGTAGCACCGGATACCGCTGCCACCTGGCTCATTGCAGAGTCAAAATCAGCGGCAGTTTTCACCGCCGCCGTTCCAAGTCCTACAACACCAGCCGTTACCGGAAGAAACTTCTGTCCGACATTGCTGATATTGTCACCGACTGTTTTTAATTTTTCACCTTTTGCCGCAATCTCCTGAAGAGCCGTACCTGACTGCTTAGCCTGCTCTTCCAGCTTCTTCAGATCCTGCTCTGTCTCGATGATCTCCCTCTGAAGGGCATCATACTGTTCCTGACTGATATCTCCATTTGCAAGAGCTGTATTTGCCTGCTCAGCCGCCGTCTTTAAGGTTTCCAGCTTCTCCTTAGTAGCCGCAACAGCCTCTCCAAGCAGTTTATGCTTCTGAGCCAGAAGCTCCGTATTTCCCGGATCCAGTTTCAGCAACTTCTCCACATCCTTAAGCTGCTGCTGAGTATTCCTTACCTCAGTATTTACGCCCTTTAAAGCAGTCTGAAGTTTGGTGGTATCCCCGCCGATCTCTATTGTAATTCCCTTTATTCTGTTTGCCGCCATCGGGATACCCCCTTCCTCATAAATTCAAAATCTGTCAGAAAATCCACACCTTTTCAAAGCCATATAAATACAGCTTTCCGTGATATTTCTGGTCAGAAGACGTCGAAATCCTGTTGCGTAGCCACTCGATGGTACGCCTTGTCCGCAACATCATCGTTCTGATTTTCAATAAACATCTCATTCACCATGCCGATGGTCAGCAGATCAAGATCCCGTATCGAAAGCCCGATCTGCACACACCTCAGCATGAAAAGTGCCGTTGTCATCTGCCTGTCAGTTGACTGAAGTTTTTTTTAGCCTCCACATCTACCTTCACATTCAAGCCCCAAAGCTCGATGATCTTAGGCAGCACCTGATAGATACTGAAAGTATTGAACTCATCCAGCCACTCTTCCGGTGTATCAGGAATCCCCGGATCAGCGTGCTTCGCCATGATGTAGGCGATATTCTCAAACATCTCCAAAGAGAACATATCAAGATTGCTGACTTCCTCGGTATTATCACCGACTGCCTTCTCCAAAGCCGCCAGATCCTTATAGATATCCCTCTGGAACTTCATTCTGTATATCCTCGGAATAGCTGCCGATGCTCTGAATGCGACCTCTTTTCCGTCAATCTCAATCTTCTTAACCATGCTCATAAGTCTTATCCTCCACAATTAAAAATAGCGCCAGTCAAAAAGAGCCCCGAAGCCGTGTCCCCCACAGCCCCGAAACCCTTTAAGACCTGTCAGCATTATTCCTTCGTAACAACTACCGTGTAGGTCTTACTGGAACCACCGTTTGTCACAGTGATCACAACCGTATTCTCTCCATCCTCCCAGGTAGCACTGGAACCGTTGGTAAGAGAATCACCGTTCACAGTGATCGACACGCCTGCATTCTCATCTGCTGCCGTTGCTGTGATTGCATTGGTAGCATTGGAAGTCTCCGCCGTGTAAGCCGTAGTACCTGCCGCAAAAGTCGGATCCAGTGAAATGGAACCAATGGTCAGCGAAGACAGGTTCACATTCGCACTGGATACATCCGAAGGCATATAAACGGACTGGTACCAGTTCTGATATACCGTGCTGTTCGTGGTATTTCCGGTCTTTGCCTTTACCACGCCGCTTGCAAGAGGCGTAGCCTTGATGGTCAGAGTCTCCGTCTGAACCTCACGGCTCTCTTCATTGGTCTTGCCTTCAATGCCCGGTCTCGATGCAGAGCAGTTATACAGAACATGTCTGATATGCTTCACATCCCCGTCGAACTCGAAAAGCAGCGCAAAGCTGTTCAGCTCCGTATTCGCATTCTCGATAAGCACATTGTTGTCATCCAGTGTTTCATTCAGCGCATCAACCCTGAAGCTCTCAGGGATCATCGCCAGTTCCAGATCACCGTCATAGCCCATGTTGTTATTGATGACATAATAGGCAATGCCATCCGCATAGAAGTTTTCCGGCTCTCCGTTCGCATCAAGCGAAATACTCACCGCACCGGGAATGGCAACAGGCGTTCCGTAAGACACCGTACCGTCCTGGGCAATATGGAGCATCGCATAATGCGCATTCTTAAGATTGTACTTAACCTTGTTATTAGCCATAGCTCTTATACCTCCATCGTTTCTTCAATGTCCGGCACATCGAAAGAATATAAGACCTCATACAATCTCTCTTCCGAAATCCAGACCTCACTCTTGTTATAAAAAATGCCCCGGTCATCCAGAGCACTCTCCACCTGCTTTTCCACGGACACATCCTTCTTATCCATGTAAAGCTCTATCCTCACCTCATTTATCTTGAAATACACCTTACCGTCAGCTGCAAAATTATCGCTCCCCGGCAACAGGTAACAGATAAACGGCGGCTCCGGACTTTCCCCTTCCGCAAAATGATCATATGCGAAAGGGATTCCCGTCTCCTGCAGCATCGCTGCAATCTGTTCTATTGTCATATCGATGCTGCCCTCCAATCTGACACCATCATTTCAGTGCCCTCTCGACTTCCTTCTCCAAAAACTCCGCCGCCTTAGCCTCAGCCGGTGCTATATGTGGAAAGGCTCTTGTCCTTCCACCACCCCGCTTTGCATGACCGAACTCCAAAAGATGTGCCAACTGATACCGGTTCTTACTGTGAACCACAACCTCCATTGCATTTGATGTTTCCTTTGTGGTCTTCACCGTCCAGCTTCCCTTATATTTTCCGGTCTTTACAGGTGCATTTGCCTGGATATCCTTCTTCGCTTCATTTCCAGCCTTCTTCACAGCGGCCTTCAGATCATCCGTAGCCAGATCGGCGTATTCCTGCAAGCCCTCCATGATGACATGTGCCATCTGGTCTACCCTTACCCTGTCCGTACTCATGATCACCGCCTCACTTTCCGACAGCTGAACTTCAGCGACTTCTTCTTAAAGTTCATATGATCAACATTCACGATGTCATAGAACTCACCCTTGAACAAAATCCTGTAACCAGTGGAAGTAATAGCTGCCGTTTTCGCGCAATACCGCACCGTAACCGTCATCGCCACATCCTCAACAGTAGTACCGGCAACCTCTTCTTCCTTTGAGCTTGCCAGCCCTTCACCGCCGATGGTTGCAAAGCAGGTATAATACTCATCCCACTCATTCGTATGATTTCCGACGGCATCTGTTATCACGGTATTTTTCAGAAATACGACCTTTTCATTGAGTAGTGCCGGTATCATCAGAATCCCTCCTTCCGGCTCCCGAATAACAGAGCCCTCAGAGTCAGATCAAGCGCATGATGATCCGCCTCTTCCCGATGCTCATACAGATAAGCTACCGTAAACATCACGGCAATCTTCCCGTTCTGAGCCGCATCAAGATCAGCCTCATCATCCGTTCTCAGGATATCCATGCACTGCTTCTTCGCCGTTGCTATAAAGTTTTCCAGTAATGAATCATCATCCTCGAAGTCGATCCGCAGATAATTCTTCATCTCTTCCACAGTCACTTTCATCCGATCACTCTCCTGTAACAAAGGCGGCAGGAACTTCCCACCGCCAGATTTTTTATTCCCCACCGGGTTCATCTTCACTTGAATCAGATTCAGCATCTGCAGCCATAAGCCCGGCGGCCTTCAGCTTATCCAAAAGACCATTGAAATCTTCCTTCAAAGCTGCAATAGTACTCGCTTCACTGGCAGCCTGATTCTCAGCAGCAGGAAGGCCCTCAATGGAACCGCCATCTTCAATGATCAGCTTTCCTCCGATATGAGTCACATCGCCGCCCTGCTCTGTATAATTCTTTGCGTTATATTCGCTCATCTCACACCTCCAAAATCCAAGGGAGTCGCAAATTCGCGACCCCCTCTAACATTTATCCTCACGCCTTCATCTTAAGAAGCTGGATGCCCTCAGGAAGGATCACCTTACCGTCAACTCTCTCGGTTGCCACAAAGCCAACCTGGCCGTTGGTGCTGTAGAGCTCGTTGAGTCTCTGTACGGTTCTTCCGGAACGGTCAGCGATCCAGTAATTCTTAAAATCACCGAACGCAACAGTAAGTGCCTCAGCCGCAACCGTAGGCACATAAGGACTGGTGTAAAGCTCATATCCAAGCAGCTTGTCAGGCTCACCTGCCTGAAGCGAAGGCTGCCAGAGATATACGCCGTTGCCGTCCTTAAGCTTACGGATTGCCGCAATCGTTGCATCGTTCATAAGGAACTTTGCGTTTCTACGGTAAGGACTCTTCAGTGCATATACAAGGCTGATCAGCTCATCGGCAGTGATCGCATTGGTTGCCCCTGCAGTAACACCCACCTGTCCGCCTTTTGCGGTAAAGATACCCGTAGGCTGACCGGTACCGGTACCCACACAGAAAGCCTCTTCCTCTGCAATACCGAAAGCTCTTGCAAACTCTGCTGCAATATACTCTTCCAGATTGAAAGCGGAATCCTGAAGAAGCTCGATGGACACCTTCACAAGATCAGTAAGCTTATAAGCATCGATAGTCTTCTGATCGAAGGAAGGATCACTCGGAGTGTAAGCCCCGTTCTCAGCAGTCCATGCAGCGGTAGAGTGTGTCGCCGCAACAGGGATCTTTCTCTCAGCACTTGTGGTAATGACCTTCGCAAGCCCTCTCACCACATTCGCCTCATCAAGCCCCATCACGATCTGACGCTCGAACTCTTCCGGCACAAGGTAGCCGCCATCTGCCTGCACGCCCTCGGAAAGCACATTATGAACAAGTCTCTGTCCACGGAGATGTGCCCCGAAGTCTTCCTTATACGCATTGGAAGCACGACCGGTCTTTTCCTCCACCTGCTTTGCAGGTCTCTCGGTAATAGGAGTATTCACAGGTCTGTTAAGCTCAGCCTCTCTTGCCTCGGCTCTCTGCTGGCGATCAATAGCGGCAGTCAGATTCTCGATCTCCTTCTCCATTCTGGAATAGGTTTCGTTATCCTCAGCGGAAAGAACCCCATTCTCATTCTCATGGGTATCCACAAAATTCTTTGCTGTTTCCCACACCTTTGCTCTCTTCTGAATCATTTCATTGATAGTCATAGGTCATATCCTCCTTAAATGAATCTCTTGATAAAATTTAAGCGCTCCCTGACTTCATCAGCGGAACGCCCATCAACAACACTGTCTTTAGTTACCTCAGTTGCACCGGTGCAACTTTCCTCAGGCGGCTTGATCTTACACTTCGCCACAATCTTATCCCTGAGTGAATTAGTCACCGCTGCTTTGGAATACATCGCCGAAACATCAGGTGCCCCGACATCTTCCACAGCTTCTTCCCTTTCCAGAATGCCATCCGCAAAGCCAAGCTCCACAGCCTTATGTGCATTCATCCAGGTCTCGGCATCCATCATGCTTGAAATCTTCTGCCTGTTAAGACCGGTCTTTATCTCATAAGCATTCATGATGCTTTCCTTCACCTCCGCAAGCATATGGATTGCCTTCTGCATCTCGCCCTTATCACCAAAAGCGATAGTTGCCGGATTATGGATCATCAGCATACTTACCGGACTCATAAGAACCTTCGTGCCTGCCATAGCGATCACACTTGCAGCAGATGCCGCAAGACCATCGATTTTTACAGTCACATCGCCCTTATAATCCATCAGCATGTTATAGATCTGAGCCGCTGCCACGCAATCCCCACCCGGACTGTTGATCCAGACTGTAACATTACCTTTCCCGGCATTTAACTCTTCTCGAAAGAGCTCCGGCGTAATATCATCATCAAACCAGCTCTCTTCAGCGATCATACCGTTAAGGAAAAGCACCCTCTCAGCCACCTCTTCGCCTGAAGCCTGGTCTCTGATCTTTCTGCTCTTCCAGTTCCAAAACTTCTTCATCAGGATTTTCCTCCTTCCCGTTCTCATGTTCCAAGTTGTATGCAGCACCAGCCGATACAAGCGGAACCATATTTCCGTTTACCAAATACAGATCACCGCCGTCTTCCTCCGGGATCCTATCCAGATTCTCCAATTCTCGGATATCGTTTGCTGACATCCAGCCGTTCTGTCTGGCTGTCGCATAGCCGTTCATCCTGCTCTGATAATCACCACGGAGCAAACCGTCCACATTGAACTTAAAGAAGAATTTCTTCTTCTCATCCGGAGTCAGCAATGCTCTCACCATTGCCTGCTCCCAACGGCTTACCCAGGGATCCAGCGTGTACTTCACAAATTCCAGCGACTGCTGCTCAATGTTGTTGAAGCTGGACTTCTCCAGGTCACCGATCATATGAGGCGGCACACGGAAGATCCTTGCGATCTCATCGATCTGGAACTTCCTTGTTTCCAGGAACTGAGCCTGCTCAGGGCTGATACTGATCGGCGTGTACTTCATGCCCTCTTCCAAAACTGCAATCTTATTCGCATTGCCGCTTCCTCCGAAGGTCGCCTGCCAGCTTTCCCTCACCTTGCTCGGATCCTTAATAGTCCCCGGATGCTCCAGCACACCGGAAGGAGCCGCACCATTCGCAAAGAACTTGCTGCCGTATTCTTCCGTAGCGATCGCAAGGCCAATAGCGTTCTTGGCCATAGCGATCGGACTGTAGCCAACCAGACCGTCAAAGCCAAGTCCCGGAATATGCAGCACATCATGAGGCTGAAGCCTTACCGTCCTTCCAACCTTGTTGGTACCTTTCCTTCCGTCCACATCGTCCGAATCATAGACGGTATATTCGTAATAAAGCCTTCCGTGCTCATCACGATCCACCTTCATCCGATCCGGCATCAGCGGATACAGAGCCACAACTTCACCCTTGCCGTTGCGGATAATCTGACTGTAGGCATTGCCCCACAGGAGCAAATGTGTCATCAGAGTCTCACGGAATATAAAGGAAGTCATCTCCGGATTCGGCTCATCATGGAGCAAAAAATAAAGCGGATGTTCCACCGCTTTCTCTTTACCGCCATCGTCGGTATATCTGTAAAATTGTAATGGCAGGCTCGCCACCGCTTCCGACAGGATCCTCACGCAGCAGTACACCGCCGTCATCTGCATCGCAGATCTCTCGGTCACATACTTGCCACTCGAAGTACCTCCAAGAAAGAAGCTGTAGCTGCTTCCTGCCGTCCTATCCTTAGGCTTATCCCTGCTCCGAAATAAACCGCTCAGTATTCCCATAACCACGCCCTCCATTCGTTAGAAAACAAGTAAACCTCTTGTGTCATAAACTGATTCTTCCTTCTCATTGCCGCACCGGATCGCCCTGTCCAGAGCCATGATCATCGCAATGGCACCATCAATCTTCTCCGTGGACTTTGCCTTATCCGCCTTGATGTTGCCTGCCGGATCCGTCCGGATATAAATGTTATCCATGTTCCACCGCAGAACCGGATGACCGCCATGTGCGATCTTCTGCTCCAGCACCAGCCGCATCAATTCCTTGGTCGGCGGGGACATCGAAGCAAAACCCTGGCCGAAAGGAACCACCGTGAATCCCATTCCTTCCAGATCCTGCGATAACTGCGTTGCTCCCCACCGGTCATAAGCAATCTCCCTGATGTAGAACCTCTCACCCAGGCGCTCAATGAATTTCTCGATATATGCGTAATGAACCACATTCCCTTCCGTTGTTTCCAGAAAACCTTTCCGCTCCCAGACATCATACGGAACATGATCCCTTTTCACTCTCAGATCCAGTGTTTCCTCCGGAACCCAGAAATAAGGAAGCACAATGTATTTATCCTCTTCATCCACAGGCGGAAATACCAGGGCAAACGCTGTCAGGTCAGTCGTACTGGATAAGTCCAGACCGCCATAGCAGACACGCCCTTCCAATTCGTCCACATCCACAGGAAAAGCGCAGGCATCCCATTTCTCCATCGGCATCCATCTGACCGCCTGCTTCACCCACTGGTTCAGCCTCAACTGCCGGAATGAATTTTCCTCTCCCGGATTCTGCTTTGCTGACTCACAGGCCGCTTTTACCTTGTCGATACCAACCGTGATATCAAGTGAAGGGTTCGCCTTCTTCCAGACCTTCGGATCCGTCCAGTCATCGGATTCATCCGCGCCATAGATCACCGGATAAAATGTCGGATCAATCTTGCGGCCTTCCAGAATATCCTTCGCCTTCTGATGCGTTTCATAGCAGATACTGTTTGTATCCGTCCCGGCAGTCGTGATCAGGAAATAAAGCGGCTGCATTCTTGCATCGCCGGAACCCTTCGTCATTACATCAAAAAGCTTCCTGTTCGGCTGCGTATGCAATTCGTCAAACACAACTCCGTGGATATTGAAGCCATGCTTTGAATAAGCCTCTGCTGAAAGCACCTGATAAAAGCTGTTGGTCGGCTGGAAGATGATCCTCTTCTGGGAAGCCAGGATCTTCACCCTCTTATTCAGAGCTGGACACATCCTGACCATATCCGCTGCAACCTCAAAAACTATGGAAGCCTGCTGTCGGTCAGCCGCGCATCCATAAACCTCGGCTCTTTCCTCTCCATCTCCACAACAAAGCAAAAGCGCAACCGCCGCGGCCAGTTCTGACTTACCTTGTTTCTTCGGGATCTCGATATATGCCGTGTTGAACTGCCGGTATCCGTTCGGCTTCATGGTTCCGAACACATCCCGGATGATCTGTTCCTGCCAGTCGATCAGTTCAAACGGTTTTCCCGCCCAGGTTCCTTTTGTGTGGCAAAGGCACTGGATGAAATTCACCGCAAAATCCGCCGCGTCCTTGTCATAGACAGAATCTTTCGCCTTGAACTTTGTCGGCTTATATTTTTTAAGTTTCCGCATCTTCAATCCGCATCACCACCTTTAAGCCACTGCCTGTACACCTGCTCGGAGATCTTCGCCATCATGACCGGCGGAACGCTCATGCCGCAGATATACTGGACGCTCTGGTCCATAAAGTCGTAATCCTGCGGAAATGTCTGGCAGCTGATAATATCCTTATCCGTCATAAGCAGGCCATCGCACATCCGGTAAAGGCTGCTGCCGGCAACAATCGTCTGTATCGGCTCATCATCCCTGTTGATCGGAGTGGAAAAGCCGTTGTTTTTCACCTTCCTTACCCGCTCATTAATATCCGCAATGCACCTGTCAGAAGGAATCCTGTATTTCAGAAGCTTTGCCTGCATACTGTTCGGATCCATCGCCTTTCCATACGGCTCCCGGACATCCTTAAACGGAATCGGCTTTGAATTGAAGTTCATGGAAAGCTTCAGATAATCCAGATCCTTCCGATGCGCGATAAAAAAGACGCGCTCTCTCTTCTGAGGCACGCCCATCCTCGCGGCATTGAACAGAAATATCTGCACCGTATATCCGGCATCATCAAAGCCCTTCACGATCTGGTTGACCCAGCCCTTCGCGTTTCCGATAATGATACCCTTCACGTTCTCCGCGATCACAACCTTCGGCTGCAACCGCTTCGCTATCGCTATGAAATAAAGGAACAGGTCATCCAGCCTCTGCTTTGCCTGTCCCTCCCGGAATACCTTCTCTGTATTCCAGCCTTCTTCCCTGACTCCCGCCGTCGAAAACACAGAGCAGGGCGGAGAACCGTCCAGCACATCCAGATGAAACAACTCTTCCGGTATCTTTTCATCCGGCAGCTTCAGGAAATCCCTGATATCCATAAGGAAGCTGTGCTTCGGATGATTATTCTGCTTGTAGACTTTCATCATATCGGGATCGATCTCGCAGTTCCCAACAACATCAAATCCCGCAAGCTTATATCCCATTGAGGAACCGCCGCCGCAGGAGAAGCAGGAAAACACGGTATGACCATGCTTTGGTCTCTTTTCCAGATCGGACAGGTTCCACTTCCACGGAAACTCAGTTGAACCGGAAACCGCAGTTCGGGCATTCGTATTTGAACTCTTCATCCCCAAACACCTCCGCATCTATTTCCGTGGTGCCGGTCAGTTCCTTCCCAGAACCGCCGCTGCCGTTACCATCCACCGGCAGGTCTTCCGCCATACCAAAAAAGTCGAACCCTTCCAGATTAAGTCCTTCCAGTTCGACTTCCAACTTCATCAGATCCCATGTTGCCTTTTCGCCGGTCTTGTTATCCAGGAACCTGTATTTTTTCTTCTGTTCATCCGTCAGCCCGTCGCAGACCAAACATTCCACATCATCCATTCCCAGAGCGACAAGCGCCTTGTATCTGGTGTGGCCTGCGATGATCACATGATCCTCATCCACGATGATCGGTGTGATATAACTGCACTGGCGGATGCTTTCCGCAACGGCATTCACTGCATCATCGTTCTTACGAGGATTATTCTTATATGGCTCAATGTCAGCCATCTTTAACTTCTGCAGCTTCATACCTCGAACACCTCCCCGCAGCACGGACAGGTCATCATCTTCGGACCGTCCTCTTCAGCTTCATCCGGAAGCGCCATCTCAGGCTGTCCGAAATCATATCCCTGAAAATCCACATCACACAGTTCCGCGCTCAGCTTCTTCTGATCCCAGGAAGCCATCTCCGCCGTCTTGTTGTCATAAAGACGATACTTTTTCTTCTGTTCCTCTGTCAGGTCGGAAGCAATGACAACCTCGCATTCCTTATATCCCAGCTTCTTCAGTGCTTTATATCTGGTATGCCCTGCTAGGATCACGCCATCCTCGTCAATAATGATCGGTGCGATGTAGGAACACTGCTTAATGCTCTCCGCAACATCGTCCACCGCCTCATCATTTATCCTCGGATTGTTCTCATAAGGCTTCAGTTCTGACAACTTTTTCTTCACATATTTCATCAAAACCCTCCTATTTCTTCCGCGCTGATAACAGTCTTTCCATCAGGTCATCATGCGGATTCGCCCCGCCGTACTCGACAGAGCAGTTTTCCTTCACGATCTGATAGATCTGGTACCAGCACTGGTTCACCTGCTTCAGATAATTCTGGCTCATCGTCACATAGGGACTTGTTATTGCCGCCCCTGTGGTCGGATGCTTCGCCAGAAATCCGTATTCCGATATGCAGGTTTCGCACTGTACCCATCTGGATACCATCATTGCGTACTGTTCGATCAGCTGCGTATTCACCAGCCGGTCACAGCCTCTTTCCTTCAGCCAGAGGAAGGTTGCCTTAAACACATCCTCCGCGCAAAGGTCAATGCCGCTCTTCTGAGCAGCCTTTAAGAAGTCCTTCACCGGCGGTACATCCTCGCCGCTTATCTCCGCAGGCTCCGGAAGGTCGATGACCGTTGCCGCAAGCCCGCTGTCGATCTTTTCCGTCAGGGCTTTGGACTTCCTGCCGGAACCGACCCTTGCGCCGCCGCGCATAGTCCCGTCTTTGGCCATTTTCCTTCACCTCAATTCCCTGCCGGGGTAATACCCCGTTTGATTTCTTGTTTTTGTGCGTGTGACCCCCGCGCCGTTCCCTGGGAAA
>OCTX012242563.1_pt1 | contig 30857 bp, 72 predicted proteins | sample 1539691 | NCBI WGS metagenome assembly OCTX01 (sample SAMN02144231, study PRJEB22623) | gut metagenome | biome: sheep rumen | host: Ovis aries | place: New Zealand
TTATAATTATATTGAGTTGTCTCTAACATATAAAGTCTAAAACTATATTTCTTTTTATTTTTACTTAATGCTTTAGTTACTTTATCAAAAAATGTATTAAATTGTAATAACAAAGTTTTTAAAGTAGATTCATCATCAAGTATAGATTTTTCAAGAGATAAATTACCATCAGTATTAAATAAATTCCTTGAAACACCAAAACTGTTATAAACAGTTCTTTCCATTCTTTCAAGATCATCATCTGTTGTTGTTGAATTTTTATCAGCAACATCTTTAATATCGACGTCAGCAAATGTTGTTAAAACATCAACTCCAATAGCATGTTGTAACATTTCAACAGCATTGTTATGTATATCTCTTGCTTCATCAACATCAAAAATTAAATCTCCATTTTTATCAAGAGGTAATTTTTGAATAACGATTTTCATTAATTCCTACATCTATTTGCGGCGATCTAGATCTTGACCCGCATCTAGATCAATAATATTAGGAATTGCATTAATAAATAATGGCTAATCGCCATTTTTAAAACAGAATTTCACTGTACTGCCTGGCTCAAGCGGATACCACCCGCCCGCACGAAAATTCAGTATACTATTCTCTTGGTCAAACCTACGTCCCCAATATGGATCATCTCCAAGATATTCTGGAGTTAATTTACCCTATTTATAAAGCATATATCCTTTTCTAAATTCATCAGGAAACATCTTTAATATTTTCATACGATAATTAACATCTCTAAAACATTCATCGAAGAAAGCCATATTAAATTCTACAACAGGAATATCACCAATACTAAATCTTGATCGACAATAATTAATAGGTAACTATTGTAATACTAATCCAGAAGAAGATGGAATTATGTAACCATAATAAGCTCCATATTTAATTACTTCTAAAGCAATATCACCACATAATTTTTTGACATGAGAATTATCAAGATAATTTAATATATCATTAAATTCTTTTACAACCTTTTCAGTTTTCACACCTTCATGGTCCATAATTTCTGGAACTACATACCAATCATAACGATATAAATATGCAGCATAATCACAAGTACGAGAATAAATACCACTTGTATTATAAAAATATTCAGAAATATTTCTCATTAATGGCAAATTATGTTCACATATTGCTCTAAGAACAGTAATCTTATCACCATAACCTCTACGATTTGCCTTTTTTAAAGAGCCTAAATTTAAGACAGCATCTTCTAAAGTCTTCATGCCTATCTTAATAGAATTGTAATCTAAGGGCCCTTCATAACGTGCTTTATATCTAGTATTAGCGATATTAAAACCCTTGGAGCGAATTTCTTCTTGTCTATTTCTCATTCTGCCTCCTCGTTATTAATATCCTGCTTTATGAAGAATATAATCATAAGTAATAAGATTTTCTTCGGTGTAAGGAATTTCAATTAGCTTTATATCATTCAATGCACAAAATCTACGTTTTTTATTATCATTATATTGCTATTGATAGAATCCTCTTTTACCACCAAATTTAGCGCTTGGTTCATAATGTTGTTTTCCTTGATATTCAATTAAAAAATCTAAAAAACCATCATCATCAAAAACAGCAAAATCAAATCTAAGAGGTTTTCCATTAGAACTATTTAATCCTTCAAAACTATATTCCATTTTATATGTTAATCCAGATTTTTCAAGAATTTCATGTATTTTCATTTCGCCTCTACTAGCATCCATATGGTCAACCTCCTCTCTTTATTATATTGAACTAAAAAATTTCCATTCTTTTGCGTTAAATTTCTTTTTCTTTTTCTTATTATCTTCTTCTTGTTTTATATAGTATAAACCATATTCAAAAGCAGAAAATTTATCTTTTCTAATACCTTTATTAGCCTATTTCAAAATAATATTAATTCCTTCATTTTCTTCACGAAGATTCATCATCTCTTCTTTTAATATAGAAGTCAAAGTGAAAGGTTTTAAATATTCTGCCCTTTCTTCAGGAGTCATATTATTACCTTTTACCGTTCCTAATAATTTTGTTTTAGCAACACGTTCATCTTGTAAAAATTTTACTTTTCCAGAAGATAACTAAGTCTATGCATTTGCATGGGCTTCGTTATTAATTGGCGCATTAGCTTTAATTTGATAAATCGCATCTTGTTCACAAGCTTCAGTTTGATATTTTTTATAATATCCTTCATCATCATTGTATACACCAAAATCTGGATAAATTTCATTTGTTTCTGGATCAATTTGTGATTTCACTAAATAATCAAGAAAACCAATACCAAGACCATTAGCATCAACAATTAATCGTTTAGCTTTATATTTATAGAAAAGTTTTTTAACTTTTATACACTAATCTTCAAAATGATCATCACTAAATGTATAAATGTTGACCAACTATTTTAAAGAAACACCTTGAGCTTGCGGCGTCACCTTAAAGACGCACACAACTGAGTCACATCCTTTACGACCTACATCCATTGAAAGAATATAAAAACTACTTTTACTAATTCTTCCAGAAGCCTCATACTCAGGTTGTTTTAAAATTCTATTACGATCAAATGATTCTGAATTGAAGAAAGCATCTTCTACAGTACCAGACCATTTTGATTCATACTCACGCTAGAAAGATGATTCATTGAATGTACCATCCATTTTTAAATCTTGTACAAAGTTTTTATCAAGTAATTTTACAAGAACTGGAATTTTATAAGTTCCGCCCATAATCATTGCTTTTTCTGGTTTAACAACCTACCAAACTAAAAACTGTATTAATTTATCATATGCATAAGTATTTTTATAACCAGCAGTAGTAATATATAATTGAGATTTGTTTAATTGTTCTTCTGGATGTGAAGTACCATCCATACACATACGAGAAATATTCATAGTAGGAACAATAACTTCATTAAGTATTTGTCCATCAACACCTACGCACTCTTCGATTACACCAGCATGTCTGCGCTTACCACGGGAGCTCTCCCTGGCCGCAATATTATCAAAATAAGACCCACCTTTGAATACATATTTTGCATAATCTTTACCTTCAAGAGTAATTCCTCTTCCCCAGTTAATTTCTTTTTCAAAAGCAGGAATAAGATTGCATATTTCCTAAACTTTTTCTTTCATAATTCCAGCTGCTTGTTCTTTTCCTCCAGAAGTAACAAATAATTTACATCTAGGATACAAAATACAACGAATCATAAGAATCATCATAGAAAGAAAAGATTTGGAATAAGCACGTGGAAAAACCGCGTATACGTACTAGTGTCGCATCGCCACCCGCAAAAACACTCTCTAATAGAAATAAAATTTAAAATCTTGCGGATTGCCCATTTGTAAAAGAAAATCTACAAAAAGATCTGGATATTCTCTCCAGAAGGCAATATACTTTCTTGCTTCTGGAATAATTTGATGAATACGTTCTTCAGAAACTCCAATTTTTTTTCTCTGTTTTGATAAATCAAGTAAATCTTTAAGAGCCATTATTAGATTCTCCTTCTAAAAATTCTTCATCTTCTTCATGTTCAGCATCAATAAAATCACTGAATTCTAAATAATCAGAATCTTTTAAAGCTTCAATTTCTTCAAGACTTAAATCTTCATCAATATCTTCATCTTCTTCTTTAGCTTCTTGCGCAGCCATTTCTTTTACAGCATTCTCAATTAAATTACCTAAGTTCATTTCTTCAACAACAAGAGATCTTGTATAATCTTTCATATCTCTAATTGTTTCATCAACTCTATCTTTTGGACCATCTGTATAATAACGTTCAATAAAGCCTTCTTTTTCACAAATCATAACTAATTCAGAAATAGAATTAAGAACCCCATCTTCATTAGCTTTATTTTGTGCAGCAGTAAATTTACCAGACTTCATTAAGCTATCATACATTCGTAACATTTTCTGAGCACCATCAACATCGCCCATATCAATTAACTAATTTGCTTTTAAAGAAGTTTTACAAACTAATTTTAATATATCTTCATGACCAGCACCTTGAATATCATAAGACTCACACATTTCTTGATATAATTGTTCAAGTCTTACCCATTCTTCTGGTTTATAAGATTTTCCCCATTTTAATTTTAACATGGTTCTATCTTCTGGTGTTAAATCTATATCTTCATCATCATCTCTATTGTCAAAATAACCTTCATTAACTAAACTACGTGTTGGTTCTGGAGCTTCAGGTTCAACAAACCCCTCTTCTGGAATAATAATCTTTCGATCATTAATTACAGTTGCAATATCAACGGCTCCATACCCTTGACGTTTCATAGCTTCTTCAGTTTTTTTATCAGCTAATTCTTGTAGTCTTTCAGTGTCGCTCCATCTAAATTCTTGGAATTGCTTTAATCGCATTTTAGAAAAATATCTTCCAATAATTGTCATTCCAGTAACTTTGGTTTTATCTTTACCATATGACGCAAGTAATTTATCCCATTCTTCTGGAATATAAGGCACATCTGCCTCTTGTAAAATCCATAGATATGTTTGCGGATTCCAGTTATCAACAAACATAGTCATACATTTTTTACATTGATTTAAATAACCGTCGGGATATTTTTCTTCATTATTAGAACGATAAAATTCTTTAATGGACATAGTTCGATGGCATTTTTCACAATACTTTTGTTGTTCTATAGCCATAATAAACCCTCCTTTATATTTAAGTAGAAAAAATTAATATGATGCTTTAACTAATTTTGCCCGCTTGCATTTTCTTTTCTTTAGTTTTCGCATTTCGGCAAGCTTTGCAAATACTATAAAAACCATCTTTACTAGTTTTATTCTTACTAAAGTATTTATTATGAGCTAATTTTATCTCTCCACATCGACTACATCTCTTCCATTTACCTCGCTTTACCTGCGTAAAATACCAGTTTAAAAGATCATCTTCCGCGGTTCCCGCAATCATTTTAGGAATTTTATTTCGCCAAAGACTTGATATATATTCAAGACTATGTTTTATACCAAATTTAGCTTGTAAAATTGTTTGAATTTCCGTATTCTATAAGCCATCAATTTTACACGTTACAATTTCTTCATATAATGGAAAATTTTTTAAAGCACGATCCGCGCAAGAATCAAAATCCTCCATCAAATAATAAAGATCCCCATCAAAATGCCCCCACCCATCTTCTTTTAGGCGGGAGTAATTACATAATAAATATGAACATACTTTGGGATCACATAAAGAAACTCCAGAAGGAATAACATAATTTTCTTCGTTTAATGTAAAAGAATCTTCTAATCTATTTGGGAAAACTGAATGAGATACTTTTGTTAAACGTATAGGTCTTCTATAAGATTCTTTTACAATATATTGATCTTTACGCAATTCGATTATTGCTTTTTTTATAATATAAGCATCTTTTCCAGTAGCGGTAATAGCCTTCTTTTCCCATAATAAAATGGCTTCTTTAATTTGCTATAATGCGGGAATTTCTTCTAAATCTTTTTTAGTTATTGTTACTTTCGGTCTAAAAATTTGTTGTTTGTCTTCATTTACTAATCCATAAATACCATCTTCGCCATTTTCAAGCTAGGAAACAAGTCCTTCAAAAGAGGTTTCTCTTTTATTAACTGTTTGCATTCGATTATCTGTGAGAATTTTCTTTTGTCGTTTTTCTTGTTTCTCCATACAATAAACAAGATAATTTGCTAAAATTTCTAAATAAGCTGGAGAAGGATCAGGCGTTTCCGCAAGTATCTTTTTTACCAACTCATTTCTTTCTTCTGGAGATTCAATAGTATAGTCTAATTTCATCTATACGCCTCCTCCAGGATTAATTTCGTTATATATTTACCATTTTTTCAAAGAAAAATCAAATTTTATTGATTTTTTAAAAAATTTTTGTTATTATATTTATAAAAGGTAATAGGAGGATTAATAAAAAATGAAAATTGCAATTACAGGACATCGTCCAGATAGAATTAAAGGACATGAAAAAGAAATATATGAATGGTTCAAAGAAAAGTTTGCGGCGATCCGTCCAAGCGAGGTCATAACCGGGATGGCGCAAGGAGTTGATCAAATCGCAGCGCAGGCCGCAAGAGATTTGGGAATAAATTATTTATGTGTTTATCCTTATAAAAGAAGTGTTTCTACTGCAGAACAAGATTTAATTGATTCTTCTTCTGGAGTAGTTTGGATGGCTGACAAATATTTTAAAAATTGTTATACAACTAGAGATAAATGGATGGTTGATAAAAGTGATAAGGTCTTGGCTGTGTGGGATGGTAAACCAGGCGGTGGTGCTTATTATACTATGAAATATGCTCAAGAAAAAGATAAAATTGAAGAAATTTTAATTTTAAGATAATGGAATAAAAATGACAGAAGAAAAATTTGATGGATATATATCTAAAATTCAATTACCAAATGGAAAAATTTATAAATTAAGATGTGAAATTGTTGAAATTCATCCTATGACTTGTATAAAATGTGGTGGTCCTGTTGAATTAAAATTTGGTACAGGAAAATGTTCTTATTGTGGAACAAATTATGCAACTAATTTTTCTATTACAGAGGTATAAAAGATGAAAACTATTTATAAATATAATCTTGGTGTTGAAGGAAATATTACTGAAATTAAAGATTGGCTTGTTGAAATTTTAAATATTAAAGCACAAGATGGATGGCCGGTTTTATGGGCAATTGTTGATACAGAAAAGAAAGCAGAAGAGCCTATTCAGATTTATTGCTATGGAACAGGATGGCCTTTGCCAAAAGAATATGGAAAACATATCGGAACTGCAATTGATGACAGTGGATGTGTTTGGCATTATTTTATGGAGGACAGATATTTTGAATAATTTTAAAATTGGAGATATAGTAGAACATCGAAAAGGTGGAATTTATTAGATTATTGAATTTGCAAAACATACAGAAACAGAAGAAGATTTAGTAATTTATAAAAGTGTTACTGATGGAAGAGTATGGGCTAGACCGTTAGAAATGTTTATAGATGGAAGATTTAAGAAAAAGGAGTAAGAGACTCCTTTTTTTTATTTTTCCCAAAAATCGTTTTAAAAAAATATTATGTAAAATCGTTTTAAAAAAATATTTGGTAAAATCATTTTGAAAAAATATTTGGTAGGAGAATGTACCAGACCAAAACGTTTTGTTTAATCGAAAAAATTTTTTTCCTGAAAAACACCCCCCAATGTATTGTCGCCTTTCTTTGACCTTTGCACGAGGGCCTACTGGCGCACCCCCAACAAAGCGGCCCGCTGACAAAGGAAGCGAGCCGTATTTGCGTTGTAACAGTGATGCAACAAAACAGCGAGCAACTGCAAGGCACATGCACACATACAGAAAAGTCCTAAAAATATTTTATAAAAAACACTTGACATCATTCTGGTCATGTGCTATACTATAATCACAAAGAGAGAGAAAGAGAGGACAACACAATGTTAGGACTTACTATCACAGCACTCGTTACCACAGCTATTCTGAATGGCGCTAACCCTAATGTACAGCTTGGCTTTTATGCTCAGTCAACCGTTGTAAGTGAGGTCAGGGATGATGTCGTCACTGTCACTGATGCCAATGGCAATGACTGGCAGTTCGATGGGGCAGAGGACTGGCTGGAAGGCGATGTCTGCACTATCACATTCTGTGATAATGGAACAGAAACTATCTACGATGATGTTATTGTCAACACTAAGTATGATGGCTACATCTACTAAAAAGGTGTTGACAAGCACCGGGCGATGTGCTATACTAAGAATGTAAGGAAGAGAGAGACACACAGAAAGAGAGGACACACAATGGCACGCATCACAGTAGAGGCAATCAAGGCACTGAAGAACAATGATGGACTTACACTGAAGAAGTTCGCAAGCATCAACTACAAGAGTGGTTGGCAGGTAGCCACTGAGGGCAAGGAAACCAAGAGTGCAAGCAAGGCCATGCAGTACGTAGAAGAGTATAATGGTAACTGCGGACTGTGGTACAGTGATGGTGTGTACTATGTAGACAAGAGTCACAGAGTAGCAACCAAGAGAGAGGCAATGGCTGTTGGTAGAGCTTGTAATCAGATCAGCGTTCTGAACTGGAGAACTATGGGGTTAGCGTACTGCTAACCCTTTAACGTGCTTGCCGCGCGGCCGACGGGTGTGGCCACGCGTATTTCGCGCAATAGGCACTATGCACAAACCGGAGAGCGCAAGTTTGTGCAAATTGACGGCTTGACAAAGTCCCAAAAAGACGTTATACTATAGTCAGAAAGAGAGAGAAAGAGAGGATAGAAAGATGACAAGAAGAGATGAGCTTAAGGCAAGACTTGAGGCGATCAAGAATAGAAGGTTCTTTCTTGCAATGAAGGACAGATGGAACGTCAATGACTATGCACTTGACAGTAAGCTGTTCAATGAGGAGCTTGCTATCAAGAAAGAGCTTACAGAATAAAAAACTATTGACAAATTAAAAAATATTTGTTATAATAATTATAGAAAATAAAAAGAGAGGTAATCACAATGACGAGAGTACAGTACGAGTGGACAGCTAATGACAACAAGACAAGAGTAGTAGTAGGAACGCTTGCAGAAGCGAAAGCACTGAAAGAGAAGTTCAAAGGAAACTACAAGGTCAAGTATACAGAGTTTCCGCATGCAACTACACTTGAAGAGATTGGAAAGTAATCGCAAAAAATGAGATTTTCGATAAAAAAGAAAATCTCATTTTTTTTCAAAAAAGACTTGACTTTTTGATCCGGTTCTGCTATACTTAAATCAGAAAAGGAAAGGAGATAAAAAAAATGCTGAAGACTTATTACATCACTGTTGAGAATGGATACTGCAAAAAGATCTACAAGACTCAGGCAACCAAAAGAGTAATCGCAGAAAAGAAAGTGCTCAATGAAGCGAATAAGTGGTTTAATGGCAATTTCTCCATTCTTGCGGTTACTGTTGAAATTCGCAATGTGAAATTTAAAGTTAATCTTGATTAAAGAATCTTTGAAAAAAGATTCTTTTTTTTTTACAAAAAACACTTGACAATTACCGGTCTATCATGTATAATAAAATCAGAAAGAGAAAAGAAATAGCAACAAAATTGAAGTAGGGTGCTCTGATGAGCTAAGCGCCGTTGGGGCATCTGAAAAAACAGAAAGCTATTAAAAAACTCTTGACAAACCGGGATGTATCTGTTATAATAAAGATACAAACAAGAAAGAGAGGTAAATAAAATGATGGTACGGTGTGGAATGATGTGGGCAGATGTGGTTGCAGTTCGTGATGACTTTGAGCTTGTATCTGATGAATACGGTGTTCAGTCTTATGAGGGTAAAGCTTCTGATGGTGGTGTCCTGTGTGTCGATGTTGTGGATGGCGTTGTGGTTGAAGTTGAGCACGGCGATTGGTTATAAAAAACGCTTGACAAACCGGAAAACAGATGTTATAATAAATACAGAAAGAAAAGAAAAAAGGAGATAAAAAAATGTTCACAGTTTACACTTACGATGATGCAACTTTCGATGGTATGGTAGTTTTCACCGGTTCCCTTGATGCTTGCAAGGCTTTCATCGCAAATGATGACTTTTCCGATGACCTGTACATTGTTGCTCCCGACGGTTTTACAGTAGTCGGTTAAAAAAATTAAAAAAGTAGTTGACAAACCGGGAAACATCTGGTACAATAAATACAGAAAGAGAGAAAGAGAGGAAAATAAAATGGATTTTGAAAAAACAAAAAGACTTATGGACATCATGTATGAAGAAGATGAAATGAGATATAATAATAATGAAGAACTGATGTATCATACTAAAGAAGATTTTGAAGAAGAAAAAAAAGAAAGAGAAAAAGGTTGACAAATTAAAAAACCTTTGGTATAATTAAATCAAGAAAAGAGAAAGAGAGGAAAAAGAAATGGCAAGAAATACGCAGGGTTGGTACTGGTTTGAGGATGGAACGCAGGCTTGGTTTCATGGTCTTTCCGCAAGAGAAAAGGCGAATGAGATTCGTCAGCATGGAAGAATTGTAAAATTTCTTCCTACAAAATAAAAAAAGTAGTTGACAAATTAAAAAACAGAAAGGGCCGAAAGGCTCTTTTTTAATTGCGGCCGCCGGCGCGCGGTCCTGCGCGCCGGAATTTTTGTCAATAGGCAATTTCAACAATTTTTTGAGCAAAATTTTGTGCAATTTTTCATTAAAAAATTTTCCTAAAACTATTGCAATCCGGTAAAAATCTGCTATACTATAATCAGAAAGAGAGAGAAAGAGAGGAAATAGCAATGAAGAAAATCAATATCAACTTCGACATGGACGGAACGATTGCTGACCTCTACGGAGTAGAGAACTGGCTTGACGATCTTATCAACGAGAATGTTAGACCTTACGCAGAAGCCAAACCACTTGTTCGACTTTCCGCACTGGCAAGAGTCCTTAACAGACTGCAGAGAGAGGGTCACGAAATTAACGTCATTAGCTGGCTTTCTAAAAATGGAAGCGCAGAGTATAATGCAAAAGTCACTGAAACTAAAAAAGCATGGCTTGCAAAACATCTTCCTTCTGTTCACTGGGATAACATCATTATCGTAGCTTATGGAATTCCTAAAGAGACTCTCGGAACTGGAATCCTGTTTGACGATGAAGAGAGAAACCGCAACAACTGGAATGGAATCGCGCATGATGTCAACAACATCTTAGAAGTTCTTCGGAACTTCTAAGATTTTTTTTGCCCGGTTGAAAGATAATACTTGACAAATATAAAAATATTAGTTATAATAAAGGTACAAAGAAAGAGAGGAGATAACAAAAATGTTAAGATTAGCTATTTTATTAGATACCAATCCGGTTATGTTCTGGTTTTTAATTGGTTTTATTCACTATCCCGCAGTTATGATTATTATTTTTGCAATTATTGATAAAATCAAAAGAAAATAATTGACAAATTATCTTGTTCATACTATAATAAATACAGAAGATAAGAAAGGGGATAATAAAATGAGTGGATTCTACGAGTTAAAATGTATGGATTGGAGCGGATTCTATACTTATTATTATTTTTACAGCCCTCGCACAATCAGAAACCCCAAAATGGCATTAAACAGCGGTTATGCTCCTGATGGAATGAGACTTGTCATTGATGATAGAGATGAAAGACCTATTACTGTTAGATTCATGCACAATATTTTTAAATACATTTATTTAAAGTATTTTAAAAAAGCTGGGACTTTCCATCTTGGTTATCGTGTAGATTGGGAAAAAGAAAATAAAGAATATTTAAAAAAGGGTTGACAAAAATCAACCCTTTTGTTATAATTAAATCATCAAGAGAAAGGAGATAAAAAATGTTTTACCTTACTTATGATTTAGGGAGATGGGATGATGAAACTATTTGCGAAGAATTCGAAACAGTAGAAGAACTTCTCGAAGAATATGAAGAAATTAAATGGGAAGCTTGTGAGATTGAAGCATGGGAAGATGATAAAAAAATCGCTCCATGGTGCAAATAATGCTTGACAAACAAACCGGAATAGACTATAATTAAATCATCAAAAGAAAGAAAGAGGTACACAAAATGAAAACATTCACTACTTACGAGGTTATTGCAAGAGATATCGAGACTAAGGCAATTAAGATTATCACACTTGACAGCACAGCCTACAACAACTGGATGATTGGCAATGATTGTTGCGGTGACTATGAGATCCTTAGAGTTAAAAAGATTGGATAAAAAATCCAATCTTTTTATAAAAAAACACTTGACAAATAAACCGGAATAACGTATAATTAAATCATCAAAAGAAAGATACATTGAAAGGAAAAAACATAATGAAAACTACACTGACAATTATCTTCACAGCAATTATACTTTTTGATTTTTTCATGGTAACACCGTTTGGAGCAATGTGGACATTTAAAAACATGGATGAAGGAAAGCCTTGTTATGGTGTATTAATTGCTTTTGGAACAATTATTCCAGTAATGATTATTGGATGCTATTTAGGAATAATTAAATAAAAAGGACTTGACAATTCGATTAATTTATATTATAATCAAATCATCAAAAGAAAGGAAGTAATAAAAATGAAAACTTATACAGAAGATGAGATCAAAGTTTGGTTTGATGAAAAGAAAAAAAAGTATCCTAACAGTGTTACTCTTAAGCACTTGGAAGCAATAGAATTCATGATGTTTAATAAAAGTTTTGGTGATAGAGATTGCTTGGAAAAAATAAAAGAAAAGAGTTGACAAATAAACCGGAATTTGCTATACTAAAGATACCAAAAGAGAGGAGATAAAAAAATGAGAGAAGAGTACCTGAGCAGAATGATTCACCTTTACGGCTTCGAGCATCCCGTAGTTATCCAGTTCGCGGAACTGATGGAGCGGGGAGCCAGCGATGAGATCTTGAAGACTCTGGTTGAGAGTCATGAACAGCTAGGAATTGCTTTCGAGTTTGAGGATGAGGATTAAAAGTCTTCATCCTTTTTTTTTAATTGCGCCGGCCCGCGCTCGCTCCTCAAGCGCGGTTTTTCGCTTTAACGCGTTAAAGCGAAAAAATTTTACCACTTCACCGCGGTGAAGTGGTAACGCGGTAAATCCCGAAACTTCAGTGCGGTGAAGCGCTAACGTATTACCACTGTAGCGCATTAAAGTGGTAACGCTTTAACGTATTAAAGTAGCAATGTTTTAACGCGTTAAAGTAGTAATGCTTTAACGCGTTAAAGTTCTACAAGGTAAAGTGTTAAAGAAAATTTTTTTTCAAAACCCCTTGACAAAACCGGATGTAGTAGTGTATAATGAGGGTACAAAGAAAGAGAGAGAGAAAGAGAGGAAATAAAAATGACTAACACCGCCCTGTTCGCTACCATGATCCGCCGCTATAATGAGTCTGCTTTTACCCATAACTATATCTGGGGCTTCACCTACAAGCACAACGTCTATATGGCTATCACTACCTCGGAAGTGATGCCCATCGTCTGCAAGCTTGACAAGGCAAGTCGTGGTGCAGGATATGCGCTTCGCTTCTGCCCTAATGCGGGTCAGAAACTTGCTCTTATGCCGTCCGCAACTCTGCTTTGCTCCGAAAAGTTCTTTAAAGAGCAGGTCGCCGGAAGCAAGTATAACAACGGTGAAATCTTCGAAAAGATAGTCACTGAATACTTCGGTCAGGTTTGGGAAAAGGACAACATCCCTTATACCGAAGCAGGTGATATTGAAGTCGATAACATTGCATATCAGATTAAGTTTCAGAAAGCTACTTTCTGTAACGAAAAGAGCCTTGCCAACCTTGCAAAATAAGGTTGGCAAGCTATAAAAAGTAGTTGACAAGTAAAAAAATATATGCTATAATTAAGCTACCAAATGAAAGAGAGGACATAAAAATGAAGATGATTAAAGATGTTATTTGCGGATTATTCATGATGATTATCTTTTTCTGCATAATCGGATGTGCAGGCTATATTGAATCAACTTATCACATGAGTGGAAAGGTTTTAAATCAGGTCAACGGAATATGGGCAATCGAAGATTCAAGAGGTGAGATTTGGGAATATAAGAGTGAAGCACTCGCAAAAGGCGAAGAGGTTACAATTACTTTCTTTGATAATCACACTTACGGAATTTACGATGACGAAATTATTAAAATTAAGGCTCTGAAAAATCATAACTAATGTAAACACAGAGGGACTTTCAAAAGTACGGGTTTAGCGTTTTCCATAAAAGATTGCGTTAGACTTAGGAAAATGAAAGTCCCCCGCCCGGGCAAAAAATGCTTGACAACTAATAAAAAGTATGCTATAATTCCAATAGAAAGAGAGGAAAAGAACATGATGAAATTAGTTGACAAAAGAAGCAAGAAAGTTAAGAAAGAAGAAGCTAAAAAGCTTCGTGTGATGAGCGGTTTTAATACTGGTACTCGTACACACAAAAGCAAAAAGGACTATAACCGCAAAGCCCTTAAAAAAGAATTGCGGGAGTTCATGTAGGGGAATCATTCAAAAGATGATTCCCCTTTATTTTTTGCCGGGCGGCCGCAATTGATTTTATAAAAAATTTTTATTATAATTTTATTATAAGAAAAATAAAAAAAACTTGACAAATAAAGGGAAATCAGCTATAATTAAGATACAAAGAAAGAGGAGAGAAAAAAGATGACAATTTACTTTGACATGGATGGAACGATTGCTGATTTCTATGGTGTAAAAAATTGGCTTGATTATCTTATTAATGGTGATACAACTCCTTATGATGTTGCAAAGCCATTAATTAACTTCAGTGCTTTCGCAAGACAGATTCACAAAATGCAGAAAAATGGTTTCACTTTTGGTATCGTTTCTTGGCTTTCCAAAAGTGGAACAGAGGAATATAATAGAGCCGTAACAAAAAGTAAACTGAATTGGTTAAAAAAGCATCTGCCTTCGGTTTTTTGGGATGAGATTCACATTGTTTCCTATGGCACCCCGAAAAGCACTGTGGTAAATGATAAAAATGGTTTCCTCTTCGATGATGAATTGAATAATAGAATTGAATGGGGAAAAAATTCCTTTGGTGTAGAAAATATCCTTGCGACCCTTAGAGCGTTCTAAGGGTCTGGCCCGGACGAAATTTTTCACTTGACTTTTGTATGTATTGTGTTATAATAATATTAGAAAGAAATCCAATAGAAAGGAATAAGTGCCTATGGCTTATAATGAAGAATTGATTAAACGACACATGGACATTTTAGGAATCAATAGAGATGAAGCTATTGCTTTAATTGCGGAAGATGAAAAAATTGATAGAATGACTTCAGCTTCAGAAATCAATTCAGATTTGACAAGAGAACAGATTCAGAACGCAAAAGAAGCAAGGAAAGCTGACAGAAAAAAGACAGTTTTTAAATTTGATACTTCCAAAAGACCAAAGAAAGAAAATCCCGACAAAAGAATTTTGATTGAAAATCTGCGGGCTTCCGTTGAAGAGGTCGGTGGAACTGACATTGAGGTTACAAATGTAGAACGAGAAATGATTTTTAAATTCAATGATGTAAAATATAAGATTGTGCTTTCAGCCCCTCGCAGTTAATGCGGGGTTGAGGCCCGGGCCGCAATTTCTTTTAAAAAATGCTTGACAATCTTCTCTATTAGAGCTATAATTAAACTATCAAAAAAAGAAAGGAAATAAAAAATGATTAGGATTACTTATGATTATTGTACAGCAGTTACCATTCTTTTTGATGATGAATTTAAGATTGAAATATCAGATACCCTTGATGTTATTAGAAATAAGATCGAATGGGCATTTGATGAGTATGGTTTTGAACATGCGATTGTAATTGATGATGAAACTGGTGAAATTCTTATGGAAGCTGTTTGGGAAGAGGATTAAACCTCTTCCTTTTTTTTATTTAAGCGCAAGATTAAATTAAAAAAGTATTGACTTTTCTGATGAATCTGTTATAATAATATTATCAACAGAGAGAAAGAAAGGAAAATAAAAAAAATGAAGAACATCTATTGTACTCTTGATACTGAAACTTTCGGCGGCGCTTCTAATCCTAAAGGAATTTATCATGTTGCTGGTTTTATTCATGATAGAAATGGTGTTGTGATTGCCCCTTTTAACTATCTGATTGCTGAATATTTTGATGAAATTAATAAAGATGAATACGCAAAAAAGAATTTTCATCGTTACATTGAAATGGTCGCTAATGGAGACATTACTGTTATTGATACTGAGGCTCATGCTATTGAAATGATTGATGCCCTTTGTAATCTTTACAATGTAAAATACATGATGGCTTATAATTCTGCTTTTGATTTTGGAAAAACTTCTTGCGCGAAGCTGATTGAAAACAGAGAATTCATTGACATTTATCTCATGACGCTTCAGACTATTACTCACATTAAGAAGTATGCAAGATTTTGCTATGAAAACAATTTTAAGTCAGCTTCTGGAAAAAGCGTCTCTACAACTGCCGAAACTGTTTTTGCTTATCTTACTGGCAATGTAGATTATAAGGAAGAACATACCGCCCTTGAAGATAGCAAAATTGAAATGCAGATTTTTCTTGCTTGCCTTGCTACTCATAAAAAATTTAGTAAAAATGTCCATCAGTGGGATTGTAAAAAGGGTAAAAATTTTCCGAAATGGGTGGATTAATTCCATCCTTTTGGCCCGGGCCGCCTGTTAAAAAAATAACTTTTAAAAAGTAGTTGACTTTTTTGCGGAAAGTAGTATAATAATAATTGTCAAGGGGATGACAGAGATGAAGTCCTCGGGGGTGAGAATGTCCATCCTAGGCAAGTGACAGCTTCCACCTCGCCAACAAATAAAAATCTTGAAGATTCCTCTTGACAAACAACTGAATATCTGCTACAATAGTTATACAGGGTGAGGGAAGAACACCCGCCAAAAAACCCCTTCTTGCGAAAAGACGGACTTCAAAATGTGACGGAGAGAGACCGCAGGTTGGACGTTATAGGAACCGAAAAGCAGGGTGCGCACCCAAAAAATTTTTTAAAAACTTCTTGACAGATACTAAAAACCTTGCTATAATAACAATGTAAACAAAAACAAACCAAAAGAAAGAGGTGCTATCTATGACTAACAAGATGACTTATGCAACTGCTATTGACTTCGCTATCAACGCTATCGACAACGATGAAGTTATTGAGAAGCTTACGGCTCTTAAGGCTCAGCTCGCTAAGAAGAGTTCTGCGGAGAGAAAGCCCACCGCAACTCAGAAAGAGAATGTCGGCTTCAAGGATGCCATTATCAATGGCCTTGAGCATGACAAGGCTTATACCATTACGGACATTATCAAGTTCATTCCCGAGGTGGCAAGTCTGTCCAATCAGCGTGTGAGTGCGCTTGTGCGTCAGCTTGTCGCTGATGGAATCCTCAAGCGTGAGGAGATCAAGAGAAAGGCTTATTTCAGCCTTGCTTGATTTCAAACCGAAATCCCCTTGGCTCCTTTGGGAGCCTTGGGGCTTCGGCCCGGGCAAAAAAATTCTCAAAGAGAACTATTGACAAATTAAAAAACTTTTGCTATAATTTAATTACAAAAGAAAAAGAAAGGGGAAATAAAAAAATGATGACAAATGTAGATTTTGAAGGATTCAATGATTGGTCTAATCAAGAGTTGGTCGAAGCAAGAGATACTATCAATGTCATTCTTGAACTTCGCGAGAAAGAAAAAATTTCTAATATTTTAAAAAAGATTGAAAAGGCTATGATAGAGCTTCAGAAAGCCTCCGAAAAAATTGATTATTTTGATTTTAATGGTACTGATTATTCTTTAGCTGACATTTTTGAAACTATTAAATGTCAATTACGTGAGAGAGGAACAGTATAAAAAAATGAGAGACCCTGAAAGAATTGCCAGTTTTCTTGATGTAATTGGTTTTCACTGGCAGGTAAAATGTCCTGATTGGCGTTTTGGTCAGCTAATGTATAATTTCTTCAGTGAGTGCGGAGACCCGTTCTACTGGGAAGAAGATGAATTCATTAAAAAGTTTGAGGAATACATGAAGAAGCTGTAAGGCTCTTCATGTTTTGCCCGGGCCGCTTGTTAAAAAAATAACTTTTAAAAAGTAGTTGACTTTTTCTGCGGTTTGTAGTAGAATAATAATTGTCAAGGGGAGGCGCCCAAAGGTGGAGTCTTCGAGAGAGAATAACTAGAGCGCGTAAAGCGTAGCAGGAAAACCTCGATTTTAAAAAAATTTTTAAAACCTCTTGACAAATTTTTAAAAGAGTATTATAATAAATTTACCAAAAATAAATGAGGTAACAAAATGAAATATTATAGATGTACTTATTACAATGGATTCTGTGGCTGTGATGAAGAGTTTTATTACACAGCAGAAAATGCAGATGAAGCAGAACTTTTTGGTTATGATTATCAAAGTGAGTATAGTTTCGCTGACCCTGATTCCCGTTTCTGTGATCTTGATAATGAAGATGAAGTAAATGAATATTACGAGGGGGTTTCTTTTGAAGTAGAGGAAATTTCTAAAGAAGAATTTGAAGAAAATGCTTGACAACTAAATAAAGAAGTGCTATAATAACAATGTAAACAAAAACAAATCAAAAGAAAGAGGTGCTATTTATGACGAAGATGACTTATGTGAATGCTATTGATTCTGCTCTGAATGGTGTTATCAATGATGAGGTTCGTGAGAAGCTCGAGGCTCTGAAGGTTCAGCTTGCGAAGCGCAACAGCGGTTCTCGTGGACTCACTAAGACTCAGCGTGAGAACGAGGGAGTCAAGGACTCTATTCTCGGTGTCCTCACCGCAGAGGGCAAGCAGTGCAAAGACATTGCTGATGCTCTTGGTATTAGCGGTCAGAAGTGTTCTGCTCTTCTGAAACAGCTTGTTGATGAGGGCAGAGCTGAGAAGTACGCTGAGAAGCGTGTGACCTACTTCAAGGCAGTTGAGGGCTGATGCCCTCTTTGCCCCCCAAGGGGTTCGCCCCTTCGGGGGCTCCGCCCGGGCCGCTTGTTAAAAAACTAACAAACTTTTTTTGAAAAAATGATTGACTTTTTCTGCGGCTTGTGATAGAATAATAATTGTCAAGGGGAGAGGTAAGAGGTCAAGAACCTAACGGCCCTCAAAAAAATAATCAAAGAAATTTGAAAAACCCCTTGACAAACTTCCAAAAGAGTGTTATAATAAAGACACAAAATAAAAGAGAGGTAAACAAAATGGAAAAGACTTACAAGATTATTACTATTGAAACGGCAGATATTGATATTCAGCGTTGTGTAGATGTTATGATTGCCGCACTTGAAGATCATCTGTATGATGAATATGAAATTGATTATTCTAAGCATGAACAGATCATTCCTGAACTTATGAGAGACATTGCTGAATATCTTAAGAAACCTATTGACAAATAAAAAAATCTGTAGTATAATAAAGATACAAAAGAAAAGAAAGGAAAATAAAAATGATTAAGAGAATTAAAGTATACTTTTTCCTTCGTAAACTTGGTGTAAAAAATGCGTGGAAAGCAAGTGGCGATAAAGGATTCATTCAGTTTTAAAAAGGAGCGATAATATTATGAGAGATCCGCCGAATTAAACTATTTAAAAATTAATTTAAAAAAAAAATAAAAAACTCTTGACAAACTTCCCAGAGTGTGGTACAATAAGTTTAGTCGAGAGGAAGGGTTGATAAAGAAAGGAGACAGGTAATGCGGAAGCCGAGAGATTGGGTGAATTAAACTATTTAAAAATTAATTTAATAAAAAATAGATAAAAACCACCTACGATAAGAAAAGAGGCTTGGTATTATGGTTGGACGATTTAGGATTAAAGGGTTGAGTGCCGCCCGATGACACAAAAAGGCACAAGGGATAAACAAGGCGGTGGAATTGGCCAACCACCGCCATCCCGAAACAGGAAAATAAAAAATAAAAAACTCTTGACAACTGAATAAAGAAGTGCTATAATAAAAGCACAAGGTAAGAAAAACAAAATCAATTTTCCAAAAGAAAGAGGTGCTATCTATGACTAACAAGATTACTTATGCTGTTGCTCTCGATGTTGCTATCAAGGCTGTTGGTGAGGGTGAGGTTGCTGAAAAGCTGATTGCGCTCAAGGCACAGCTTGCAAAGAAGTCGAGTGGTGAGCGTAAGCCTACGGCTACGCAGAAGGAGAACGTTGGCTTCAAGGAAGCCATTGTTAACGGTCTTGGTGATGGTAAGTATACCATTACTGACATCATCAAAGCTGTGCCTGAGGTGGCAGGTCTGTCCAATCAGAGGGTTTCTGCTCTCGTTCGTCAGATGGTCGCTGATGGGATTCTCGTAAGAGAAGAGATTAAGCGCAAGGCTTATTTCTCTATCGCCTAATCAGTGAGGGTTTGCGGTTATCCTTTAAAACCGCATTTCATGGGGGTGCTGTGGCAAGGATGAGCCACCGCCGAAGCAGCTTGCCGATTATAGCGTAGGATTTGACAAAACCGATTGCGGGTTCGATTCCCGTCACCTCCACTTACCGCCAATAACTCAATGGTAGAGTAATCGGCTTTTAACCGATAAGTTGCAGGTTCAAATCCTGTTTGGCGGATTTGGCATGTTTAATTTGTTGTTACTCCTTTCTGTTAAGCGCCTTGCGGGGTCTCCTCCTTTCCCCCGCAAGGTCGCGCCCGGTCAATTTTTCTAAAAAGTTCTTGACAAATAAAGAAAAGAATGCTATACTATAATCAAGAAAGGGGAGATAAAGAAATGACTAAAGATTATTTTAAGAGATTAACGGTAAGAGATTTAACTTCTTGGGATTTAAATTGTCGGCATGTTGTTTATCATACTCCTTCAAGGAATAAACTTGAAAAAAGATTTCGTAGAAAAGCAAGAAGAGTTGCCAAATTTTTACTTAGATGTGAAGTGCAGAAGGGAGAATAAAAATAACTATGGTTGTGACTTACGAAGAAATAGTTCAGGCAAGAATAAAAATGCTCAAGGAAATGAACAAATACATCATTGAAATGGGCGATGAGGAAATTTGGATGGATTGGATTACTCTTGGTGTTCCCGATGAACCCTCTGAGGATGATTATGAATTCATCGCAGAAAATGATAATGAGTGGAATGATGTTTGTAATCTGTTTGGTAAGTTGACGGAAGAGGAGGCGGATTAATTCCGCATCCAGGAGGAGGAATTGAAAAATGTGGGAAAAGAATGCTAAAAAAATTGAAGAAGATTATGGAATATTTGCTGATTGGGAAGAGAGATTTTATATCTGCCCAGAATGCGGAGAACGCATTTACGAAGATGATTGGTCAGAAGATGAAATTTGGTTGAATCTCTGTCCTATTTGCGGACATGCTTTCTAATTAGTTTAAGGCGGATTAATTCCGCCTTTGACCGGGCCGCCGCAAAAATTTTAAAAAAGTATTGACAAGCAAATCTTTATTTGCTATAATGTACTTACAAAAAGAAAGGAGAGAAAAAAATGACAATTACTAAACTTTTTGTTCAGAAGCACATTTCAAGAGATTGTGAAGCAAGAAACTGGGATTGGGAAGATACTAATGAAAATTATGAAATTCTGATTGAACGATTAAAAAATAAATGGAATGGTTGGTTTGATGGAGTTAGAGTAGTAGAAAAAACTTTTGACGCCGAAACTTTCATTATTACCACCAAAACTATAAAAACTTTCAAAAGAGAATCTCATTGGGATGAGGATACTCATAAATGGTATACAGAATATAGGTATACAGAATATAAAGATCATACAGATGAAAAATTAAAAAACAATTAAAACTTCTTGACAAAATATCTTGTTCATGTTATAATTAAATCATCAAAGAGAGAAAGGAAAAATAAAAATGGAAAGAATGATTAATCCCGCATACGTTACGCCGATTCTTACGCTTGCTAATCTCTGCACTGAAGACAATATCCCATGCACTATTAATACTATTTATGATGGCTTTCAGATTCGCTTCCCTTGGAATGATGGAGATATGGTTTGTCATGGTTTTTCTCATGGTCATGCTGAGGGGTATGTAGAATCTTACGGCTGCCCTTGGGATGAAGGTAATGTATCTTGCCTTTCTGTTAAAGAAGCATTTTTTAAACTTGCTTCTTGGTATAGAGAAACTGAGAATTAATTCTCAGTTTCTCTAAAAAATTCCTTGACAAATAATCCCATCTATGGTATACTTAAATCATCAAAAGAGAGGAGAAAAATGATGAGAGATTTTCATTGGTATGATAAGTTATGGGCGGTAATTAAAGAGGATGGTTCTTTTGCAGGTATTCCTTGCACAAGCTATGAGGAAGCAAGTGAACTTGCAAATCAGCATAAAAATTCTCATGTTTATAATCTTTGTGTTGATTATGATTATGAGGCTGAAAGATACCCCGAAAAGTATTGTTATGATGATGATGAACCCGCAGACATTGATGATGATTGCGGATTTGATCCCTACATGGGTGAGTATACTTACGATTGTTAAGAAAGAGAGGTGAAAACATGTACAGCGTTTGGTTTTGTGATCTTCCAAAAGTGATTGAAGCAATAAACAAAAAGCTTCCAAATCTTTCTACTTTTTGTTCGATTGAAGGAAACATTCATGGTGATTTTGTTATTTATAACAAAACTGATACATGGATTGTTAAACACAATGATTTTTCTGTTTGGCATTTGGACAGAACTCTCGCGAGGTATGGAGAATGGGTAGAGGTTGAGTAAATCTCTACCCATTTTTTAATTGCGGACCGGGCGCGCATGGTCGAGGCGCGCCCTGTTTCTGTCAAGTGGCAATTTGCACAATTTTTTATCTAAAAACTTGTGCAACATTCCGATATTGTGTTTTCCCAAAAATCTGCTATACTTATAAGTGTCAAGGGGAGAGAGGTAACCTAAGGCAAGCCTTTATAAGTAGTGGGTTCGACTCCCATGAAGTAGCTAACCGAACGAAAAAAAATTAACGGACTGCAGAAAAACCCCTTGACAAACTTCTCAAACGGTGCTATAATAAGGGCACAAGATGAGAGAGATACAGAAGCCAAGTCAAGGGGGCTTGAAAAAATCTCAAAAGAAATTAGAAAAAGTCCTTGACAAAAGAAACCAAAAGTGCTATAATAACAATGTAAACAAAAACAAACCAAAAGAAAGAGGTGCTATTTATGACGAAGATGACTTACGCTGTTGCTCTTGATGTTGCTATCGCTTCTGTTGCTGATGAGGCTGTTAAGGAGAAGCTGTCCGCTCTGAAGGTTCAGCTTGCTAAGAAGTCCTCTGGTGAGCGCAAGCCCACCGCCACTCAGAAAGAGAATGTCGGCTTCAAGGATGCTATCCTTGATGGGCTTGGCGATGGCAAGTACACCATCACCGATATTATCAAGTCTGTTGATGCTGTCAAGTCTCTGTCCAATCAGAGAGTTTCGGCTCTCGTTCGGCAGATGGTTGCTGACGGTCTGCTTGTTCGTGAGGAGATTAAGCGTAAGGCTTACTTCTCTCGGGCATGAGCCTAAAGGGTTTGCGGTTATCCCTTAAAACCGCATTTTCAAGGGTTTGAATGGGTTTTATCCTCAATCTTTTCCTGAATAGGTTCGAAAGTAAAAAGATGCGTAAACTCCCCCATTCTGTTGATAACTTACAGAAAGTTATAGGGTTTGCGGTTATCCCTTAAAACCGCCCAATTATGGGGCAGTAGTTCAATGGGAGACGGCAGTCAACAAGGTGCTAGCCCTTGCCTGCAAATCTGAGGTTCGAATCCTCAGCTGTCCACTTTACTGACTATGTTTCGTTTTCCTCCTTTCTTTCTTGTGGCAGACCCTTGCGGAGTAGTATCCGCAAGGGCGCGCCCGGGCCGCATTTTTTTTTCAAAAAAGTATTGACAACCAAAAGAAAAAGCGTTATACTATAACCAAGAAAAAGATTTACAAAAATGCTTTTAAAAAGAGGTAAAAAGAATGAAAGTAATTACAAAGTATGAAGCTTTTGATGGAGCAGTATTTGATAATGCAAAAGAATGTGAAGAGTATGAAAAAAAATATAATACTGAAAAATCTTACATTGTAGAACTTTATTTCTCGGGTTTTTATACTACAAAAGTACGAGCAGAAAATCGTGAAAAAGCAAAAGAAATAGCTAAAGATAATTGTTATCCTGAAGATATCTCTTTTAACATTGAAAATGTAGAAATTTTTGAAGAGGAAGAATAAAAATTTATTGACAAAATAATTTATCTATGCTATAATTCCAATAGAAAGAGAGGTAAGGAAAATGAAAGGTAAAATGGTTCTTGAAAATAAAATTGCTAAGATTCTGAAACCGTTTGGTGTAAAAGTTGCAATGTATGAGCAGTTTCTTTATTGCGAAGGACGAGTATTTTTTACACTTTTTGAAGACCCCTATATTGGAGAGCATCACAGAGGATGGATTGCTAAAAACTATGGAATGAGAATGAATTCAGGTGCTTATTTTCTGTTTTCTCTTCTCCATGAGGTTGGACATCACATGACTATAAAAAATATGACAGAAGAAGATTTAAACTATGAAACTTTTTGTCGTAATGCGTTGAGTTATGCGGATGGTACTCCAGAAGAAATCAACGAAGCCTATTTCAATTTGCCTGCGGAAATTCTCGCAACTGAATGGGCATTAAATTACATGGTTAAAAATCCTTTGTGGTGTAAAAAAGCCTATGGTAAAATACTTAAAGCTATTAGACATTTTGCTAATGTAAATGGGTGGGAATTTTAATCCCGCCCTTGAGGCCCGGCCGCTTGTTAAAAAAATAACTTTTAAAAAAGCTCTTGACATTTTTATTTTTATTTGTTATAATCTCTATAGAAAGTGAGGTAAACAAAATGGAAAAGAAAGAAATAATTCATTTGGCTATTAAGTATGTAACAGATAGCCTTAATGAAAAAGAATGTAATACTATATTAAATTTATCTTTTAAAGAAGGAGAATGGGATATTTTTCTTGAAGCAGTAAAAGCATTATCTGCAAAAAGAGCTTGACTTTTTTTTAATTTCGTGTTATAGTATAAATACAGAAGGGAAGGTGATAAAAATGAAGATTGATGAAAAAGTTGTCGCTGAGTACATGAAAAAGTATGATTGCTCTCGTGAAGATGCTATCTCTATCATTATGGATGATGAAGATACTGACCGCATGACCATGAAAGAACTCAACGCAGAGCTGACTGATGAGCAGAAAAAGGCTGCCAAGGATGCTCGCAAAACTGGCAAGCGTGCGTATACTTTCACGAAGCGTGAGCGCAAGCCTGACGATGAAAAAGCTGAAATTATTGCAAAAATTGCGGATTTTCTGGCTGAAAATGCTGATTATTGCGTGGAAATCGTCAAAAAAGAGCGTGAAATTGCTCTGAAAGTGGGTGAGAATGAGTATTCCATCAACCTTGTGAAGCATCGCACAGCAAAAAAGTAACGAAAAGGCCCCTAAAGTGGGGCTTTTTTGCGCGCCCGGGCGATTTTTTGCAAAAATTTTGCAAAAAAGCTTGACTTTTTTCCTGTTTTGTAATAGAATAATAATTGTCAAGGGGAGAGGTAATAGGTGCGGACGTCCACTAAATGCACAGCCTCGGAAACCATCAAAAAAATAATCGTAAAACCCCTTGACATTTTTTTAAAGCTATGCTATAATAAAGTTATCAAATGAAAGAGAGGAAACAACCCATGAACTACATTGTAATTGATACTGAGACTACGAACGGTTTTGATGATCCCATGGTATACGATTGCGGATGGGCGGTAATCAATGATGAGGGTGAAGTGCTGAAAACTCGTTCTTACGTGGTCGCAGATGTGTTCTGTAATGAAGAGCTGATGAAAGAAGCATTTTTCGCTGATAAAATTCCGCAGTATGTAAAGGATGTTGCGGATGGTGTGCGGAAAATGGCTTGGTTTAAAAATGTAAAGAAGGTTCTCCGCAAGGATTGTGAAAATTTTGAGGTCGGCGCAATCATTGCGCATAACATGAGGTTCGATTATCGTTCTTGTACTCGCTCGCAGAGATACATTACAAAATCTGCTGATAGATGGTTTTATCCTTATGGAATTGAACTTTGGGACACTCTCAAGATGGCAAGGCAGACTTTCGGACATGATGAAAATTATAAGGCTTTTTGTTCGGAAAATGGTTATACTTTGAAGAATGGTTCCCCTCGACTGACTGCTGAGATTCTTTATAGATATATTAGTGGACAGAACGATTTTGAAGAGGAACACACAGGACTTGCGGATGTGATGATTGAAAAGGAAATTTTTCTCGCTTGCATGGCAAAAAATGCAGATTGTGACAAGAGCGTGTGGTCTAACTGACTCCACGCTCTTTGGCGCCCGGGCGAAAAATTTTAAAAAATACTTGACAAATAAATTTTAATTTGTTATAATTGAATCATCAAAAAAGAAAGGAAATACAAAAATGAAAATGAATTTTAATAATGCTATTATTAGATATACAATTACCAAAATGGCTGAACTTGCACAGTCTTATTCTGAACCTTTTGATGAACATGATAAAGAAGCATTTAATAATAATAATGATTTGCGTATCAAATGGGAAGTTTACGAAAAAATTCTTTTTGATGCCATGGAAAATAATATTTAAAAAATTCTTGACAGATAAAAACTAATCTGCTATAATTAAAATATCAAAAGAAAGGAAGAAAAAAATGATTAAAGATTGGAATCGTAGCCAGGTATTAGGGCAGGCAGTATTTCATTTTAAAAATTCGCTTAGACCATTTGTTAGTATTACTGTTTTAAATCAAGACATTTTTCTTGATATTGATTTAATGGAAGGATATACTCTTGATGAATTAGAATATGAAGGACTTGAATTTTATACAAAAGATGATGATGAAGATTTTAAGGGCGTTGACGTAGTAAATGGAACATTAAAAAGTTGGTTTTATTAAAAGGAGAAATAAAAATGACTAATAACGCAATGAAAAATTTAAGATGGGATTTTCTTAGACAGATGGATGCTTATGTTAGAGATTATGGTGATTATTCAGCATGGAAAGATTATCTTTTTACAAATTTCAAGCATCTTCTTTTTAACGTAATTGCTGGAGAAAATTCAGCATGTTGGAATGATATTTGTGAGTTCTTTGGAGAGTTGACAGAGGATGATGAAGAGGGGGAAGATTAAAAAATGTACAAACTTTATTCTCGATTATCTGACCATGAAACTGTTCTTGAACTTTGGGGCGCGTCTACAAAGCATCCCGATTCTACATTTTATTTTTCTAAATTTAAGCTTTGTGACTGGTTTGATGCGAAAGATCAGATTGTGCCTTGGATTTTTGAGTGTGCAAGTAAATTAAATTTTCCTATTCATGCTTATGAACTTTCAAAATGGGGTTGTGAACTTTACGAAAACTATTGACAATTATCTTCTTATCTGATATAATTAAATCATCAAAAGAAAGGAAATAAAAATATGAAAACGTGGGAATCAAGAGCAAAGTGTGTTGAACAGGTCTATGGTGGCTATGTAGATTGGGAAGAGCGGTTTTTTGTATGTCCTCAGTGCGGTGATGCCGTTTTTGAATGTGATTGGGATGAAAGCGAGTTTCATGATGTAATTTGTCCTATCTGTTGGTTTTATGATGAAGATGAGGAGTAATAAAAATGAAATATAAAATCATTCTTGAAAAATACATTGAAAAAGAAATTGAAGCAAAAACAGAGGATGAAGCAGTTGATATTGCTTTAGATCAATGGTTACAGGATGATGAAATTGATATCATTGTAGAAAATCTTTGCGATAATGAGGACAAATAATCCTCATTTTTGCGCCCGGGCGAAGCCCGCTTTAACGCGTTAAAGCGTTACACTTTAAAGGACTAAAGTCTATCGGCGCGCCGACGGCTGTTGGGCGCCGAATTCCCGTCAAAACATGCATATGGCGAATTTTTCGTTGCAACTGCGGCTCGCATATGCGAGCGTATTTTTCCCAAAATTAGGACCCCCTTGTTACCCCGGGTTGCCGTTGCGGCCGGACTTCCGCATATGCGACGATTTTGTTTACAACTGCGGCCGCGGCGCAGGAAATTGAAAAAATAAAAATTTTTTACTATAATAATAGGGGGGTACATAAAAAGCGGCCGCTGCGGCGGACGTTTGGACAAAAAAGTTCAATAAGCTCTCAAAAATTTTCATATAAAGTAGAAGGTTGGGGGGCCTAGCGGAATAAATTAAATTTCCATAACTTCGCGCTTCGCGCTCGTTATTTCAATTTAATTTATTCCTTAGGCGGGATACTTTATCATTTCATAACTTCGCGCTTCGCGCTCGTTATTCATGATAAAGTATCCCTTAGCCCGGCCCCATTCGATAAAAAATTTGACTTTTTAAAAAAATTTTTGTATAATATAAGCGTAAGAAAAATAAAAAGGAGAACATATATATGTTTAAGACAGAAGATCTTCTAAAGCTAATTGAATCGCAGGATCCGCAGACTGTAGCAAATGATTTTGTTACAGCACTCAATGAGGCTATCAAGGTCAAGAATGAAAAAGAGACTAAAGCTAAGCTTGAACAGTCTAAATTCAAGGATGCCAAAGCTCTCGAAGAGATGATTGTAAATTATGTAAAAAAGTATTATCCCGATGTAGCAGGAGATATTGAGATGTTTGATGATGCAGATGTTCAGATCTTTGTGGGAGCAGTAGATGAACTCTGCAATGAAATGAGACGTATTCTTCCGAAGACAGGTTGTAAGACTAAAGATCCAATTAGTGAGTTCCTTAAGAAGAATGGACTTTGATTAACCAGAAGAAAATAGTAAGATAATTAGGCAGGTGAAAATCCTGCCTAGTTGTAGTACATTGAAAACTGAAAACGGTCGTGTTTAAAAACATATAGGCTCGTCATGCCGAGGGCACATATCCTTCTCTCCCCTCCCTAATTTCCTTTAATTTCTCCCTAATTTCCTATAATTTTTCTTTATTTTTTTCTCTTTTTCTATTCTTTTATATATATAATAAACTGGGAAGAAAACTTTAGTAGTTTTCTTCCCTATTTTTTTACCCCTTATATATTAAATTCTCATAAATATTTTCTGTCCAAACCTTACTTAAAATTTCATCAACATCAAAATTTTCTAAAAAATTTTTTTCTTCTTTCTTCTCTTCCTTCTTTTTTTTCTTATAAGGTTTACTTTTTTCCCAAAGACCTACATTATTATTATAATCAACATTACCAACAATAAAACCATTTAAAACTAAAACTCTATTATCAGTAATTAAATAATACGTATCTTTAATAGGTCTTAAATTATCATATTCTATTTTACTAAGTTCAAAAACTCTCTTATTTCCATAAATACCGATTTCTCTCATTATTTTAACCTCAATTTTCAACTCGATTTTTTGAAATCTTCTTTTTATTTTTCAATTTTATTATATCAAATTTTCATTTGATTTTCAAATAAGTTTCTTACCCCCCAGCATATTTCCTCTGGGAGAACGAAGTTCTCCCCCTTTGCAAAAATTTCAAGCGAAGCGAGAAATTTTTGCAAATATTTTGCAAAATTTTTTTGCAAAATTATATATATATAGATTTGTACAATTGCAAATTTTTTGCAAAAATTTTGCAAAGTTTATGCAAAATTGCAAAAAAGTAATTCTTTTTCCATAGATTTTTACAATAGACTCTGCGACCGCACTTGCAAATTTTGCAAAATTTTTTGTAAAACCTCGCATTCGCTCGGTTTTACTAGAATCTAAAAAGTTGCAAAATTTTAATTCATTATTTGTTTTCTTTTTTTCCATCCCTCGCTATGATCAACCGCACTTTTACTTATTCCAAGCAATTCTGCAATTTCAGTTGAATTTTTCCCAGTTAAAGCTAAACGTAAAATCTATTCGTCATCAACTTTCTTCTTACGCCCAGCAAACTAACTCATAACTAATCTTTCCTAATATTTTTCTTTTGAAAAATCAATTTCATCAGTTACAAGTTTAACCATAGAAGCTATATACGCATCACCATCGCGCCGCATAGGAAGTCCTACTCCATATCGAGCAATTTCCGCAATAATCTAATCTTGCTACTCCACCGGAAGAGCTGCAATTTTTTCAATCCATTTTCTTTTAAAAACAAAAGAATCTAATTCGTTAACTGCCACAGGAAGAAACCTCCCCTATAAGTTGCTTAAGTGCTAGTTGAAACTCCGGTGTATTCTAGTATACCCAGCAATTTAAATTTGGTTTTTTAGGATTCCGCATTTCAATCTCATACTAAAATCCAAGAGACTAAAGTGCAATATGGACTCTTAAAGAGTAAATTATTTTGAATTTTGAATTGGTATTTGGCATAATTAATTTACTCCTAACTTAAATATTCTTTAATAGCTTTACGAATTACCTAAGAAATAGTCTCTTCATTATTTTCAGAAATTTTTTGCAATTTTTCTTTCATTTCTTCAGATATTCTTATAGTAACCGAAATATTTTTTTCTTTACCCATAAATACCCCCCTTAAAATTTTCTATTTTATATAAAAACCAATTTAATTATAATTAACTGCATTGTCCAACAAAGTAATACATTTGATTTTTTATAAAAAATATTATATAATATATGTATAAAAATAAAAAGAGAGGTACTCATTATGACCTATTATATTTTTAAAATTTCCTACTATAATGAATATAAAGATAAAGAAATTAAAACTGGCGGACTTGTTGCTGCGAATTCTTATTCTGGAGCAATAGATGCAATCACTCAAGATTGGGCAGAAGATTCTATTATTTCTCTTGATTTTCTTATGCCAATCGGAGAAGATTCTGAAACTTTAACTCTTAATGACGCAATGTTTCATATGTTCTTTGAAGGACATAATGAAACCAAAATTGAATCTTATTATCTCGCTGAAAAAGATCATAATGGGAAAATTTACTTTGATTTTCCAAAAGAAGAAGGAGAATTTGAATAATGTCTTTATTTCATCCAATTTGCGGCGACTGCGGCTTCAAGGTAGCACAAGGGATAGATTCATTCTGCTCTTTATCTAAGCTAAAAGTTGATCCAAACACGGACTCTTGTTCAAAACATACATTCCAAGAGTCACTAAAAATTTGTGAAATTTGCGGTAATATTATGCTAGAATCCGCCATTGTGGATATCATAGACGGGAGCCCGCACATTATATGCAGTAATTGCGTTTCTCAAATGGGATTTTGCAATACTTGTGGAAATATCAAAATCTGTGAATTTGAACAAAATACTTCCCCTACCGAAAAATTTGTTCAAGAACAAGTCCGTCAGGGTAATATGATTATGATGACAACCGTAAAAAATCCGAAACGGATCGAAGAAACGTGCAAGAAAAATTGCTGTTGTTATGATGAAAAAAATGGTTGTATAAGAGAAACTATTCATTGTTGTACCTCCTGGAAAGTACCATACTAACTATTTTATATTTATAATTATATC
>OCTX014531005.1_pt1 | contig 30845 bp, 33 predicted proteins | sample 1539691 | NCBI WGS metagenome assembly OCTX01 (sample SAMN02144231, study PRJEB22623) | gut metagenome | biome: sheep rumen | host: Ovis aries | place: New Zealand
TCGGCGCTCGCCTGGCATTTTTTGGTACTCCGACCATCGTCACCGGAGCGGAGCTGGAGGAATTGCTCGCGTAAGCGAGCTTCCTCACGCTCCGCGCGCTGTCGCGCGCACGGGCTCGTCGCCACCCCTTCGGGGGTGGCCTCGCGACGCCTGACACGCCAGGGTATCAGAGAGAAAAAAAGATAGTAAAATGTTTAATCGTTAATTCTCATTTTTCATTCAATAATGATTTTATCAAGGCTACATATCATGGAGCTCCTGTTGTTCGGCAGTAACGCGAATAATCTCGCTCAATGCGGTGTCGCGTACTCGAACTCGAATAACACGTTCTCGAACTCGAACACGAACATCGGCGCTCGCCTGAAAATTTTCACCACTTTTTTTTGTAAGGATGGAGAGTGGAAACACAAACCGTCCCTGCACATGATTGCGCCTGTCTCGATGGAGGACAATAGCCAAACCACGGCGTCCGACAGAGCAAAGATAAAAGACGTAGGGTATGAGGGTAAGGCATTAAGCCAAACCCAACAGAGTCCCCTCGCACAAGTAAGCTATACAGTTGTAGGTATATGCCGAAAGCCCGTGAGTCGAATGATGAAAAATGCGATAACCTCTAATGTTTCCAAGTATGACTGTAGCTGCTACTGCGAAGCCTGAACTGGCCTATAAGCGCAAAGCCCGCAAAAGGGGAAAGAATCGTAAGATCAGAATCGAACAGGTCTATGATCTGGATAACCTGTGGCAGGCGGAAAGCGAGGCCAGGAAGAATAAGAAGAATCATAAGGGCGTAAGGATATTCAATGAGAATCCGGTGGAGAACATCAACTGGCTCTCTCAGGCTATCCGTACACGTACCTTCCATTCCACAGAACCGGTCATCTGCTCTCAGATGTGCCCATGCGGAAAGGAAAGGATTCTGACGAAGGTACCACATTTCCCTGATCATATCGAACATCATGGGATGATGCGCGTACTCATGCCATATCTGATCAGGTATTACTACCAGGAGTCGGCGGCCTCCATCAAAGGACGGGGGATGCACTATGCAGCCCGACGAACGGCACGATGGATCGACGAACATAAGTCATACGGACGGATATACTACATCAAACGCGATTTCGTGAAGTTCTACCATAACATCCGACAGGATAAGATCTATGACCATCTGTGTAAGCTCTTCGGTAACGAGGGGATAAGGTACTTGATCAAGGAGGCCGTGACGGTGTGTGAGGACGGACTGGGCATCGGACTGTTCCCCATACAACCCTTCGCGAACTCTTATACCTCACCGTTATGCAGGATCATCATGCGACGGTTCAAGGTACATATCGAGATCTATTGCGATGACATCGTGATACTCGGAACGGATAAGAAGGAGGTGTGGAAGGCCTCACGATTCATTGATGAGTATGCAGAGAAGGTGATGATGCAACCGCTACATGAGAACGTGGGAATGCAGATCATCGATGAACGGCATTTCCTCGATTTCGTGGGCTATCGCTTCTACTTCAATCATACGCTCCTCAGAAAGAAGATGAAGATCAAGTTTAGACGCGCGATGGCACGTATAAAGGATCCTGTACGACGCTACCAGGTGGCCATGTCCTATAAGGGATGGCTCATGCACTGCGACGGATTCAACCTCTGGCGGTCGGTCATGCACGCAAAGACTTACCGGATTCCTGTACCGGATCAGTATCGCGAACTCTGCAGGAAATGGCAACAGAATAATATCAATCATTTAAAACAAGCAGCATGAGTGGAATCAATATTAAGAAATTCGGACTACAGCCTGAGGTCCGGAAAGATAAGAATGGACGCCGGTTCATCGACGGGAATAATATATCTATGTCGGTCATCAAGGATAACCGCGTAGAGGTGATGGACTGGGTAAAGGATATCGAGACGTCCAACGGCGCCGGGAGATGGGCACTGCAAGTCCTGTGCTTCGGAAATGTCGGCAAACTGATCATCAACACCTATACCATCAAGGAACAGATGTTGGCCATGGAACGGATTCATATCACACGGTTCGCCTGCGTGTTCTTCGACCACGGCGGACGAAAGTACGACATGAAGAATATCGAGGTGTTGACCATCGATGACCGCGCCATTATCGAGGTGAACGATGATAGCTTTAAGTTCACTGACACCCAAGAGATATGGAAGTATGAGGATTGGGCGAATCATTGTGCCTCTGAACAGAAATAGATTTTAGTATTCACCTATAAAAACGTTTTTATATGAAAAAGTCAACTTTCGACATCAACCCTGAGCTCATCGTTATAGAGGGCTCTAACGTGAGAATCAATTTCGACGTTACCACTGAGAACGTCCCAGTCTCTAACATGAACGGTGAGGACTCCAAAGAGACACGCGAGGTATTCAAGGCCTACGTGGTGCGCTTCCCTCTGCCATTCGACATCGACGCCATCCAGAAGGCTGTCATGGAGGAGGGATTCGGAGAAAAGGATGCACGCGTCGTTGCAGCAGAGGTGATCCTGAAGGCTATCCAGGATCAACTCATGCCTGGCAACGAACTCTCTGCCGCTAAGGAACTCAAGACGGCCATCATCAATGCCTACGACAAATCTTCGAACGTCGATAACTTCACACTCGACGATAATAACATGTGGCTCGACCGTGAGATGCGACGCACACTCCGCGAACGCTTCACGCGTGAGGAGAATAAGGGCTTGACCACCACACGCCTCACGTATGCCAATACGACATTCGTCCTCCCGCTGACACTGGCTCACCAGATGATCGACGCCCTCGAGGATTATGCTACCGACTGCTTCGATAAGACACAGGAACATCTTCAGGCCGTGGCACAGATGGATAGCGTCGATGACATCCTTAACTACGACCATACTGCCGACTATCCTCCCTGCCCTGCCTTCACCACACCGGCTGAGTAGCCCGTGGAGTATGACGCTATGACATAGCGCCTCCCTCCATAGCCCCTCCCCAACCAGGAGGGGCTTTCCTGTCTAAAATTACTTTGTCTCTACCTCGCCCCAACGAATCACTAACTTTGCCATATAAAAATAAAAAATCTCCCCGATTATGGCAGACAAGAAATCAGAAGTCTATATCACCGTCAACCACCAACAGGCGGAAACGGCTGTCAAACAACTTAAAAAGTCGCTCGCCTCTCTTACTCAACAGCATAACCAACTCGTATCTGCTGGGAAAGAGGGAACGAAACGGGCTAAGAACTTGTGGGCACAGATGAAGGATCTGAGTGCCGTCATCAAGGAGAATGAAACAAATCTCAAACTGGTGGGAAACGTGATGAACAACCTCGCGGGGTCCACACTCTCACAACTGAACCGAGCCCTGAAGAATGTCAAAAAGGAGATGAACCGCGTCTCGGGGGACAGTGACCGACTCGAACTGCTGCAGGAACAGTATCGGGCCATCAATGAACAGATACGTATTATGAAGGGGGAAATGGTCAACATCAAGAAACATATCAATGACCTCTCTTCTGTTTCGGATGACTGGCTCTCTAAGGCAATATCGCAACAGAAAACACTTGTGGGTACGCTTAAACAGGGAACGCCGGAATATATCAAACAGATCAATGCACTGCGTACCTTGGGTGTTGAACAGGCTAACCGCGCACAACGGGCCGTGAACTCGGGTTCGGCTTCGGCGGAGACCCTGAGATCTGCACGTAATACCCTCACTTCCTTCCGCGACAATATCGGCGTCGGGGAATTGTTTGATTATGGCTCTGCTGAGAAAAATGCAAAACAGATTGAACAAATTAATGCGCTGCTGAAAACACTCGAGACGCAACTGGGCGTCATCAATGGTAAGGAACAGGAGATAAAACTTTCTACGCAGGATATCATCGATCAAGCGGAGAAAATAAAACTGAACCCTGAACAGTTCTCTCCGAAACAGATCAAGGCGGCACTCTCTGACATCGAGAAGGAACTTCAGAACATCACTACCAAGGATCCTGCACGAGAGAGACTGGGACAGTCGGCCAAGGAACTGCAAAAGATTCTCGACGGGGTGGATAATGAGCTGATAGATATTAAGAACCTCCTCGAACCTCGAAACCTGAAAACGGCCTCTATCGACAAACTGAAGAAAGCGGCAGCACAACTGGAAAAGGAAATAGCCGGGATGAACCGCGAGATGGGGGACTTCACCAAGAGACAGGAGGAACTTCAGATGATTCGAGGGGAGATAGAACGGGCTACGGGCTCTGTCAAGAAACATGCGTCGGCATGGCAGACAACGATCCGTAATATATCTACTTACTTCGGAGTGTTCCAACTGTTCTCGATGATTCAGGATAAGTTGACGGCGATCATCAAACTCAATCTGCAATTCTCGGATCAACTGGCAGACATCCGTAAGGTGTCTGGATTGGCAATGTCGGAGGTGAATCAGTTGGCTGTGAACCTCTCTAAGATCGATAGCCGTACGTCGGTGGAGGAACTGAATAAAATTGCGTATGCTGGTTCGAAATTGGGAATTGGTAAATACGGAATCGCGGGATTGGAGGCCTTTACACGGGCGGCCAATCAGGTAAACGTCGCCCTGAAAGAGGACCTGGGAGATGATGCACTGACGGCACTCTCGAAGATTACGGAGGTGATGGGACTGATACCGAAGATGGGTGTGGAGAAATCTATGCTCGCGACGGGTTCGGCCATGTTCCAACTGGCGGCAACTTCTACGGCAACGGCAAATAACATTGTGGAGTTCTCAAAGAGATTGACGGGTATGGCTCGAACGGCTGGACTCACAACGGATCAACTGCTGGCACTCGGTTCGGCTTCTGACTCGATGTTCCTGGCTCCTGAAGTGGCTTCAACGGCTTTCTCGAAGTTCATCACATCATTGCAGAAGAACCATAACCTTATTGAGAAGGAACTGCATATCGAACCTGGTACCATCAATGAACTGTACTCGGCTGGTAAGACTATGGATGCCATTGTCCTCATCTTGGAGAAGATGAAGGCTCAGGGTAACATGAATGCGCTCCAGGATATATTCAAACCGCTGGGTTCTGATGGCGCTCGTCTGGTGAACGTCATGGTCACAATGTCGAAGAATGTGGATATGCTGAAGGATCATATCTATACGGCTTCGGAGGCTTTCGAGGAAGCTACGGCGGTCACGAATGAGTATAACATCCAACAGGAGACGGCGAACGCCCTTATGGAACGTGCTACGAATATATGGGAGAAATCTTTCGTCAACCCGCAAGGGGTGGATTATGTGAAATCGCTTGCACAACAGTGGTATGACCTGTCTCAGGCATTCACGTCTTCTAACTTGTATATGAGCCAACTCAAAGGGACACTCCTACTCCTCTGGGGTGCCATCAAGATAGGATTGGCTTTATTGCCGTTGCTCCTGCAGTTCCTGATGTTCAAAGGGGTGTATAGTGCTGGCACTGCCGTGGTGAACCTTTTTACAAAGGGATTGATACCAGCAGCTAAGAACCTGGCTTCGGCTCTGATGGGGGCAAAGGTGGCTCAGGATGGATTGAATAAGTCCATGAAGGCGAATGTCTTCGGACTGATCATCTCTCTGGTGGCTACGGCTATCTTTTACTTCGCCGATTATGGTGAGGTGCTGGATACTGCTGCTGATGCTCAGAAGAATTTGTCTGACTATACAGCGGATGCCGCTGCAAAGTTCGATGAGGAGAAAAGGAAGATCGATTCGTATATCGCCGTCCTCAATGATGCTAACACCTCTGTCAAGGAAAGGGAAAGGCTTCTAAAGAAATTCAACCATGAGTACCAGCCTTACCTGACGAAACTTGGACTGGAGGTGAAGAGTGTCGATGACCTCCGTAATGCCTACGAGGCTCTGAATGGTGAGATAAAGAAGAAGATGTATTATCAGATGCGCGAACAGGCGTATAATGATAAACTCGGAGAGGCTAGCGGAAAGATGGGCAATGCCGCGATGGATTATAGTAAGTATATCCATCGGGAGGGATCGGACTTCCAGGCGTTTGACACAAAGTGGTTACAATCTCAGGTGGATGCCGGGAAATCATCGGATGATATTTATAAGGTCATCATGGAAGCGACCTATGGTAAAGGAGGTGTTTGGTCGGGATATAATGGTGACTATCTGATTAACAACAAGTCGAAAAAGGATTCCGGACTCCGTTCTCGCATCGCAACCTTCGTTAATGCAAATAAAAACTATTCGACAACAAAGAAAGAAATCGATGATACTTTTAATCCGATCATCGGCGACTATGATCCGTTTAAGGAGGATGAGATTGGTACACTCGACCGTGAGGCGGAGGATAAGGCAGAGGCAGCTCGCCGGAAGAAGGAGGAAGCGGAACGTAAGAAGGCCATCCGCGCCGAGATGAAGGATGAACAGCAGAAGGCCAGGGCTATCATAGATAATGTGAAGAATTATTATGAGCGACAGATCATGGCCATCACGGACCTCTCCACTAAGACGAACATGGATCCGGAATTGCAGGCGAAGATGGTCGATGCAATGGAAATCCGGATGAATAAGGCCTTGGCGAATGTCCGTAAGGCGATTTCCGGCACCGAGAATGAGTGGACGAACTTCCGCGAGACGCTAATAAAGGATCTCTACGAACCGCTGAATGAGGATGGGACCAACGAATCGACTCAACTTCTGGATAATATTATCCATAATGATGTGGATAAACTGAAGGAGATGATTGTCACCCTGTCTAAGGAACTGGGACAGAATGGTAACGTGCTCCTGGATCAGGTGTGGAGAAAAGCCACGGAGAATAGTCTGAAAGTCGCTAAGATGGAGAATAGCAAGGCTCAGGAGCGACAGAAAATCATCATGGAACAGAACTACACCGGGAAGGTGGATAAGGAGTATGAGGGCCAGATGGAACAACTCGGTATCGCTGAACTGAATGAGGAACAGACGGCTCAACTGATGGGACTCTCTCAGACTGGTAATGGGGATGCCGTTCAGTCTTTCCTAGATAAACGGAGCGAACTGTGGAAAGAGGCGTTTACATCGGCTAGGGCTCACATGATAGACCTGATCGTATCTGACCCCACAACGGAAAAGGGACGGGATCAGATATTGAGACTGTTGTATGGTGAGGATTATAAGACGAAACTAACGGGATCGCCATTGGCAACTATCCTGGATATGGAGGCCGACCAGTGGGAAGTGTTCTATGATAAACTGATCCAGTATGGAGATGATTATACCGAGGCACTGAAAAAGGTGGCTGATAGGGAAAAGAAACTGCTGGACTTCAGATTGAAATCGACACAGGCTTATCGCGACGCACAGACGGCTTCGGCTTCCCTCGACCTCAGACAGAGGAGTTTGTATCAGTTTACGGAGGCGGGCTATAAACAGCGGGAGGATCACCAGAAGGCAAAGGCTCAGAAGAAACAGAAACTTGGTTCTCTCGATGATGGTAACAGCCGCGCACAGACGAAACGTGAGGGACGCGAACAGGAACAGCCGGTACAGGATCCGGGTAGCGTAGAACGTAGCGGAATGATGGGTGGCTCGAAGTTCTTTGAGTCATTCAGCTATGATCCACAACTGGAAGGCCTGAAGGCGGAGATGGCTCTGCGTCAACAGGCTATGGACCTGGCAATAGCCGAGGGACAGATGGAGGAGAATATAGCGGCTCGTAAGGAGGAACTGTGGAAGGCTCAGGCGGCTTACTATGGTGAGATCGCTACCCGACTGAAGGCACAGATGGATGAGATGTATGGACTCGCTGCTCCCGTGGAGTCCTTTGGCTCTTCGATGGGTAAGGCCTTTGCCACCATGACGGAGGATGCAGAGGCAGGGCGCGCCGCCATACGGGCTGCCATCGGTGACATGATCAATGGCTTCATGGAACAGACGGTGAAGATGACTGAGGAGTTCATCAAACGACGTGTCATGCAGACGATGTATGACCAACTGATGTCCCAGGAGATCATAGCATCGACGGATGAACAGGTCGGACTCGAAAAGGAGAAACAGGATAAACTCAATGACGCCCAGGAGGAGGGACAGTCTGAAAAGACGTCCATCTTCAAGAAATTGGGACGTTCGTTCACCAAACTGTTTAAGAAACAGTCGAAACAGGAGATCACTGCTGAAGAGAAGAAACAGGATGAGATTCTGGATGTTCAGGAGTCCGGAGGCGAGGCACAGGAGATCTTGAATGTCGATGTGAAGAGCGACATCCAGGATGCAACGGAACAGATAGGATCGCAGACGCTTGCCACACAACAGGCACAGACAACGCAGGAGGTGGCTACGGAGTCGGCTAAGACGCAGGCGAACACGGTCATGGGTATTGCCTCTGGTGCCGCTAAGATCATCGGTTCGCTCGGATGGTGGGGTATCCCTCTCGTAGCGGTCATCACGGCGCTCCTGAACGGACTGCTGGCTTTCGCCATGGGTAAGGTGTCTTCACTCTTCGGTGGGGGCTCTGACTCTGGATCGGACTCAGGACCGGCGACGAAGCTGGTAACGGGTATGCTGACATACGATGCGGGTAACGTTCAGTCTTTCGATGCACCGGATGGCACAAAGAACCCTAACCGCCCGAAAAACGCTGCTACACCAACTCGTTCGTCTGACAATGAACCGCGACCTGTACTCGGGGCCGACGGACAGGTGTATAACGCACGCGAGGCGGGAGAACTGCAGACGGGTCTTGTGACGGAACCGATCACCACGCTTGTTAACGGGCAACCGGCTATCGTCGGAGAGAAGGGCCCTGAGATGGTCATCGGACGCGAGACGACGGAGGCGCTGCAGATGGCTCGACCGGACATCATTCGGGATATTATCAAGTTCGATAAGAACTTCTCAGGACGGGGATTCAGAGTCTTCGACAGCGGTAACGTCGGAGACCTCGACCTGGGAGATGGAAACACGGCTCAGGGCCTCACATCGGAGGATATCGACCGACTGAACAATACCATCTCTAACCTCGGCATGGTGCTTACGCTCCTACAGAAGAACGGCATCCCGGCTCATATCAATAAGTATGGACGCGGGGGCGTCACCAATGAGGCGGCATCGGGCGCCGACTTTATGAAGACATTCTCAGGCGATCCGCTCTGGAAACGTGGCTAATAAGAAAAAAATAAGTGTCTATGAATATAAATCTTAGAATCCCTACATCCTACTCCCGCTGTTCGCTTGCTGAACTGCGGGCCATTGCTGATGTCATGGCCGACTGCGCCGCACGCGCCGACATCTACCACCCGTTTAACATGCAGGAGGTACGACAGGCGGTGTTCTTCAGACTGACAGGCATAGAGATCCTGGAACCGGTCAACCCGCGCGTGCCGGTCGAAGAACAGTATTATAAATGCCGTCTGCGACCTTACTCCCTCGAAGAGGAAGACCGTTATCATGGACTGCTGGCCAGATGGAGACGCACCAAGGCCTGGATACGTACCAACATCCTCGGATACGATGATACGTTCTCGCTCTATCTATGGCAGATCAACTTCTGGCTTAACCCGTCTGTCTCCATGCCGGAACATGAGGAGTCCCAGGAGTCGCCTGCCACTAATAACCCTAAGAGCCCTACACCCGCTAAAAACACCTCTCTCATCGCGCTTCTCTCGCAACATGCGGATAAGGTGGGCAACGTCTCTATGCCGGATGCTGACGACCAGGAGGATGACGATCTGCCACCACTACCGGAACTCCCACAGCATCCGGGGGTGCTCGACTGGCTCGACCCGTCTTCGAAAGATCACCTGATGATTTTCCCCTTCGAGTCGGTACGACGACATAGAAAGACGTTCAAGGCGCCGGCACCGCTGATGGATGGATTCTCATGGAAAAGGTATCGCTTCGCACAGGATTTCATGTCTAACTACATCGACATGCAGAATGCTTGCCTGCGACTGCAACGAAACCCGGCAACTCCGCCTAAGGAACTGAAAAAGGCTATACGACAACTGGATCTCTCTAAGGCGCTGTTTCTGGCGAACATCTTCAATGCCCGTATAGCGTATATCGATGAACAGACAGGACAGCGACGGGAGGATTTTCACTACCAGTCTAACCAGGCGTATGATAACAGTAAGTTCTTCCGGAACTTCCCAGATCGCGACTGGCAACTGATAACGCTCTGGTGGCAGGGGATGATGTATTACCTGGCTGTCACCTACCCGAAGGTGTTCAAGAAACAGAAGATGTCACAGGCACCGACAAACCCGCTGGAACTCTATACACGCACCACGGCCACCATGGAGAAATATATCGGCATCCCGGCAAGGGACGTCGATAGGGAACCTTATACGGTCATCCTGCAACAGATCTCCGACATCATCCAACAGAATGAGGAGACGGAACGCATCTCGAAGGAGGCTAAACGTAAATCGCATAAAAAGAAACATTGATATGGTAACACGAATGTTAATATCGGCGGGGATCGCCCTGGCTTATATCATCGCGACGGTGTTCGTACGGAAAAGGATTCCGGCGTCGATGTCGGCACTGTGCTATACCTTCAAAGGGGCCTGGAGATGGCTGTGGTCTCTGTGGATATGGACCACGATGATACTACTCGCCTTCGACCTCATTCCGGCCATGCCGGAGAAATACCAGGTGTTCGCCTTCGCCACATGCGCCTGCCTGCTGTTCGTGGGGGCTATGCCACTGTTTGGCATCGAGAAGAATACCACGCATAACATCCTCGGCATCGGGGCGGGGGTGTTCTCACAGGTATGCGTGATGATCATGGCGCCTCAGGTGTTGTGGGGATGGATCGTACTGGTGCCGATAGCCGTCGATTTCGTGTGGCGGATGATACAGCTTTCCAGATTCACGGCACCGCTGCTGGAACAGCCGGTATCGAATCCGGATCGATTCTACGACGACTGTATTGTGTTCATACTCGAGATGATAGCGACGACGAACACCTATACGGCTCTCTACTTTGTCTCACACTCTCAACTCGCTTTTCATATCTTTGCAGTAGAATAAATTCACAGCAGCTATGCAGAAAAATAATAAGAAGCAACAGCAGAACCCGTTCATCCAACGTGTCAAACCGCGCGACCTGGTGGCTCACGCGAAGGAATTGCGCGAACAGGGATACTCGGTACTGATGCCTACGGATCGCTCGTATATCGGAGAACCGCGCGAGAAGACTTGGAATGACTTCATTCACGCTCAACTGAGATCGGGACAGAAGGAAACGGGTAAGTCGCAACGCCATGAGATACCGTCACTTTATTTCTCCTCTGGTAATGAGGTGAAGACGTCGGTGGCGGATAAGGGCACCAAGGATCTTGGATGGATGGAATGGGGATACGGAAACATCCTGCCAAACATCGTGTCGATGCTCACTCACATGCTGCCTTATACGGCGGCGGGTATCGACTTCAATACAAAGCTGTGCGCTGCTGCCGGACCACAACCGATGTACGACACGACACAGTACGTCGGGGGGAATATCACGAATAAGTTCATACGCTATAAGGATGCGGGGACTTTTCTTCGCGGACAGATTATCGACCGACAAAGGGAACTTCTGAAGCTGCTGTCTGAAAAGGAGAACGCCCAGAACCAGGAGGGCGATGGCATCTCTGGTGAGGGGAGACCGACGAACGAGAAGAATACGGCTACACCGGTATCGGCATCGCTCGAGAAACCGTCTATCACACTTAACGATGGTGCCGGGGAGGAAAATAAGTCTAATGCCATCCCTACCGCTGATGAGATTTTCAATGACTTGGTAAAGTCCATCAAGGAGGAAATAGAGAAACTGCAAAAGGCTCTCAAGGAATGGGAGACAACGGAACCGTCCCTACAGGCTTTCCTCGATGCGAATAACCTTACCCAGGTTTGGCTCTCTCTGGTACTCGACCAGGAGATGTTCGGCATCTCGTTCCCGGAGATACAACTGAACCAACAGGCGGTAAACGATGCCAACAAACCGGTAGCATCGAAGGATTGGTTTCCAAAGGTCGTCGGACTGGCTCACCGCTCATGCCATACGACCAGATTGGAACGTATGGATGAGAATGGAAAGATCAATTACGTGTATTGTTCGAACAGATGGCTCGACAAACCGTTTGTCGATCAGGGACAGGAGACGACGGCGGAGATCATCGCCATACCGGCACTGGATAAGACGGCGCCACTCGAGACGATGAAGGAGGCGGTACGTAAGGCACGCGAGAAGAATGTGGCGGTGGAGAACAGACCGACACGTTTTGTGTTCCCGACGGTCTATCCGACTGCCGGACGGCCTTATTACCCGACACCGGCATGGTACTCGATATTTGGCGGAGATATCTACGAGTATATGAGCACCATCGTTTCAGACCGCTATATCCGTAAACGTAACTCCAATATCATTGGACGTATCATATATCTTCATAACGATTATATGCAGCAACTCTTCATCCAGGAGAAAGCGCAGGCGGATGCGGATAAGATGGCGGAGATACGCGATACGCTCTATAAACAGATCAACCAATGGCTGGCTAACCGCGACAACGCGGGACAGTCGCTCCTCGCCTTCACCTTCATGGGAACGGATGGGAAGGAGCATAAGAGCTTCGAGATCGTGGAGATAGAGGCGAATAGCAAGGACGCAGCAGCAGCCAACGAGAAGGAGACGGCGGAGATTTCGTCGGTGATCTTCATGGCACTGGGACTGGATGCACGACTGCTGGGATCATCACCGCTCTCGCTGGTGGGCTCGCATGGTGGTACGGACATTAGAGAAAGATTCCTCCTCAGACTCATTCTCAAATCACCGGCGCAACAACTGATGCTGAAGACAATGGATGTGATCTCACGCTTCAATGAGTGGGACCGCCATCTGGTATGGCAGATTCCCCGTGAGGTGATGACTACACTCGATAACTCTAAATCGGGCATCGCTACCGATAGTGACCCAACGGAATAGTGTTTTAATAAAATAGTTAATCTGGCAATGGCTTCTCAACTAGCAATCGTATCTGCTTCGCCGCTTATCGGCTCACCGATCATCTACCAGGTGAAGGCGGCTACCCTGTCTAACGCCGTGGCTTTCCATCGCGTCAACCTGACCGTGACGGCTTACCAACAGGGGAAGGCGGATGAGTCGCGACAACTGACACTATCATCACCGGCGGAGTCGGGAGAGGTGCTGACATTCGACATATCATCGGCCATCCGCGCCGTCGCAGACAGCTATCAGTATGAACCGGAACCACCGTCATATTACCCGTATTTCATCTATTCTCTAAGGGCTTCGGATGAGTATATGCAGAACGGAGACCTGAAAGAGAACGTAGGAGTGGTATCACTGCAAGGGGGAAAGGTGATCATGGGGGCCTACTCGGACCTGGAGAGGATCCTCGCAGGGGGAAACAAACTGGCACAGCATTTCTCACGCAAACCGTCGTCGTCACCGGAGATCGTGGCCGTCGGAGAACGGATCGTATATGCCATGTCGTATTCTAAACCACTGTCTGAGGCGTCTATCGTCAACGGTCCACACTCCCAGACGTATGTCGTCGGTTCGGAGGGGGCAAAGACAGTGAATGGCAGACCGGTATATGCGCTTCCGGCAAACCAACCGGATCGCTATGAGTTCCGCTTCGTCAATGGTCTGGGCGTCATCGAATCGTGCTCCATGAAGGCACTGAAATCGGTGGAGATGAATGTATCCAAAGAGGAGTATATTCGGGCCATCACCGAACAGTTCTCGACATTCTCGAGAGGACTGATCACAAAGTCAAATGATTACGAGACCTGGAAAATGACCACAGGACCTATCGACGAGGAATGGCAGTCATGGTATCTCCATGAGTTCCTGATGGCAAAGTTCGTGTGGATCAAGATATCATCGCATTGGCTACCATGCCATATCGTTCCGGATGAGACAGTCAAAGGCATAGACAGATCGAACGCGTCTATCTGTGAGGTCGTCTTTAACGTCAGACTGGATCTCAATGGCTCTCCTCTTGCGGCTCTCGCTATCTAAGACGTACTTCTGAATGTTTAATCAATTAAAAAAATGACAAAGAAAATGGATGACATCGTAGCTTATCTTGCACGCATCGGAGCTGTGGTAGTGGGACTTCTTTGGGCGTACATCGAACCAAACATCCCGTTTCTCATGCTGGCACTCCTCGCCATGCTCATGGATTGCTGCTCGGCATTCCGACTGAACCGCAGAATAAAGAAGTATTACCCGAAGGCTTCGGCGGATGGAAAACTGAAAAGCTCTCACCTATCGAAACTGGTGTCGGACATGGTGATCATCTTCGCGGCGATCATCATGGCTCATCTCATCGAGAGGTATTGCTTTCCTCACCTCATGCCGATTTATCTGCCGAACTACGTCTGCGCCGTCTTCTGCGGCGTACAGATGGTGTCAATACTCGAAAATGAATCGTCATGTAACGGCAAACTCTGGGCCAGACTGGCTCAGAAAATAGTGGCAAATAAGATCTCAAGACACCTCCTCGATGGTGACGACCTCGACCAGATGATGAAGGAGACTAAGGCGGAAATGGCCCACGAAGCGGCTAAGATCAAAAAGGCGGGCACCAATCCGGAGGCACCAGCTCCTAAACGACCACGACGCCGTAAGAACCCGGCTCCAGTCATTCCGCCAATGGGATAATAGGTTAAAAATAAATTCTCTGTATGATAACAAACTTATCTGAAATTCTCGAGAAATGGGCGGAGCTTTATATCCACCTCTCACACGACCCTAAAAAGGGATCGAAGGATAAGGCGTATTGTGAGGTGACAACGATTAATGACCAGTCGTACTTCATGCGCAATAATAACTCCATCAAGTCACCGTGCATGGCCTATTCCATCCTGATCGACGCGGAGGGCACCAGCAGTAGTTCGGTGTCGTATCTGCATAACATCTACTTCATGTCGAAGGCGAAGATGGTTTCTCTGGCGAAAAACGCTAAACAGGATGATGAACTGGGGGCCACACAACAGATGCTCATGGATGAGATGGTTCAAGACCTCCTGACGTACCTCTTTGAACTCAAACGTACAGGGAAATGCCCGATCACGGGACGGACATTCGACCAACCGACTTTGTTCGCCCTCAAAGGCCTCGATCTCGTCAAGGCGCACTGGGCTTCCATACCCATCAAATACGGGGAGTGGCACATCCTCGGACTTTCCATCGAACAACTGGTACCGCGCTCTCTCTGTATTATTCCGGAGAAATATAAGACACCGGGAGAAACGGCACCCGCTGAATCCGGAGATCCTGCCACTGCAGACCCTAATAACACTTCCGACCCTAACACCCCCTAAATCATGCCTACATCGACTCCATCACAATCCTTCCAGTCCCTCCGTAACTACATGGAGAAATTCGAATGGCGCGACGCTACCACGGGCTTGATGACACGGGGATTCAACCCGCCACCTGGTGCTAGGGAATGCGCTCGCGTACCATTTCATGTGAAATATATCACGGGTACGGGAAAAGTGGAAGAGGGAAACGCAATCACACTCACCGTCGATAGAAGACGACACCAACGGACCATCCAGTTCGTAGAGTCTCAGGCCATACGCACCATACGCGATTACCTGGTGATATCCTGCGATGGCGTCCGCTTCGTCACGCATTAACATGTCTCATTAAAATAACTCGATTATGAACGAACAAATTGGAATCATGGAACCTTGCTGCATCGAACGTACACTGCCGATGCTACTCAGGAAAAACAGTGGATGGATGCCCTGGCAGTCCAATGGGGACATTACCTTCGCACACATCCTGAAGGCACTCGCCTGCCTCGCCGCATCTCCGCTGGAGATAACACTCGTCACACCGAACATCTCACTTCCCATCCTACGTACTCTCAAATGGTATCACCAACGCGGCTGGCTCAACAAACTAACCATCCTAACGGCTCCTGCCGCTGGAGAAACAAGTGAGACTGGCGAAACGCCTGATGCTACCGATGCTCAGGAGGCTCCAGCACCTCCTGTTGAGTCTGCTGCTGTGCCACAGCAACCAACCACCTCAATAGATCCTGCCAACGAAATTCCTGGCCTCGATCTCGAAGTGCTGACGCATACGGACGTCACCGACGACCTCCTGGTGATCACGGGCGCAAAGGCAACGGTCATCGTACAGGGCCGACTACTCCCAGAAGTGACACCGGCACGCTATAACTACGTGACCTACTGCGGCAATGATCCGGAACGTATCGCACAGTTCACGGCGACCACCAATGCACAGGTCAAAGTGGCACGTAAACGACTGGCCAAGGAAAAACAAAACATCTAAATGCTCTGTCTCACATCGAGACGAACGCCCGGCTATCCGTGAGGACCGCCGGGCGTTTCTTTTATGGCTAAATAAAAGATCGTTGCTACTTCTTGCCTTCCTCTTCAAGACGCTTGGCCAAAGCAGCACCATTGGAGGCCTTCTTAGAGGCTTTCTTGGACTTCCCGCTACCGTCTTCGCGCATCTCGGCTTCCTTCGCCTTCATACGCTCTACGGCTACCTTCACATCTTCCCACTCGGCCATGACACACTCATTCGTCTCGGGATTGAACTCACCAACCCACTCGACAACCTTCTTTTTCGCATCCTGAACACTGTCACCCAGGATAAAGAACTCAAACTTGGTCAACTTCGGGGGCTCGATGGCACTGATATCTACGGAGTCATGGGCGGCACGCTTGATACGGGCAATCTCTGCCTTGGGTAAAATGGCGTACTTCTTACGGGCCTCCTTAACGGCTTCTACCTCTACCTTACGGAAAAAGGACTCCCAGGCTTCCTGCTGTAACTGATAGACCTGGTACAGGTTGATGTTCGCCAGGAAATTACGCCACTTCGCAGCTCCTAACGCTAACATCGTTACGGCTACGGGCTCCGCAATGAAGACTCGACGGGTACGGGGATCCCAACTCACCATCTTAGACTTCTTTAACTTCTCTACATGACTGAACATGTGGATCATACTCTGAGTGCGCTTTAAGTCGCTCTTGTGCTTCTTACGCTCACGCCACCACTTGAAAGGATTCTTAAAATTCATTGTCTATCGTTTATTGATGATTATTAATAATGTGATTCCAGTTCACGGTGCAAATCTACAAAATTTTATTAAAACAATGAAATATTTTCGGTTTTTCTTTGTTTTAATTAGATATTTTTATAACTTTGTACCCGCAAAACTGATTAAAACCACGATATGAGCAGCAAAAAACAAGCACCATGGTACGTCGCCAAAAGAGCACTCAGAGTACACGATGTGACCTATGCACAGGTCGCAGACAAACTCGGCGTGTCATTGGCAACAGTACACAACATCGTCAATAACCCGCCGAACGTGACGCGCATCAAACAGATCTCAGATGCCTTCAATATTCCACTCAAGGAGTTCTTCGACCTCACAAAGGAGTCACCGGCAACAGAATCACAGTTACAGTATGAGTCAGAGTAAAGAGGAACTGCTAAAAAGAGAGGTACAGGTGAAGGAGATGCAACAGGCCATCTTACAGACGGCAAAACGCATCGGACTGAGACCTGAAGAGGCCCTGAGCATCATCGGACAGGCGACATCGGATGTCGTTATCACCATCTCTGAACTTGCCGGGGAAAACCCGTTTATCACACTCAGAGGCTTCGGACAGTCCATCATCAATGCGGCGGATGGGGCGGTAAAGATGATGAGCGAAAAGAAACCAGTTAGTTAACAACTCAAAACCAATAGTAAAATGACACCACAAAGCAACATTCAGCAACAGGAACAGAAACCCATCGACCAGTTCGCGGGCTTCTGGCCACTCATCGAGAAGGAAGTTCAGTATGAAAAACAGTGCGCCTTGACGCCCATCTGGTATTAATCTCCAGTGCCTAACTCAAAACATACCACAATGATAAAGACTATCGAACTTATAGAGAAACTGTCCGAGATCAGGCACGATATGGGATACCTGGCTCCGGACGCATTCAACGATGTGGCCATGTCACTCTTCGGCTATAAAGTACGGAAGGCGCAGGAACTTCTTCGGCTCTACCAGTATGCCATCAAATGGGGCTTCCCATACTGGCTCAAACCGGAAGAGGCACGACAACAGTTTGAAGAGGCGGAAGCCATCGCATCCAAGTGTCTAAACCTCCGAAAAAACGCCTTCAGCTACGGCAACACACCACAGTATATCTCACCACGATCGGAGGATGAAGGGCATGTGTGCTTCTTATACCAACAGAAGAAAGAGAAGACCATACAACGCTTCGAGGCGTCCATCACCTCCGCAGAGACATATAGCATCGTACATGAGATGCTGAAGAAGGGCGCGAAGATCAAGGCCATCGTACGCGAGTGTACCGTTATATCTGACTCATCCGCACTAAACAGATGCCTTGATGAACGCTTCACCGATGAGAAGACCAGACCGTCGAAATTCCGGGTCTATGAGGGGGATATCATGGTCTCCTACAACGAGGATCCTGATCCACGTCGATGCCTCTGGGACCGCTATGATGAAAATGGTGTCTATGTCGCACGATGGGATGGATTCAGACAGTTGCTCTATACCAGAGGACGGGGTTATGTGAATGGCCATGAACCTCACTATGCAACAACCCAATGCGATGAGAAATATAATGAGGACTACCTGGCTTACGACAAAAAACATGCCTACAACTATCGGCGCTTCACATGGGATCACGCATGGACGCGCGTAGGCAACATCTTTGCCGACATCTCCATCCTCAAAGAACCGAAAAAGACGACAAAGGATGAGTAAGTTCTATTTCGACGATCGTTTCAGTCTCACAGACATGGTGATAGAGGGAATCAAGACGGATTCCAGACGGATAGAACCGTCCCTGAAGGAACTCCATACTGACCTGTCTCCATTCGAAGAATATGAGATCGGAATCTATGGCGAGATGATCCAGGATACCATTATCGTAAAAAGATTCTGGCACGGGTCGTTTGTCAATAGCATTCACATCAAACCGAAATTGAAAGTTGGTGAAGAGGTCGCCGTGGCACAGAACTATAAGAAGGCCGGCATACCAGCAAGTCAGGTGGTGAGACTCGATGACGAAGGACAAAACATGTATTCGCCTGTCATCGCATCTATGCACCCGGGATGGCGTAATAAACTGTTTGTACGCGAAGATCTCATGCCGCATACTGTGGAGATCACTCAGGTACGACTACAACGCTTGCAGTGGATTACGGATGAGGATTGCTTGAAGGAGGGTGTGGAGAAGTGGCTAAACTGCTACATCGTTTCGGGCATCATGGAAAATCAGTGCAAGAACAACGTCTGCTTCGATACTCCACGCGAAGCCTTTGCCGCACTCATCGACCGTATCAGTGGAAAAGGCACCTGGAACGCCAACCCCTGGGTCATCGCCTACTCATTTAAGAAAAACGATTAAACTCAAAACAATATGGCTGATTTATTAGAGATTGTTAGTAACATCCGAAAGGAAATAAGTGATCTGATGGACTATGATTCGCATCATAGGATTATCAGGAAAGCAGACGGCGCCAACCTGAATATGGATGATGTCGCCTTCGGTGTGTCTGAGAGCTATGCCTACGGGGCTATGTATGTGATAAACCAACTTTATGACCGACTGGCCGAACAGTGTAACCTCATGGCACTGGATATCATCGAGAACCTGAAAAGGGGATGGGCGGACAGAATAAAACATATCACGTTTACGGGGGTGGACCAATGGACGGACATCCGTAAACTGAAGAGTATATCGGTCGTATTCCCGAAAGTGGAGTTTGGTGTACTGATGTCACAGAATTGGAATGAGGATACACCGCGATTCTGTCCGCCTGACTTTCTGGTGAACCTGGAAGGCCTCGGACTGAATCTCTCACTGCACCTGTGCGGGGAACTGGCTCGACAGGCGATAAGAAACAACTTCCAACCGGCAATAGAGATGTGCCAGGGATATTTCGGCATCTTCAAACGCTGTCAGTTGAATATCGCTTCGTATGACACGAACCCGGAGACACTGGAACTTGATGTGCCGGATTCACTCGACGAAGTGATCATACAACAAAAAGGGGTATCAGGAATGAAACTGTTCAGCACGGCTTATCCTAACCCGAAAATCTCGGTGCTTCTCGATGCCTCCGGTGGAAGGGGGATTGAAGGTGCATTCAATGTGCCTAAGGATTATAAGGAGGCAAAGATAGGATATGCCGGCGGACTGAATGCGGATAACGTGGTACGTAAGCTGGAGACTCTGATATTGAGGGATGTCACACATGATTTCTGGATCGATATGGAGTCTTCTGTAAGGACGGATGACCGCTTCGACATACAGAAGGTAATAGACATTCTCAAACTCATTCGACCACTGATATAATGTTCGCATGTAAGATCATATTCGCCCAACAGTTTGGAAACCATATCGAGGACATCATGCGCCTCGAGGTGGTGAACGGTGTCCGGAAGGATTATCGGAGATGGCCCGTATTGGATGGCGACCGGAAGGAACTGGTGTTCGAACTCTCTTCTGAGGTGGTGGTGGATAACATCGATCCGAAGACGGAGGGGTATAACTGTTGTAAGAAGGCTTATACGGGCGACTGGATATGCAGGGATGACCATGGCTACTGGCGACTCTATACGGATGAGGAGTATAAGGCACTGCCACAGGATGGATATGTCGCCAAACCGACCAACAGAGCCACCAGACGACAGATACTCGCCATCCTATGCGCCAAGAAAATGGAAGAGGAGTTTAACAGAATGTCCTATGAGGAGAAACTGGCCTTTGCGGAGAAATACCCAGACTTGGTGACGAAAGTGCCTCTGCCGTCTCAGCAATGCCGATGCGGACAGAATGATAACGTTTTCCTATGATGGAACTACACGATACATACATCCTCATTAACGACTCGAAGGTGCCACTGAGCTCACTGATCGATACTGCCGAATGCGAACAGCAGAAGGCTTCGGAGGTCATCACGGAAAGGATACGATTCTTTGAGATGGTCGTATCATGCACCGAGGCCGTCGCCGAGGAACCTGACCCGTCCATCATCCTCTATGGCCTCTCATCGTATAGGATACCGACACCCTCCCTCTGGGACATTGAATCGTATATTGTCGGCAAAACAGTTTATCACCAAGATATAATCATCAAACACCTACCTCTCTATGACTCTCCAACAAGCCTATAAGAAATGGTCTGAAGACCCGATGAACCTCAGACTGTTCCTCCGAACCAAGAATGACTTCAAAATGGTATTCAATGGTTTCGATATGTCCGCGGAATGCTCTGCACTCGCTACGTCTCCACGGGTACTGAAGGATTTTATCACGAACACCGCTAAGGCACTTAGACCATCGAAGGCATCCGCGGCATCTATCTTAACACAAGTTCTCGAATATGCACATAAAACAGACCCGGAAAACAACGCTAAACCGATATTCGAATTTTCTGAACTCACAGCAGAGAGGAAAATGGATTCGGTTTCTGAAACTAAAAAGGAAGTCACCACGACCGGCGTACCTTCCAACGTATCACCCAAAAAGACCGAGACCAAAAAGACCGCGCCCCTGAAATCCCCAGTTTCCCCAAAGAACCCTACTCCACCGGAGACCTCTAAGGTGTCTCAGGAGGTGCCTGCACCTGACATCCGACCGACAACACCGAAGTCTGGCGCAACGGCTCCTAAGGCGGTCGTACAGATCGATCCGGATACACTCTCGGTCGTCAACACGTACCCCTCGGCAAACGCCGCCAAACGCGCCGCAGGCGTCTCTTCCGGATTGGACTACTCCATCAAGAATAGTACAATCAAGGCGGGCTTCTACTGGGCCTTCGAGGAGGATTATAATAACGACCTCTTCAAACCGGCACCGACATCTGCAGTCATCGCCGCCAGACTCCGAAAAGGAAAGAAGACAACCAAACACGTAGAGCATGGTGCTGTGTCACAGCACCCCTCTCCTGCATTGCCTCCTGCGCCTGCGCCCGCTCCTGAGTCATCTGCTGCTGCCCCTCTCCCACCATTGTCACCGGAGGATACGGCTGAGATGCCGGAGATGAAGGTGATACAGACTGACCTGGTGACACGCATCGACACGAAGGCCTTGGCAACGATTTCTGATGATGAACTGATCAATGAACTCGACCGCAGACAGTTCTTTGGCCAACTGTCAAAGAAGGTGGCTGAACATCGCTACGTGACTTATACCCTCGAATCAACAGAAGATCCTAATGGTGGAAATTGATAGCATCATACTAGGCGACTGCCTCGACATCATGCCGGACATCGCAGACAACAGCATCGATGCTGTCCTCTGTGATCTGCCCTATGGCGTCCTGAACCGTAAGAATCCGAAAGCGAAATGGGACGTGGTGATACCGTTCGACTTGCTATGGCAACAGTACGAACGTATTACCAAACCGAACGCACCGATCATCCTCTTCGGATCGGGGATGTTCACAGCAGACTTGATGCAGTCCAACCGTAAGATGTGGCGCTATAACATCATCTGGGATAAGGTACGCGTGACGGCCTTCCTGAACGCAAAAAAGATGCCACTGAGACAACATGAGGATATCTGCGTCTTCTATAAGAAACAACCGCCATACCACCCCATCAAACGCCGGGGGGCCGCCAACCATTCCAGGGGCCATTCCATACCGACGAACAGATGCTATGGCGAGTTCTCTAACATAACTACGACTATAACCGATGAGAAGTACCCGACTTCCATCGTCATCTTCGAAAAGGATCATAACCCTGACGGATGGCTGCACGCCACCCAGAAACCGGTATCGCTATGCGAATACCTCATAAGGACTTATACCGATTCGGGAGGGGTAATTCTCGACAACTGCATGGGCTCTGGCTCAACGATCCTCGCGGCCATCAACGCCCACAGGCATTACATAGGCATCGAAAAGGATCCAGAGATATTCGCCATCGCAGAGGAACGTATCAATGCCGCCACACAACAACTGTCATTCGACCTCGAGGAATAATGGATACCAGACAGCAACATAACGCAGTGGTGTCCTCTGATGAGTGGTACACGCCCCGATGGATCATTGATGCACTCGGACCATTCGAACTCGACCCGTGCGCACCGGCAAACAGACCGTATGACATCGCACCGCGATTCTTCACCAAGGAGGATGACGGACTGACTCAGGACTGGGGCACAGCCCGCGTTTGGCTAAACCCGCCGTATTCCCGTATCCTCCTCCGTGCCTTCGTGGAGAAACTGGCACACCATAACCACGGCACGGCCCTCCTCGTAAACCGCACAGACAATCTGATGTTCTTCGAGGTGATATTTCCTCACGCGGCCTCGATGCTCTTCATGCGTAACCGCGTGAAGTTCACACGACCGGACGGCTCCACAGGAAACCCCTTTTTCGGCTCTGTCCTGATCGCCTTCGGACCAGAAGACGACACCATCCTGCGCACCGCCGCACTCTCAAACACTATCCCCGGCAAATACGTAAAACTTAATCCGATATGAAATTTAAAGATCTTTTCCCCAACAAACCCATCATCGCCATGCTGCATCTCCTCGGCGATCAGAGTATGAGCGCATTTGAAAGAGCAAAGAAGGAAACGGACCTCTACATCGAACAGGGTGTGGACGCCGTTCTGGTAGAGAATTATTTCGGGAGCTTGACGGACGTGGCTCAAGTTTTGGCATGGCTCAAGAATGAACGCGCTGATAAGGTGATTTATGGCGTGAACGTTCTGGCACCAATGCCTAACGAATCATTTGGACTGGCGATGGTGAATGAGGCGAAGTTTATACAGATCGATTCTGTGTGCGGACATCTGCCGCCTGCTGTTGACCAGGATTTCCATGAGGCATTGATGGCGATGAGACAGGGGTATGATGGGGTCGTACTCGGGGGCGTCAGATTCAAATATCAACCGGTCCGGTCGGCACGGTCCTTGAAAGAGGATCTGGAAATAGGAATGTCGCGCTGTGATGCCATCGTCTGTACGGGCGACGCCACTGGAGAGGAGACTCCAATATGCAAACTACAGGAGTTTAGGGAGCATATCGGACAGTTCCCGCTAATCGTGGGGGCTGGTGTGGCTGAAGATAACATCCGCGCATCAATGAACCTGGCCGACGGTGCCATCATCGGCTCTTACTTCAAGGTGGATCATAGAGCGCATGGTGAAGTGGTGCCTGAGTTTGTTCACGAACTGACAGCCATCAATAGAGACCTCAGAGAGAAAAAACCGGCAAAGCCCTTTGCTGTTGATGGGTATATCTATCGTAATGAGGAGGGTCGGCTGTATTTTTCAAAGAAGGAACCTAAAAAGGGATATTTCATAGGTGATCATGGCGTCTGCTATGATACGCTCGATGTGAAAGATAAACATCCTTTCCCGGTGGAATTGCCGGAGGCCTGGATGTCTGACCTTCATTTTGATAACAGTCCACAACGTTTCACACTCTCATTAACCCCTACAAATTCCTGATATGTCACGTAAAAATACCCGTTCAAAATACAGATGGTTACAGCAGCTACCACGCGCTGCCAGAGAGGCCATTATCTATCGCCTGACTTACATACATTTTGCATCTTATACCGAACGAAGATTATGGAAGGATGTCAAACGGGATATGAGGACAGGCAGAAAGATCGGGACACTGGCCATGGTGCTCAAACGAAACCATCGCTACGACAATGAACCGAAGCCGATATCACCGTTATATAAGGCCCTACATAAACAACGGCGCAAACTCAAACGCTTCATCGAACGGGCGAAGGCATGGCAGAAAGAACATCCAGTAAACCCCTTCGAGGATGCAATAAGGATCCTACGCGAACATTTTCCACCCGAGGAGTTTAGAAGGAGAATATGTAACTATCCTGTCCCTGGCGGATGGATGGTCGATGGGGAGTTCCGGCCTAACAAACCAGTCGAACAACCAAGTATCAAAGACCGGATCATCGTCGATCCTGGGTCCCCGATTTATGAGTTGCTGAATAGGAAGGCGAAACTTGACTTAGACCGCAAACTGAAGGAGATAGATAACCCTATCCTGGATTTCGCCGTCGGCCAACTGGACCCGAAACGGTATAGGCCACATTTTCAACCGGACATACCTGGCCCTGAGGATGTGCTGGATCCTTTTATAGTCAATGGGAAACAATGTGGCCATTACGGGATGCTCACCTATAAGGATAAGGATCCTAACGAGGAACTTCGAGAAACGCTCCTCAAAGAACGAGTGAAGGCCATAGCACACCCGGAACGGCTGTTCATCATGCCGATGGATGGTGACGTACCTCAAGAAAAGAAGTGACCCGCGACTCACGTCGCAGGTCACACAACCAATAATAAAAATAACCTTTCGAATGATGATTGACATCACTTAAAGACCTAATTCTAATTTTTTTAGTCCACTAAACGTCTTATAGACGACGGTACTCACCTCACGACCATAGAAGTCCTCGAGGTAGTTCTGCATTCGTGCCTCCAGGTGACGGGCCTCACGCATGATACTAGGACGGTGGCTCTCACCCTGACTGGCATCCCAGAAGGCTACGTAACGCTTGTTATAACGGGCCTTACGCGTGCGCTCGACCTCTTCCACCTTCTGACCACCGGCTGTACCCATATCGACAAACCTCAGGTAGTCGTTAAACTCGATCCTGATCGTCTCCTGACCTTCACCAGAGATAACTTCATAAGTGAAACTCTTCTCACCACGACCTGTCGCATACCATCCACCATGCTCCTTGCGGTACTCATTGACACGCTTGTAACCGGGATAGATCTCATAAGGCCAAATCTTCTGCACCCTGAAACCTTCCTCCATCGTCTGCACCGCCTGACGGGCAAACGTCTTCAAAACAACATTCATCGGCCTACGTGGCTGGTCTATCTGTACTGCCATATCACTTACATTTTCTACTGCAAAGATACGAATACCACCACAAATCATCGAGACAAAAACTGTTACTCTCAAATTACTCTCTAACTACTCTCCAATTACTCTCTAGTTACATACTACTCTTTTTTAATTTGTATTCACTGATTAGCGCAGAAGGCTGTTGTAGAAAGCATTCTGCGTAAAAGCCGACCCAAAAGCCGACCCAAAAGCCGACCCAAAAGCCGACCCAAAAGCCGACCCAAAAGCCGACCATAGAGTTCTCATAGTTACATCCTGATTACATACACCATGGCCATGGAGATGCCCCAAAATGAGTATATTTGCTATCCAGACTTTACAATTTTCCTTGCATTCGTTCCTTTTTCGCTTTTTCTTTTCCTTTTTTCGATTTTTCTTTAAAATTACTCCAATTCATGTATGGCATTTCAATATATCTACACTACCTTTGCCACCAGAAGGTCAAATGGCCTTAAATTTAAACTTTAAAAGCACATATCATTATGAAACATTCAAATGTCTCAGTTCGCCATGCGAACAGCTACGTAAACGCTGTATGCAGCAAGTTAATCACCTTCAAGGCTAACCGCCTCGCGGATCCCGTGACATCGCCGCTACACCTGACGCGACTCGCGATCCTGGCGCTACTGTCTCTCTTCATCATGCCGTCATGCTCGCGCGATGACACCACCGATGAGACAACAGCCGACAATGCCAACGATTCGACAACGATCACCATCCGGTTTACATTTCCGGAGACACGGGCCTATACGCGAGCGTCGTCTGCTGCTGACCTCAGACACATCTTCATCACAGACATCCAGGATGAGTTCGTACAACAGACGATCCACCAGACTTCATCCGATGATGATTTCGGCGCGCCGGCCATCACACTTGCACCAGGCACACATACCTTGCGCATCCTCGCCACTGACTCTCCCACTGCCGACATCTCTGGAACGGCTATCACCCAGACACCATTGGGGGATACGTTCTATAGCGAGACAACCATCATCACCACCGAGGCACCGGAGTACATCAACATCTCCCTCAGTCGCATCGTGGCGAAAGTTCTCAACCTGACAGAGGATAGCCACACCGTCACTGACGCTCTGCAGACATTCTCCCTGGGTGCCGGACGTCCGTCGTCCACCACAGCCTCTGTCACACTGGCACCCGAACAGGAGACGTACAGCTACATCCCGTCCTCTGGCAAACTCACCATCGAAAACGGATCCGATCTGCCTGTCATCGCCAACCACATCACCATTCTAACGGTGCCAGGACCGATCACACGCCCGATGTCCCTCGATGCTGACTACACCTGGGACACCGACACAACCTCCATCGAACTTTAAGGCCTGACCTTCCAGACCGCACCAACCGAGAGGCTAGTGCGGTCGTTTTCTTCTCAGATCCTTAAAATGGATTCTACGTCGTTTGATAAGCCAGAAAATGAAATTTAAATAGGATTTACGGAAATTTTTCACGCGATTTTGGCTTATATCTGGCTTTATTTGGAAATTAAACCCACCAAACAGGAAATTTTAAGCCACTAATAAGAAATTCTTTCAAGTCCGTGCAAAACTGGAAAGAATTGGAATAACACACCCATTCTAATTCAATTTTGGAACGATTTATTAGAATAACACCCCTATTATTCAAATTTTAACCCAAATTCTTTAATAAGGGAAATTTCCCGCTATTTTCCACTATTTTCCGCTATTCTCTACCCTCAAACAACAAATTTCAACCTCGATCATCAAATTTCACCCTAAACATTTGGATATATCCAAATTTCGCCGTATCTTTGCCATCGCTTGCCCTTTTTTCTGGAACAGATGAAAAGATTCAAAAATTTCTTCAAAACCCTCTTCATGGCCCTTGCTGATATCAGCATGTGCGATGTGTGTGATTATGATAAAGATCCCCTCTGTTATGTAGAAGGCTTCTAACCATCAATAACCAGTAATATGAGTTCAACTTTCATTTTCGACAAACTTCCAGTCCTGGTTTTCAAATGGTACGCCATCGGTGTCATCGTCTGTGCTATCATTCAAATCGGTAAGTGGATCTACTACATCCACACCAGACCACACTTTTACGTCAGATCACAGTATGCCAAAGACATCCTCATCTCTTCTCTCATATCCTCTTGGATGGGCGTACTCATCTATGCCTCTGATCTGATCGACTTCCTAAACGATCGTTACGTAAGACCATTTTTCGACGACCATAACCCCTACAAAGATACCGAGGAGTCAAATCGTCTTTGACAACTCATCATCCTGTTTCGTACACTTTCGTACACTTTTAGTACACTTTCCTACGATTTTCGTACACTTTCGTACATTTTTAGAACGCTTTCGACCGTTTTTAGCACACTTTCTACCACCTTTCACATCCGTTAACATGTAAAGAAATCCCGATTTTCTTAACATATCACACCTGACATGTATAAGAAATTGCTATTTCATATACATATCATTTGCCATGTTCGAACCAAACCTTAATGTAATTCGACCATAGCCGAATAAAAATTGTACCCCAAAACGAAACTTTTTCCCCAAAATATTTGGAGGATTCAAAACAAAACCTTATCTTTGCAGCAAACTTTTCGAATATGACCGCAAAACTCGACATCAAAAGAGCAATGAAAACCCGCAGGGTTAAGCTCACCGAACTATCTGAGGCGCTGGGCGTCAAACCCCAGACCATCATCACGTATTACAATGGCAACCCCAACGTTGGTACACTCTACAAAATCGCCGAAGCTCTCAAGTGCGACATCCGCGATTTGTTCTTCGACGATACCACCCCCTATCATGCCGGACCTTCTGAGTTCGACCTCCAGCCGTTAGACACCCCCGATGAGACTCCGACCGAAGAACCGGAGTTCCACGGCGTCGCCGAAGAGCGCCCGTCTATCGGAACACTTCTCACCCGATTGCCGCCCGACCACGACAGAACACCCATCGTTGCAACGGCCATCACACCCGCCACACCGATCCAGTGCCCTCACTGTGGCGAGATGATCCGTGTGTTCCATAACATCCAAACGAAACTCGTAAAATGAGCACGAAGATTGAATGGACTGAGCGCGTCTGGAACCCCGTCACCGGCTGTACGAAGGTGAGCGAGGCTTGCCGAAACTGCTATGCCGAGGTCATGGCCAGACGCCTCCAGCACATGCCCGCCTCCAAAGAGAAGTACCGCAATGGCTTCCAGGTCACATGCCATCCGGAATCTCTCAAAGAACCTATGGCATGGAAAAAACCGAGTATGGTCTTTGTCTGCTCGATGGGAGACCTCTTTCATGCTGATGTTCCAGAGGATTTCATCATTCAGGTTATGGAGACGATTACTGCATGTCCGCAACACACCTTCCAGCTTCTTACCAAGCGACCAGATAGGATGGCCACCTTTTTCCATGGTCTTTATGCCCCAAAGAATATCTGGATAGGTACTACATGCGAGTCTCGCAATCATTACGACCGTATCCGACATCTTCAGTCTATCACCAATCGCCGTATATCAGTTCGTTTCATTTCATGCGAACCTCTTCTAGGAGACATGCCGGATATTCCTCTGGATGGCATCGATTGGGTTATCACTGGTGGTGAATCAGGATCCAAGGCACGACAAACTCCACCAGACTACTTCCGCCATCTCCGCGATCGCTGTCAGGCTACAAACACCCCATTCTTTTTCAAACAGTGGGGCGCATACGGTCCCGATGGCATCAAACGCTCTAAGTACGCTAATGGCTCTCTCCTTGATGGCACCTATCACCACGCATACCCAAATACCACGCGCCCTCAGTCAGGCCATCCGTCCTACTCCGTCGATCCCTCTGAACTCGACAGTCTGAACGTTCGCGAGATGCTATCTGGAAAACCTCGCAAATACGACCGTTCCAGACCTTTATCAGAGCAATAAGATAACATGTATAACTCAAAACTCAAAACAAAATGAAAAAGCAATTATTTTTCCTCCCCGTCTTCTTGCTGGCAGTCCTGATGACTGTCTCATGCAGTAAAAGCGATGATGACAACAGCAGCTCTTCGTCCGCCTACATCACAGGCAAGGATCTCGCTGGTACATGGGTAGCCAACCACTCCGCAGGCACCGTTACCCTCGATGTTCGCGCCGATGGTGCCTTCACAGAGACTGTCGTAGCCCAATACGCTGGCTCTGGCCCTATCACAACCACTCAGAACGGCCACTATTCTCTCTCCCGCGCTGAAGAGCACTATCTAGGCATCACCTACAAACAGATCGCCACCAATGATGATTTTGAATATAAGCCGTTCAAATGGCTCAATACCGCTAAAACATCATTCAATTTCAACGGATACGACTTCACAAAGAAATAGACTTCCCATCCTTTCATGTGGCTGGCTTAACCATCTTTTCCTATGGATGGTATAAAAGCCAGCTTTTTTATGTCATTTTGCATCGAATCATAGTGTAATACATCAAAATTCTAATACTTTTTTGCTTGAAAAATGAATTTTTTCTAACGCACCAATTTTTAAACGTAACATTCTGATATCCAAACACTTCCTTTTGTTGGAACCCGCCCGAAACTTGACCCTAACTCTCTGAAAATGAGAGCAAATAATAATTCAAACTTGACCCAAAACCCTACTCTTTCATCGGCGACTCGCCGCCACAGTCGTTGCGGTTCGCCCGCCCCACCCCCCGGGGGGCCGGGCAAATATGCCCCCGGCCCCCTCCGGAGGCCCACCAGGCCCCCGCCGGTGTTCGGTTGGGTGTGGATCTGTCCCCGGTGCCGGGGTCTTGGTGTGATTTATAAGGAGGACGGGCGCCCGGGGTGTGTCTCTGTTGGTGTCGGTGTGATCCTGGCGGGTGTGGTGGTGTGGTGGGTGTCCTGGTGTGGGTGTGGCGATCCATGAGCAAAGAAGGGCCACCAGGGCGCCCGGGGGGTGTCTCTGCTGGTGTCGGGGTGATCCTGGCGGGGGGGG
>OCTX011799317.1_pt1 | contig 30801 bp, 22 predicted proteins | sample 1539691 | NCBI WGS metagenome assembly OCTX01 (sample SAMN02144231, study PRJEB22623) | gut metagenome | biome: sheep rumen | host: Ovis aries | place: New Zealand
GACCGACCTCTTGAAGTTCCGCAACTTTGGTAAGAAATCGCTTTCAGAGCTTGATGATTTGCTCGAGAGTCTGAATCTGTCGTTTGGAACTGATATTTCAAAGTATAAACTCGACAAGGAATAAGGATAGTACCTTGTCGCAAAAGTAAAAAACAAAAATGAGACACAATAAGAAATTCAACCATCTGAGTCGTACTGCAGATCACCGCAAAGCAATGTTGGCAAACATGGCTATTTCGCTGATTATGCACAAAAGAATCACTACGACTCTCGCTAAGGCTAAGGCCTTGAAAATGTTTATAGAGCCATTGATTACCAAGGCAAAGGAAGACACCACACACTCTCGCCGTGTAGTGTTCAGCTATTTGCAAGGTGGTTCTCATTCTACCATGCGTACCAAGAAAGAGATTGAGCGTGTAGGCTTCGGCAACGTTCACAAGGAGGCCATCAAGGTGCTCTTCGGTGAGATTGCACAGGCTGTAGGCGACCGTCCAGGTGGCTACACACGTATCATCAAGCTCGGTACCCGTCAGGGTGATGCTGCAGAGATTTGCTTCATCGAGCTCGTAGACTTCGATGAGAACATGGCTAAGGCTCCTAAGGCAGTTAAGAAGACTCGTCGTAGCCGTAAGTCATCAGCTCCAAAGGCTGAAGCACCAGCTACACCTGCTACAGAGACTGAAGCTCCCGCAACAGAGGAGAAGGCTGAATAATTTATTTGCGATTGTTTAACGTAGGATTATTAAATCCTCGTGAATATATTTAATGTTGTAACAACTTTTCTAAACTCTTTCTCTATGATGAAGATGATTTGGAAAGTTGTTACAATTTTTTGAATTAACATAGTCGATGATGCGAATAGATATTATCACCGTATTACCCGAAATGATAGAGGGATTCGTACAAGAATCTATCTTGGCTCGTGCGCAAAAGAAAGGTCTTGCTGAAATTCATTTGCATAATCTTCGTGATTATACTTTAGATAAATGGAGACGTGTAGACGATTATCCCTATGGCGGTTTTGCCGGAATGGTGATGCAATGTGAACCTATTGATCGTTGCATTAGTGCGTTAAAAGCAGAACGCCAGTATGATGAAGTTATCTTCACTTCGCCAGATGGTGAACAATTTACGCAACATGTTGCCAATGAATTGTCTCTAAAAGAGAATCTCATTATCCTTTGCGGTCATTACAAGGGAATCGACCATCGTATTCGTGAACATCTTATCACTCGTGAAATTTCTATTGGCGATTATGTCCTTACTGGAGGTGAATTGGCTGCAGCTGTTATGGCAGATGCCATTGTGCGAGTTGTTCCTGGCGTGATAGGAGATGAACAAAGTGCACTATCCGATTGCTTCCAAGATGATATGCTTTCTGCGCCCATTTACACACGACCTGCCGATTACAAAGGTTGGAAAGTTCCAGATATCTTATTAAGTGGTAATGAGGCGAAGATTAAGCAATGGGAACTTGAGCAAGCTATGGAACGAACCAAACGTTTACGTCCTGATTTGTTAGATAAATAATAGATTTTTCATTTACACTCCTTTTATTAATCCTATATAATCATTATGGAAAAATATGTAGCAAGCCCACAGCTGGGATTTTCGGAAGCCGTAAGATTGGCTATGAGTAGATTGTTTGATTTCAATGGTAGAAGTCGCAGGTCTGAGTTTTGGTGGTTTATGTTGGCCTTCTATATTGTCTGTTATGTTGTTGGTTTTATCATTTCATTGTTTTTGCCCGCATTGCCTGCTGCAATTATCAATTCATCATTATGGATTGTAGCAATGGGCGTTACGGTCAGACGATTACAAGATAATGGACATAGTAAATGGTGGGTGTTCCTTTCTTTCATCATTTCGATAGCTTATAATGCATACCTTGTTAATTCTGATTTTATGTTTGAACTGGCAAGTGTTAATGTTAATCCTGAAGCTGTAATAAAGTCGTTGATAGACGATCCCAAGATTATGATTCTTTCCTTGCTCGATTCTGTCTTTACAATCGTCATTATCGTGATGTGTATGATAGATGGCAAACCACAAGCCAATAAGTATGGAGAATCACCGAAGTATAAACTTGTTTCGGAGAATTGATGGTAGACTTGTCATAAACTATTGCAGAATTTTTCGCCTAAGGTGAAACCTTCCTCATAAAGACGTTCAAGCTTCTGAACGTCTTTTTCTATTCTTCCAACTTCCATTGTCTTTTCAGGACGAATACATGTAATCTTTCCTTGCTCTTCCAATTGGTCAATCAATTCCAATTGGTCATTATATGCTTTCACGCGCTTACTCAAATCTACCCGCAAGCGTGGATAGTTCTTGTAAACGACTCCTGGAAATTTCCTGTCCTTTTCCTTGCTTCTGTATCCCTTGTTGCGAGTCAAAATGACCACATTCTTCTCGTATCCCAATTCTATCGCCCTCATCACGGGAATACTATCTACGATTCCTCCATCCAACATGGGTACGCCATCTACTTCCACTATTTTGCTCACGTATGGCAAACTACTAGAAGCCCTAACGATGCTCATGCATCTTTCCTTATCCTTATTTTCCGATAGATATTCACTCTTCCCAGTTTGGCAATTTGTCGTTACCATCTCGAAAGTGTGACTATATTTAAAATATGTGTTCCAATCGAAAGGAATCAATTCATTGGGTAAGCGGTCGTAAATCAAGTCTGGGTCGAAGATACAACCTTGTCTTAGCAAGTGTTTTAACCCTATATAGTCGTATTTAGCCAATATATCAATGTTCGACAACCGCGCCCTACGAGGTTGCCTGCTAATATACGACATCCCGTTACATGCTCCAGCAGAAACGGCAACGACATAGTTGAAATACAAGTCGTGCTTCATGAATGCGTCCAACACGCCGCATGTAAACACGCCTCTCATTCCTCCGCCTTCCAATACAAGTCCTGTCTTTCGGTCAATTTGCATATATTTCAATTTTGGGAGGCAAAGATAATGATTTTCTTTCAATATTCCCATGCAATTAAAAAAGATTTGATGATTCTTTATGATATAATTGACATTTTACAAACATATCGTTTAGGCCTCGTAAACGATATGTTTGTGCATGCTAAACCTATCGTTTACGAGGCGAATTGATATGTATTGCAAGAAAAGTGAGAATTTAAACAAAAAGAGATAATAATTTGGCAGATTCAATTATTATGAATAATTTTGCACCACGTATCGTAATGGCGATTTTTTATCGGCATAGTTATCTAAACGTTTTATTATTTTAGTATATACATTTAATTTATATGAAGCGAATATTTACGTCTTTTTTGATGTTGTTGGCAATGATAATCGTGTCAACAGTTAGTTTTGCTCAAAATGATGGCGGTAATTATGCGGCTTCTGGTTTACAAGACGGAAACCGTATGATGAATATGCATTCCAAAGTGTTTACTGGCAATGTCCAGCCGATGCTTAAGAGTGGCAGCAATATTACGGCCAAAAACAAGAGAATCAAAACGGCAAGTGGCGATTTGTGGTATGCAAAACCCGAAGGAACATTCTATAAGAATTCTTTCCCGTCTGCCAGTTTGGTGGTACCACCTTTTACTACCTTGACTTTTGAGAACAAGAGTACCCAAATAGAATCTACGTCATGGTCTCTCAATGGAGAAACCATCGGCAACGGTACTTCATCTTATCAATCTGAATATCCCGCATTGCGCGAAACGGCTTATTTCCCAGCTCCACAACTTTCTATTGGTAAGGATACTTTCGCTTTGGGAATAACTGGCGCTAAAGGAGAAGTGGCTTGTCAGATTGCAACGAAAGAGACCGTTGATAATCTCTCTAAGACCGACTATGTCGTTGGCGGTTCTTATGTAGGATGGGCAGACTTTCCTGGATTCCCATTCAAGGGAATGCGTGATTTGGATGGTGATGGGAAAAAGGAAGCTTTTGAATATCACACATTGGTTCAGCACTATGCAAAACCAGCAAGTCCGTTCTATCTTTCTTCTTTGCGCATCCCGTTCTCTTCCTATCAAACGGCTAAAGACATGATTCCCGAAGGAAAGGAAATTACCGTTCGCATCGATAAGGGAACGTATGGTAATACCATTGCAACTGGTCGTATTACGAAAGCCGAAATTGACGAGACATCTTGGATAGAAGACCCCAAGGAGAACGTTACATACGCTGGTCCTGTCGTTTATTTCGATGAAGGTCCTCTGGTGTTAGACGATGAGTTCTTTATTGTGGTTAAGGGATTGGAAGAATGTGTGGATATGGGTTTCTGGGTGACTTTGCCTGATAAATACGAACAGGAAACAGAGGCAAATCGCACTCGTACGGAAGGCGTTGATTCAGTAGGAAATCCCACTCAGATGTCTTGGTCGTATGTTAATGGCAAAGACGTTCTTTATTGGGAAGCCATTATCTATTTGGCTGGAATGTTCGACGTAGCTCAAATTGATACGAATTTGGTTGCCATGAATGCTCCCGCTCAAGGTGGCGTTGTTGTTGCGTCTTACCAGAAAGATGAAGAAGTGGTGGAAGATTCGGCTTTGATATTCCGTTCTTCTCGTCCTTATATCTCTGCCGAAGGTGAACAACCATCTTATACGATTGAAGGATTGCCCGATTGGTTGAAAATCCAATCCGTGGAAGATACAGATGATAAGTTGACGCGCATCATGTTCGTTGCAGAACCATACGAAGGTACCACTCCCGATGGTCGTGAGGCTTCTCTGCGTATTGTTAGCGACTTTGGTGCTTGTACCGAATTTGTCACAATATCACAAATCCCGATGGTTGGCGATAGCTTTACTACGCATACGGAGGAAGGCAAGTCGGTTAGCTTTACCATCACGGATGCAGAGAATAACATCTGTGAAGTTTCGGATGTGGAAATCGGCGAAGAAGGCGACATAATCATTCCCGAAACCATTTGGGGATATACCGTATCTGGTATTGCAGATAGCGCATTCTGCAACCGTGAAGACTTGACGGAGATTACCATTAACTTCACTGGAACGAATCCTCTTGGTGGAAAGATTGGAAAGAATGTCTTTGGTAATTGTCCTAACTTGGAAAAGATAACCATCGGACAGGGTGTTCGCGAACTTAGTGATAGCGCATTCGTAGATTGCTTGAACCTGAAAACAATTGTATCTTTGATAGACCAAGACGATTTGTGGTCGTTCAATGAGAATGTCTTCGCAGAGTCTGTTTTCGAGAATGCCATGCTTATCGTTCCTACGGAAAGAGTAGGGCAGTATCAAGAAACAAACGGATGGAATCATTTCCAAAACATCATGGATCCTGAGACGGCTTTGGACATTAAGATGCCAAATGCCGATGTTAAGGCTATGGAAATCTATATGCTTGATGGAAGACGCTCGGATAGAATTCGCTCTGGTGTCAACATCATTCGCAATAGTGATGGTTCCGTAAGGAAATTGTCAACGAAATAATATCATATAGTTATACAAGGCTATAGTGCCAACTATTGTTTCTTTGTTTCGTATATGCATAGAGGATTGAAATCAATATCAAATGAGATAATCATGAATAAATACATAAGCATTGTCATTCTATTTACAACAATGGTGATTCTTTCATCATGCGACAAAGATGAGATAGACTCTAACCTTCCTGTTCCAACAAAACAGGAAGGTTATTTTACAATACCCACCAATCAAGAAGGCATAGACCTGACATTTTTGAAGATGGGAATAAAGGACACGTCGTTAATCCAGAATCGTTGGTGTGCATTCGTGGGAGACTCCATTACCGTGTTAACAGGATTAAGAACCTTCACGGAAGGAAAAAAGATAGAGTATTATTCTTGCGTATATGTCTATGTCAATGGAATCCAACGTGCAAATTACACTTCAGGTCAACAGACTCAAAGGGATACGAAAATTACATTGGTGAATGAGAAACCTGCGTTTGTGTATAAAGGTCATCTCTTGATTCCGATGAAAGAGGGAACGATAGAGATGCTGTTAAGAATACATGAAAATGGGGTTTCCATAGGGCATGACGTATTTTTCGATTATATTTGGGATGAGGATTATGATTTAATGGTTTGCCATAACCAAAACGGTAAGTATTTTTTAACTCATGTTTTTGAATGGGGTGGAGCGACAGTAGATTTCCTGCCTCAATATGCAGATAATGTGCCGATAAACTGGAGTTTCGGTTCTTGGAATTCATTAGGTGGAGTTAAAGACTTTGAAGACGACGGGAAAGTGGAGTTTCATTTTAATAGGGTGAATAGTACAACCCCCGATAAGATTTATACCGTACACTTAACCCATGAGGCGATGTTGGAACTTGAGCAAAACAACGGAAAGACGAAACGGAAATATTGGCATATATCTGATAGGGGAACTGACCACGCTTGCTATGAATTTGTCGTGGAATACCCAAACGGTCATGAATATAGATTAGGGCTTCATACAAAATACTATGGAGGAACTGGTATTGATGATATTACCGTCAGCTATCAAGGAAAGACCTATTCTACCACTCCCGAATACTCAACATTACCATGTCGTTTTGCGACAACAAACAGAGAAATGACAAATGAGAGACAAGAAAATCGAGGAAATTTTGGTACGGTAACAATGCGTGATGGAAAGGATGGTAAGGAATTGTATTTCAAAGGTGAAGGACTCACAAAGAATAGTTATCCATTAGAGAAAGATTTCGATTATCTTCTCGGGCAAAACAATCTCCTCATTTTCGGTTCTTCCAATTTGCATGGTAATGTGAATAAGATACCTGAACTTGATAATGTACTTATCTTTCATTATTTACTCATTTACGATGGTTCATGTCCTAATTGCATCATAAATAATTTGGAAATCGACTTTGCAGATGATGTAGCTAAGTGTGCTAATTGCCAAAGATGGTATGACCTGAATAATTACGGTGCTATTATACGAGGCAGTGATGGCCAGGCACTTATTAGATACCCAGCTAAACTCAGCGGTTCCATTTACTATAATCGTTTGGAGGTGATCAATAAGTAATGTGGAAGATGTTTTTCCATTGTAGATTGCTTGTAGAACGTTATTTATCACTTTTTTATGCAAAGATATTGGTTTTTGGTATAAAATGCTTACCTTTGTAACTCAAACTATAAACCGATTATTTTATGTTTAGTAAGGAGACATATATCAATAGGCGGGCGGAATTGAAAAAGCTCGTGAAGAGTGGGGTGATAATCCTCTTTGGAAATAACGAATCGCCTAACAATTATCCAGCTAATGCCTATTATCCATTCCGTCAAGACTCTACGTTTCTGTATTATTTCGGTCAGCAACGTGATGGGTTGGTAGGTGTGATAGATGTAGATAATGATACGGAAACGTTGATAGGCAACGACATAGACATTGAAGACATTGTTTGGTATGGTTCCGTTGATAGCGTGAGCGACTTGGCTGCACAGGTAGGTGTGAGTGATTCGGCTCCTATGGCTGCTTTGCGCACGATTTGCAATGAAGCTTTGCGACAGAAACGTACCATTCATTTCTTGCCACCTTATCGTTATGATATTAAGTTGCAGATATTCGACCTCTTAGGCATTCATCCCAACCAACAAAAGGAGTCTGCTTCTATGGAATTGATACAGGCCGTAGTGAAGATGCGTTCTGTCAAGACACAAGAAGAGATTGAGGAAATGGAATGTGCAGCTGAGATTGGTTACAAGATGCATACTACAGCCATGAAGCTGATTCGTCCAGGAGTGACGGAGAAATACGTGGCTGGTCAGGTAGATGGTATCGCCCATTCGTATGGTGCACAAGTGAGCTTCGCCACCATCTTCTCACAACATGGAGAGATTATGCACGGTAATCCTTCGTTGGCCTTGCTTGAGTCGGGACGTTTGGCATTGTGTGATGCAGGTGCTGAAACGGTGAACAATTATTGTTCTGATAACACGCGCACTATGCCAGTTAGCGGTAAGTATACCCAACGACAACTCGAAATATATTCTATCGTGGAAGCATGTCATGATTTGGTGCTTAACGTTGCAAAGCCTGGCGTGAAATACATGGATTGCCACTTTGCCGTAGCTCGTTTGATGACGGAGCGTTTGAAGGAGTTGGGATTGATGAAGGGTGATACCGAAGAAGCCGTACATGCTGGTGCTCATGCCATGTTCTTGCCTCACGGATTGGGACACATGATGGGTATGGACGTACACGATATGGAAAATCTTGACCAAATCAATGTTGGATTTGATGAAGAGACAAGACCAATTCTCGACCAGTTCGGTACGAATTGCTTGCGTATGGGTAGGCGATTGGAAGAGGGATTCGTTGTAACCGACGAACCTGGTATTTATTTCATTCCAGCGTTGATAGACGATTGGCGTAAGAGTGGACATTGTGCGGAGTTCCTTAATTTCGACTTGTTGGAAACATATAAGGACTTTGGCGGTATTCGTATTGAGGATGATATTCTCATTACTAAAGATGGTTGTCGCTTCCTCGGTGAAAATCGCATTCCTTATCATCCTCAAGATGTAGAGGCTTTTATGGCAAATAATGAATAGAAGAGTATTAACAATCAAATAAAACCAAAATGAAAAAAACATTAGCTATCGTGTTGCTTGCTTGTTTCGCAATGAACGTAAGCGCAGCCAAGAAGAAGGCTCCTGCAAAGGATGCTAACAAACCCGTGTTTACCATTATCAAGGAGAATCCTATCACGAGCGTAAAAGACCAAAACCGTTCGGGAACTTGTTGGGATTACTCAACATTGTCTTTCTTTGAGGCTGAGATTCTCAAGGCAACGGGTAAGACATACGATCTTTGTGAGTCGTTTGTTGCCAACAAGACTTATATGGAACGTGCTATTCAGGTAGTTCGTTTCCATGGTGATTGCCAATTTGCACAAGGTGGTTCTGCTGAAGACGTGCTTGCCACGATGAAACAACATGGTATTTGTCCCGAAAACGCAATGCCATTCCCAGGTTCTCTTTATGGTGATTCATTAAATAACTTCGGAGAGTTCTTCTCTGTATTGGAACCATACGTGGGAGCTGTTGCCAAGAGTAGTGCAAAGAAGATTTCCAACCAATGGAAGGTGGGCTTGCAAGGTATTCTCGATGCTTATTTAGGCAAGTGTCCAGAGAAGTTCACATACGAAGGAAAGGAATATACTCCGAAGTCATTCGTAAATAGTTTGGGTATTAACTTGAATGATTACGTATCTGTTACCAGCTACACACACCATCCATTCTATACCGCATTTGCCGTAGAGGTACAAGACAACTGGCGTTTCCCATTATCTTATAATGTACCTATGGACGAGATGATGGAAATCATCGACAATGCCGTGAATGAAGGTTACACCATTGCTTGGGGCGGTGATGTGTCTGAAGAGGGCTTTACCCGTCAGGGATTGGCATACGCCGTAGATACAAAGAAGGCAGAAAGTTTGTCGGGAAGCGACATGGCTCGTTGGTTGAAACTTACCGCAGACAAGAAGCGCAACATTATCGACTCTCTGGGTTGCAATGTTCCTGAAATCGTTCCTACACAACAAATGCGTCAAGAGCGTTTCGACAATTGGGAATTAACCGACGACCACGGAATGTTGATTTACGGTGTAGCTAAAGACCAAAACGGTAAGGAATATTACATGGTGAAAAACTCTTGGGGAGAGTCTGGTAAGTACAAAGGTATTTGGTACATGACAAAAGCGTTTATCGCTGCCAATACCATGGACTTCCTCATCAACAAGAATGCTATTCCTGCTAAGATTCGTCAGAAATTAGGAATATAATTGTAGATTCATTTACTATTAGGTTATGAGGTGAAAACCTCATAACCTAATTATTTATTGAGTATGAAACGTTTATTGATAACATTGTTTGCTGTATTCACCTATTTCTCTTCATTCGCACAAGTAAGCGCAAGAGAGTGGGTGGCAAGTGGAGCTTGGAGAAATGGCTTTACGGGAGCATCGCCCGATAAGACGGTCAATATCGACGAGTTTTATAGCCAATATCACAAGAATCCCAACCAATGGTATGCTTTGTTCAAGTGGTTGCAAAATACCGATTTATTAAGTATTCCTGCTGGAAAGCATCCCATACCAGGTTCTACCTTGGTGGCAAGTGTGGAAGATTCTTATAACGAACCACTTGAGAAACGAAATACGGAAAGCCATCGAAAGAAGATTGACTTCCAGTTTGTAGTTAAGGGCACGGAAGGTTTTGCCTTACTTGATCATGCTTCCAGTGTTGCAAAGACGGAGTATGATGCAAAGAAAGATGTGATTCGTTATGATTACAAACCCAACAAAACTAATTTCTTCCCTTCTACGCCCGGTAAATTCCTCATCTTCTTCCCGTCGGATTGGCATATAGCCAAGATTGCAACCAACAAGAAAGACCAAAACATCCGCGTGATAGTTGTCAAAGTGGATTACGTAGAGTGAGATATTTTCTCACGTATTCTAATCAATTATCATTGATATAAGTTCGTTCCTACAAACATAACAAACCGGTCGTTTCACACATATTATCTACTAAACCTTAAACGAAGAATGTGTGAAAAGGCCGTTTCTATTTGGTACATAGTGCATGTACTAATCGTACATGGGTGTTGTACGAATGGTACATTGCCCTTGTACGAATGGTACATTGCCTTTGTACGAAATGACAATATGTTTTGTTGTTGTCAAAAAACATAGAAAGATGGGGGAAATATGCGTAATTTGTATTTGTTAGGAAGGAAATTCATAAAAAAAAGGCACGTTCTTGAATATTTTTGCATCAGCACTTTGTTTTTTCATTTTTATATCGTAACTTTACCACGTTAAATTGCCTAAATAGGCTTTTAACCCTTGAAGCGATAAGAATAAAAACAAATATAAATGCAATTTAAATGGAATTACAAGACACCTACACCAGAAGAGACTCAAGCAGCTAACGAACTTGGCGAGAAGTTGAACATCAATCCCGTTCTCGCCCAGTTGCTCATACGCAGAGGTATCCAAACGGAGAGTGCTGCTAAGCGATTTTTCCGTCCGCAATTAGCAGACCTCATCAATCCATTTCTCATGAAAGACATGGACGTTGCCGTGGATAGGTTGAATGACGCAATGGGTCGTAAGGAGAGAATCTTGGTGTATGGCGACTACGACGTAGACGGATGTACGGCTGTAGCTTTGGTGTATAAGTTTCTGCAGCAATTCTATTCTAACATCGACTATTACATTCCCGATCGTTATGATGAGGGATATGGAGTGAGTCAGAAAGGTTTGGAATATGCCGCGGCAACTGGTGTGAAATTAATCATTATCTTGGATTGTGGCATCAAGGCCATCGAGGAGATAACGCTTGCCAAGAGCCTTGGAATCGACTTCATCATCTGTGACCACCACGTACCTGATGAGGTAATGCCTCCTGCGGTAGCCATTCTCAATCCCAAGCGAGAAGACGACAGTTATCCCTTCAAGCATTTGTGTGGTTGTGGGGTAGGCTTTAAGTTTATGCAGGCATTTGCCAAAAACAATGGCATTCCTTTCTCAAAACTTATTCCGTTGCTTGATTTCTGTGCCGTGAGCATAGCTGCCGATTTGGTTCCCGTAACGGAAGAGAACCGTATCTTGGCTTTTCATGGACTAAAACAACTCAATCAGAGTCCAAGCATAGGCTTGAAATCCATCATCGAGGTATGTGGCTTGAGTGGCAGGGAAATCTCCATGAGTGACATCATGTTTAAGATTGGTCCTCGCATCAATGCCTCTGGTCGCATTGAGAATGGTAAGGAGACGGTAGACTTGTTGGTGGAGCGTGATTTTAACACTGCCTTGAAGGCTGCACGGCACATTGATGAATACAACGAGCAGCGCAAGGACATTGACAAGCAGATGACCGTGGAAGCCAACCAAATCGTGGAGAAGTTGGAGAGCCAGAAACACCATTCCAGTATCGTGCTGTATGATGAGAACTGGAAAAAGGGTGTGATAGGCATCGTTGCCTCTCGTTTGACGGAAATTTACGTTCGTCCGACGGTGGTGTTGACACGTGATGGAGACTTTGCTACGGGAAGTGCGCGAAGCGTGACAGGATTCGATATTTATTCTGCCATCAAGAGTTGTAGGGATTTATTGGTCAACTTTGGTGGTCATACCTATGCGGCAGGTCTCACTATCAGATGGAACGACATTCCTATTTTCCGCCAACGCTTCCAACAATATGTAGATGAGCATATCCATCCCGAACAAATAGAACCTTTGTTGGACATTGATGCCGTGATAGACTTTAAGGATATTACCAAACGTTTGCAAAACGACTTGAAGCGTTTCGCTCCTTTCGGTCCTGACAATGAGAAACCTATGTTTTGTACCATTGGCGTGTATGACTATGGTACAAGTAAGGTGGTTGGGCGCGAACAAGAACATATCAAGTTGGAATTGGTGGATTCCAAGTCGAGCACCGTCGTGAACGGAATTGCTTTCGGACAAAGTGCCGCCGCGCGTTACATCAAGTCGAAGCGCAGTTTCGACATCGCCTATTCCATTGAGGAAAATATCTTTAAGCGCAATCAAGTACAACTTCTCATTGAAGACATCCGTCCTTCCGAGGAGGATATATGATGACAGACAAGTATCTTGACATTCTCAGGGAGTACTGGGGATATAGTGATTTCAGGGGTATTCAGCGTGAAATCATCGAGAGCATTGGGGCTGGACGCGACACGTTGGGACTGATGCCAACGGGAGGTGGCAAGTCGATTACGTTTCAAGTGCCTGCTTTGGCGATGGAAGGGATGTGTGTGGTGATATCACCCTTGATAGCCTTGATGAAAGATCAAGTATATCACCTCACCCAACATGGGATTCGCTCTGCTGCTGTTTATTCGGGAATGTCGCGTGAGGAGATTATCGTCACCCTTGAGAATTGCATCTTTGGCGGAGTCAAGATATTGTATGTCTCTCCAGAACGTTTGTCTTCCGACTTATTCCAAGCAAAGTTTCGAAGAATGAAAGTCAGTTTTATCACCGTTGACGAGGCTCATTGCATCAGTCAATGGGGATACGACTTCCGTCCTTCATATCTACAGATAGCTCGTATTCGTCAGTTGAAACCAGATGTTCCCGTCTTGGCTTTGACCGCAACCGCTACGCCCGACGTAGTGAAAGACATTCAAAAGCAATTGGCTTTCAAGGAGGAAAATGTCTTCCAGATGAGTTTTGAACGCAAGAATGTAGCGTACGTAGTAAGGAAAGTGGAAGACAAACGTGAGGAATTGGTGCATATTCTTTCTTCTGTGAATGGTAGTGCTATCGTGTATGCACGAAGCAGAAAACGAACAAAGGAAATCGCGGAACAACTCTTGAAGCGTGGTATATCGTCTACGTTCTTTCATGCAGGATTGGAACCATCCTTAAAAGACGAACGACAGAATGCTTGGCAACACGATGAGGTGCGCGTTATCGTGGCTACGAATGCCTTTGGTATGGGTATCGATAAGTCTGACGTGCGATTGGTCATTCATTATGATTGTCCCGATTCGTTGGAGGCGTATTTCCAAGAGGCAGGACGTGCGGGCAGGGATGGAAAGAAATCATACGCCGTCTTGTTGTACAACAATAGCGACAACAGAAAGTTGGATAAGAGAATCGTAGACAACTATCCCGAAAAAGACTATATAATTAAGGTGTACAACCACCTTGCATATTTCTTTCAGGTAGGTGTTGGAAGTGGCATGGGACATACATTCGAGTTTGACATCGACTTGTTCAGTCATACGTTTAAGCATTTCCCCGTGGTGGTAGATTCTGCCTTGAAGATACTTGCCAATGCTGGCTATATCCATTATGATACAGATCCTGATTCCAAGGCAAGAGTGATGTTCTTGTTGCAACGCAATGAGTTGTATCGACTTGACAACTTGTCACCGCATGAAGATCGCGTTATTACGGCATTGTTGCGTTGTTATGGCGGTTTGTTTACCGATTATGTATATATTGACGAAGGATTGATAGCGAAACAGGCCGAACTCGACAAACAACAGGTATATCTCAACTTGAGGGCACTTACTCAGAAATGTATCTTGCATTTCATTCCTACTAGGAAAATCCCATATGTCACATATCTGCTACCACGTGAAGCAGAAGAGTATTTATATCTTCCACCTGAAGTATATGAGGAACGTAAGGCGCAATTCGCCCATCGGATAGAGACCATCAAAGTGTATGCTACCAATGACGAGATTTGCAGGAGCAAGCAGCTGTTGTGTTATTTTGGTGAAACGAATGCTGAGGATTGCGGATTGTGTGACGTTTGTATTGAACATAAGTCATCACAACCATCGGCTCAAGTGTTGACACATGCACAACAAATGATACTTGATTTGTTGGATGATGGCGAATATCATTCAATCACGGAATTGAAGGCATTGAATCTACCAACAAGAGCATTTGATAATGCCTTGCAAGAACTCATCAATGAAGAAATTGTTCACGTGCAAGGCATTATGATTTGGAAATCACAGTAGAAATACTCAAGGGAAAGCTAATAAAGCAGGAAAAAACCAGCAAAAGCCGCGTAGCCAATCATCCTGATGGGATTGATTTTTACGTACATAGTTCCAACGAATGTGGCGATGAAGATAGCTACGCTAATCCAGAATCTCCAAGGGTCATCATTCATCGAACTAAAATTCTCTTTGTTCATCAACAACAATGTTGCGGCAGCCAATAGACCTACTACAGCTGGACGCAAACCCTCAAAGATGCTTTTTACGATGGGGGAATTCATGTGTTTCAAGAACAACTTGCTAATCAATATCATCAATATGAGCGATGGCAAAACCAATGCGAATGTAGCAACACAAGAACCAAGCACAGCCATCATGCCATTATACCCAGCGTTTTGTGCGGCTGCATATCCGCAATACGTGGCAGAATTGATGCCGATTGGTCCTGGTGTCATTTGCGAAATGGCAACGATATTGGTGAATTCCGCAGATGTCAGCCAACCGTGGTGAATGACGGTCTCTGTCTGAATGAGCGACAACATTCCATATCCACCGCCGAATCCGAAGAGTCCTATTTCGAAAAATGTGATAAATAAATAGACGAAAATCATACGTGTCAATCCTTTAAGAATTTACCATAAATATATCCTCCCACGCCAGCAGCGATGATAACAAAGATGGGATTCACGTGCATGGCCCATATCAACAATGCTGAGAGAATGGGAATCCAGCAATTTGCCAACGTGATATTTGCGCTCTTTGCCAAGTTGAACGTGGGAACGGCAATCAAGGCTACCACGGCTGGGCGAATGCCATTAAACATGGCAGCTATCCACGGAATGTCCATAAACCGATGAAAACACATCGCTATCAATAAGATAATCATGAAAGAGGGTAGGGCGGTACCTAAAGCCGAACAAATGGCGCCTTTCTCCTTTCGCATCTTATAGCCAATAAATGTGCTGATGTTGATGGCGAACACACCAGGACAACTCTGTGCAATGGCTATCAAGTCGAGAAATTCTTCCTTGTCAATCCACTTGTGTTTATCCACCACCTCCGATTGGATAATGGGAATCATGGCATATCCACCACCGAGGGTGAATGCGCCAATCTTAAAGAATGTCTTGAATGATGTCCAATAGAAATTACTTTTCATGTTGCTCTATCCATTTACGGGCATTGACGAATGCCTCAATCCAAGGTGTTACTTCATCTTTGCGTCTGTCTTCGGGATACCATGCGTTTTGCCATGGGAAGATGGCACGCTCCAAGTGTGGCATCATGGCGAGGTGTCTACCGTTTGCCGAGCAGATACCAGCTACGTTGTAATCGCTTCCGTTTGGATTGGCGGGATAACCAGCATAGTTGTATTTCGCAATGACGTGATAGTTTTCTTCGGCTAAAGGCAATGAGAATCGTCCTTCTCCGTGTGCCACCCAAATACCGAGTTTGTTTCCGCTCAAGCTACCGAACATCACGCTATCGTTCTCTGGAATCTGTAAGCTGAGGAAAGCACTCTCAAACTTATGCGATACATTATGTAACATCTTGATAGAAGAATTGCTGCCAACAGCAGATTCTTCATTTATCAATCCCAATTCCACCATCAACTGGCAACCATTACAGATACCCAACGAAAGAGTATCTTCACGAGCATAGAACTTATCAAGTGCTTCCTTTGCCTTTGGATTGTAGAGGAAAGCACCGGCCCATCCCTTGGCTGAACCAAGTACGTCTGAGTTGGAGAAACCGCCACAGAATACTATCATCTTGATTTCCTCTAAAGTCTCGCGACCACTGATGAGGTCGGTCATCATCACGTCTTTCACGTCGAAACCAGCCAAGTAGAGTGAGTAAGCCATCTCCCTTTCGCCATTCGTACCCTTCTCGCGAATGATGGCAGCTTTCGGACGATTGTTTTTCACCTTCTTTCTATTAGGTGTAATATGATATTGTGACAACTTACCAGTGAAGTTTTTGTTAAACTTCATCTCTACGGGTTGTTTCTTGTAATTCTCAAACCTCTCTCTTGCCATTCCGTTCATGCTCTGCTTACGGTCGAGCAAGTAGGATGTCTTATACCAGCAATCGCGGAGAGAATCGATGTCGAAGGCAAACTCATCGTCGCCGTTCTTGATAACCATTGCACGTTCTGTTGGGGTAGGATAACCAATCTTGGCAAAGCCAACGCCGATGTCTTCCAAGTATTCTTTTAAATCGAATTTATGGTCATCGCTTACTTGGATAATCACGCCTGGGTTCTCGGCAAACAACGTCTTCACCACGTCTTCGCTATTCATGTTGTAGAGATTAATGCGCATACCGCCATCGGTATTGCCGAAACACATCTCCAACAACGTGGTTATCATACCGCCAGCAGAGATGTCGTGTCCAGCCATAATCCAACCGCGTCTGATGAGTTCTTGAATGGCGTTGAAACACTCTGCGAAGTATTCGGCATTCTTCACGGTGGGAACATCATCTCCTACTTTGCCTAAACTTTGTGCAAACGCACTACCTCCCAATCGCAATTCGTCAAACGAGAAGTCGATATGATAAAGCGAAGAATGCTTGTCGTTTATCACCACGGGCGACACAACTTTCTTCACGTCAGATACTTCACCGCCAGCACTTACAATCACCGTTCCTGGAGAGATAATCTTCTCGCCATTGGGATATTGTTGCGTCATGGAAAGAGAGTCTTTTCCTGTCGGAACGTTAACGTGCAGTTGGCGACAGAAATCGGAAAGTGCTTCCACACCAGCATATAGGCGGGCGTCTTCTCCTTCTTGTGAACGACAAGGCCACATCCAATTGGCTGACAATGATACGCTTTGTAAACCTTGTGACATGGGTGCCCACACGATATTGGTAAGTGCTTCTGCAACGGAGAGTACACTTCCTGCTTCTGGTGAAGCCAATCCTGCTTGTGGTGCATGTCCGATAGCCGTGGCAATACCTTTCTTTCCGCGATAGTCGAGTGCTACGACACCACAATCCGACAATGGCAATTGGATTTGTCCTTGACATTGTTGACGTGCAATCCTTCCCGTCACGGAACGGTCAACCTTATTGGTCAACCAATCCTTACAAGCCACGGCTTCCATTTGCAATACGCGTTCAATATACTCGTTAAGAACTTTAAGGTCCTTAGTGCCCTTAACATGTTGATACTTCACGGGCGCATAGTGTCGCTCCACGGTATTGTCGCGCATAATCGTCTTGGGCGAATGTCCGAACATCTGCGGAACGTCTAAGTCGAATGGCTTCACGCCATCTGCTTGAACGAACGAGAAATGAGCGTCGCCAGTAGTTTCACCCACTACATATAATGGAGCACGTTCACGCTCAGCAATCTTTCTTACTTGGTCTATATGTTTCTCATCAATCAATAATCCCATTCGCTCTTGACTCTCGTTGGCAATGATTTCCTTGGCGGAGAGTGTCTTATCGCCAATGGGCAACTTATCCATCTCGATACGACCGCCACATTCTTCAACCAACTCACTCAGACAGTTCAAATGTCCTGCACTACCATGGTCGTGAATGCTTACTACGGGATTGTTGTCTGATTCCACCAATGCACGTACTAAGTTGTATGCACGTTTCTGCATCTCTGGATTGGCACGTTGAATGGCATTCAACTCAATACCGTTGGAATAACGACCTGTGTCAACGGATGATACACTACCGCCACCTAAACCGATACGATAGTTGTCACCACCTACAACCACCACTTTATTTCCTTTCTGTGGTTCTTTCTTCAGACAATCGCGCTTCGTGCCGTATCCAACACCGCCAGCGAGCATAATTACCTTGTCGTAAGCGTACTTCGTTGAGGCTTCTGCTTCTTCCTGATGCTCGAATGTGAGTACCGAACCGCAAATCAGGGGTTGACCGAATTTGTTTCCGAAATCACTGGCTCCATTCGAAGCCTTAATCAATATTTGTTCGGGTGTTTGGTAAAGCCATTGTCTCACGGGTAAAATATCCTCCCAATCACGAGTTTGTTGATAGTCGTCTTTCAAACGAGGATAGGAGGTCATATAAACGGCTGTTCCAGCGATAGGCCAAGAACCGACACCTCCACCCATACGGTCGCGAATCTCACCGCCCGTTCCCGTAGCAGCACCGTTGAATGGTTCTACGGTAGTGGGGAAGTTGTGGGTTTCCGCCTTCAACGAAATCACGCTCTCGATGTCTTTCACCTTAAACCAGTCGCTGGTTGTTTGGTCTTCTGGTGCGAATTGTTCCACCACAGGACCTTGCGAGAAAGCCACATTATCTTTATATGCTGAAAGGATGTTGTTGGGATTTTCCTGCGTGGTCTTCTTAATCATGGCAAACAAGGAAGATTCCTTCTCTACGCCATCGATGATAAACGTACCACCGAAAATCTTGTGACGGCAATGCTCGGAGTTGATTTGTGCAAAACCGAAAATCTCGGAGTCGGTCAACTTCCTGCCGTTTTCCTCTTCTATCTTGTGCAAGTAGGCAATCTCCTCAGGCGAGAGGGCGAGTCCTTCTTGCTCGTTGTAAGCCTCAATGTCTTCCACAAACTTGATAGGCTCTGGTTGGCGGTTCACGTTGAAGATGTTTTGGTTCAATCCCTTATACATACGTTGCAGCATAGGATCGTGTTCTGCATCTTCCGATTCCACGGGGAAATATTCCTCGATACGCGAAATGCCTTCCAAACTCATGTTTTGCGTGATTTCCACCGCATTGGTACTCCAAGGAGTAACCATTTCGCGTCGTGGACCCACATAAAAACCGTCTATCGTGTCTGCTTCCAGACAGGTAGCGTTGCCGTAAAGCCAACAAAGTTCGTTGATTTCTTCTTGATTGGGTTGATGATTAATCTCAGTTGCAATAATGCTCTCTGTTGATGTCTTGAAGAAAAGTATCATAATTATCCTTGATTTTTGTGCAAAGGTACTGCAATTTTTCACAACCGCCAAATATAGACGTTTCAATTGTGTTAAAAATCTATCAACTTTCTTGATTATTTCCTTGAATCTATTCTCAAATACCTGTATATCATGACTAAGTCGATTTTTCATGGGGAAAATGAAGATGAATGAATCAATCCTTTGCAATAGTATTATGTCATAGAATTGACATTTGTAATCTATGGGAGAAAGAAGAAATGCCAATAGGCATTTGATAATAGTAGCCAGCTATGCAGCTGCCCCCATTAGGGGCTGCGAAATGGCTGGTGAGAATAACATACACATAAAACCTTGCTGTTATGCAAGGGACATAAACGCCTCATGTCGCCAACCTAAAGGCTGGCTTTTCTTATTTGTACTATTTCCCAGCCATTTCGCCGTACCTATCGGCACGGCTGCATAGCTGGCTACTATTATCTGATGCCTACGGCATCTTTTGAATGCAACCAAAGATTATTGTATCTTCATCCCTTTTGCAAACATAAAAACAAAGAATAATTATACTGAACCTAAATCATATATTTACGATGCATAAACATATTATTCTCTTTCCTATTTCAACAATAGGATTTTTTCCATTCAAAAAATCTCTCTGCTATAGAGGTATTTTCAAAAAGAATGTGTATATTTGCAATCAGAATATGAAATCAACATGATGCCTATGAGAAGATAAAACATTATTAAAACAATATGACTGAACGTCCACTTTGATTCTTATTTCTGAAAATCGGCAAAATTGAAAGAAATGTTTACAATACCAATTCCATATTTAGCAATACCGATTCTATTAAGTTAAAATTCACAAGTCCACTTTACTATATTCAAATAAATAGAATAAACCAATTATAGTATACAGATATGAAAAATTTACTAGCATTATCATCTTTTATTTTATGTGCTTTTTTAATTATAGGGTGTGGTACTTTAAAATCGCCTATTATCCAGCAAAATGAACCAGTTAGTTCTTATAGGTATTTTTATATAACACCAACAACAGAATTGACTTCCAGTAGTGGCGGTGTTTATGGTGGTCAATATGGTGTATATGGTAGAAGCACAACCAAAACATTAAATCCTAGTGATATTATATCTGGTACATTGCTTAAACAAGGTATGGTTCGTTTGCCTGAATTAGACCAAAATCTACTTGATCAAACCCTAATTGTAAATTATGGTGAAAGTGGAAGAAGAAGTCTCAACTTTGGCTATTCAATTGAAGTAACAATACAATTTCTTCAGGCAAGGACACATTCAGTTGTATGCATTTGTACAGCTGAAGGTCAAGGTTCAACAGAAGCAGATGATATCAGAATTGCTATTAATCGTGCATTAACCCCACTTTTTAAATAACATAGTACAAAATAACTTTATCATAGCACAAACCAAAGTGGACAAAGTGCCAAATATAAAATAAGTAACAAAACAATAAAATGAGATAACTGCGTTACATTTATTGGAGTGGTGATTTTCAAGACTATTCCAAACTTGTTTTTGTGGCCATCCCTAACAATGTGAAATGTATTGTAAGTGAGACATTCTCTGGTAGTGATGCACTTGAAACCATTGTCATTTGTGTGAAAAGTATCTTTTCTCTATCTTTTGCCAACTTCAAAAAACTAATAGAAATGACTCGTGTATAATGTTTAGTAAAGAAAAAAGTCAAGTTGTTGATAATAAGAGAGTTAGCTATAAATAGGGGAGGTCTTGGCGAAAACAACAAAATTCAGGGTTTTATGCAAGTATTTACACATGGTGCAATCGTAGAATTCTGTTGTACTTTTTAACAAAGATACATAATTTCATCGAGATGTTACATCAAAACAATTGACTTTTATACATTTTTTGTATCTTTGCATACAAATTGTTTACAACTAACTATACAAGGAATAAGACAAACCGATGATTATGAAATCTACTTTTATTGCATTACTGATGACTGCACTGACAACTACTGCCAGTGCACAGGTATTTGATAGTTCGACAGAAAAGACTTTGGCACAAACGAAGTACGGTCAGGTGGCAGGTTACATCGAGCGTGGTGTTTACACTTACAAAGGTATTCCCTATGCAAAAGCAGAGCGGTTTCTGCCAGCACAAGAACCAAAGGCTTGGCAAGGTGTTCGTTCATCACGCCATTGGGGACCCGTCTGTCCACAAGCGAAGAACAATGGTTGGAGAAATGACGAGACGGCATTCTTCTATCAATGGAACGATGGCTATCAGAGTGAGGAATGCTTGCGATTGAATATCTGGACAAAGGGATTGAATGACGGAAAGAAGCGTCCTGTATTGTTCTGGCTTCATGGTGGTGGTTACACCAGTGGCAACGGACAGGAGCATCCTGGTTACGACGGTCGTAATTTGGCAGATAAAGGCGATGTGGTGGTAGTGACTATCAACCATCGTTTGAATGTGCTCGGTTTCCTCGATTTGTCTTCCTTTGGCGAGAAATATAAGGAGTCTGCCAATGTTGGTATGACAGATATCGTTGCTGCCTTGCGATGGGTAAAAGAGAATATCGCCAACTTTGGTGGAGACCCCAATTGTGTTACCATCTTCGGACAATCAGGTGGTGGAGGCAAGGTTTCTACATTGCTCTGTATGCCTTCAGCACAAGGATTGTTTCATCGCGCCATGGTGATGAGTGGTTCGTTTCTCGGTAGCACTCCCCAGAAGGAAGCCCGCGAAGTGGGTGAACTGACGGCTTGGTATTTAGGATTGACAACCGAGACCATCGATAGTATTCAACGCGTACCTTATGAACGTTTGTTGGAGGCTGCCAACAAGGCATCAAGGGAAGTTAGCAACCGACATCGTGATAAACAAACAGGTCATGGTATTCGTCTTGGTTGGGGACCCGTAAATGATGGTAACATCATGCCAGGTATCTTCGAGAATGGTAGTGAACGCATTTCCAATGACATTCCTTTGCTCATCGGTTCTACGCTCAACGAGTTTTCTACGCCCAATATAGACCAAAGAGTACGACCAGCCGTTATTCAACAAGCAACTATCCGTTGTCAGGATGGTGGTGCTCCTGTTTATGTCTATCTCTCTGCATACCAGACACCTACACTCGATGGACGCAACCATGCTTGCCACAATAGCGACATTGCCTTCTTCTTCAACAATGTAGTGAAGAGTGCTCAGATGACTGGTGCCACAAAGGAGGGTCTTGCACTTGGCGACAAGATGAGTAATGCGTTGCTGAATTTCGCTCGTACAGGTAATCCCAATGCCAAGGGGCTTCCTAAATGGCCAACTTTCACACCCGAAACGGAGGCAACCATGCGTTTTGATGCGCCGAAGTGTGAGATTATATTTAAGAAATGAAGTGCGAATATTATAAAAAGACTAACCATAACTAATTAAAAAAATGAATAAGACATTTCTTTCTTTACTTCTGACATTGCCGTTGGCATTTTCCGATGTACAAGCGCAACCCATCACGGCTGGTCCACACACTCGCGTTGAGACGGTCTATGGTCCTATTGAGGGCTATCAAGACGGTAACATCTTCACGTTTAAAGGAATCCGTTATGCAAAGGCGGAGCGGTTTATGCCGCCACAAGCACCCGACAAGTTTACGGAACTGAGACAATGTAAGGTTTATGGTCCGCAGGCTCCTCAGAATGAGAGTTTGAAGTGGAACGACCGCAATAGCCAGACGGATTATGGCTTTGGCAACCAGTTTGTTACTGAACCAATGGACGAACAGAATTGTTTTGTCCTGAATGTATGGACTCCAAGTATCAATGATAGTAAACGTCGGCCTGTCTTCGTATGGATTCATGGTGGAGGTTATTCGGGCGGTTCGGGCCATGATCTTCCGTGTTATGAAGGTCGTGCTTTGGCTGAGGCTGGCAATATTGTGGTGGTTAATTTGAATCATCGTCTGAACATCTTGGGTTATGCTGACCTGACAGGATTGGGTGGAAAGTATTCGCAAAGTGTTAACTTGGGTATGCAAGACATCGTGAAGGCTTTGGAATGGATTCGCGACAATATTGACCGCTTCGGTGGAGACCCCAATGAAGTGACTATCGGAGGACAATCGGGTGGTGGAGGAAAGGTTTCTACGCTATTGGCGATGCCTTCTGCCAAGGGATTGTTCAAACGCGCCATCGTTCAGAGTGGTTCTACATTACGACAGGCATTACCTGAACAAACGCGTTCTTTCGGTATTGCTCTCGCACAAGAATTGGGACAACCTGCCACGGCTCAGGCAGACTTCTCGAAATATTCCTACGACGAATTGAACTATGCCGTCACTCGTCTTGCTCAACGTGGCATTCGTAGTGGTTTCTCTCCAGTGGTTGATGGTACTATCCTTCCACAACATCCCTTCGAACCAGCATCTCCCGTTTCGAAAGACGTACCTATGCTTATCGGTACCGATTTCAACGAGTTTACTTTCGACATTAGTCACGATATGACATGGAATGAAGCTGAAGCGGCCGTTCGTCAACGTCAAGGTGATAAGGCAGACCAGTATATAGCAGCATTCAAGAAAGCCTATCCCAATGCCGAGGCAAAGGAAATGACCTACGTAGATACGGGTTTCCGCGCAGGAGCCGTTCGTCAAGCAAAAGCCAAGGCAAAACAGGGTGGTGCTCCTGCCTATCTCTATTTGTTTACATGGAAACCAGAGAGCAATGCTCTCGGTGCTTCGCATGGTATGGAGTTGCCTTTTATGCTCCATAACATTAGTTTGCAACGCGAAATGACAGGTGCGTCCGAAAAGGCTTACAAGTTTGAGAAACTCATCAGCAGCATCTGGCTCGCCTTCATCAAGACGGGAAATCCGAATGTGAAAGGTTTGCCTAAATGGGAACCCTATAACGAAGAGACTGGCGTAACCATGATTCTCGATAATAAGTGCGAACCCCGTCAGCACCATGATAAAGAGTTGATGGATATGAGTCGTAGTATTTGGTGAACAGAATAAATATTCAATATGAAGAAAGCGTTTTCTTCGAGGAAATTAGAAAATAAAATAATATGAGACACAAATTGTTTTTCACAATGGCACTTTTCGCCATTTGCTTGTCGGCTTCCGCACAAGGACCGCGCAGAGGCTTTCAGCGTGAGGCATTCCAGACAGAGACACCTATGGTTCATGACCCCGTCATGGCTAAAGACGGTGATACGTACTACATCTTTGCCACGGGTATGGGGATTCAACAGATGACATCAAAAGATCGTAAGACATGGACGGTATTGCCACAACCTGTAATGACCGTCATTCCTGGTTGGACTACCGACTCCGTTCCTGGCTTTGGTTCTCATGTGTGGGCACCGGATGTTATTCAATGGCATGGTCGTTGGTGGTTGGCTTATAGTTGTTCAACATTTGGTAAGAATGGCTCTGCCATTGGCTTGCTCAGTAGTCGTTCGTTGCGGTCAAACATGTGGAAGGATGAAGGTTGCATCGTTACATCGCACGAGCGAAAAAGTGATGCAAATGGTAAGATGACGGGCGACAATTGGAACGCTATTGACCCAAACTTCGTTATTGATGATGCAACAGACACGCCGTGGCTCGTTTGGGGTTCTTTCTGGGATGGTATTCAATTGGCTCGTCTCGATTCCACGATGCATCTGGCATCAAAGCCCATGACTATCGCGCGTCGTCATCTTCCTGGCGATCCGAATGCGGCAGAGAATCCTACTTCCAAGTTTGCTGGTCGCAATGCCATTGAGGCTCCGTTTATCTTCAAGCACAACGGTTGGTATTATCTTTTCGTTAGTTGGGATTATTGTTGTCGTGGTGCCAAGAGTAACTATCGTGTTGCGGTGGGACGTAGTAAGAAAGTGGAAGGGCCCTATCTCGACCGCAATGGCAAGGATATGGCCAATGGTGGTGGTACGCTTTTTCTCGAAGGCGACAAAAAGGAATGGGAAGCGGCTGGCCATTGTGCCGCCTACACCTTTGATGGTGAGGATATTTTCATCTGTCATGGCTATAGCGCTACGCAAAACGGAGCGGCCATGCTTATCCAACGTCCTATCAGTTGGACTACTGACGGATGGCCTGAGTTGTAAAGAGTAGTGAGAAGGGAGAGGTGAGAGTATAGCTTTGGAGATTGAAGATTGAAAATTATGCTATTCTCTTGCTTCTTGCTTCTAACTTTCTTACTTTCTAAAAGGCTATTCTCTCACCTCTCACCCCTCACTTCTTAAATACTATTTCACGCTCCACTCAAAGAGTCCTGATGATAGTTTTTCGGGAAGTTTCACTTCCAATTTCAGTTCTTTTGTCGATACTTGGTCGAAGTTGACCGTACAAGCACTCCCTTTCATTGTGGGATAATTGTCGGCATGAGCTACTTCCTGCCAGTTGCCCGAAGCATCTTTATAGTATATCTTCCAACTTTCGGGTGTACTACAACCGCCCCATGGTTGGTCGTCAAACCAATAAACGGTACTACTTTGTACGGTGGCTTCCTCTGGGAAGGTATAGGTAATCCATTCCGTACTGTTGTTCTTTGGCCACCAATGATAATAAGGGATAGAGCGGTCGTTGCCGTTCTTCGGAACCAATCGGTCGTTGATGCTTGTCAAGGCGGGTGTACGCGTAGATGCTTGTATCTTGCTCATCGAAGCCAACGTAGCAGGTTCAGATGGACGAGTAGCCTTTAAGTCTTGTGCAATCCACACTTTCATGTTTCCACTACCACGATGACACCATGCATAATAAGGAATCAGGGTGAGACGAGCATCTGTAGCAGTCAGTTTTCCTTGCTTATCGAAAGCCAATTGTTGAACGTCCGTAGCAAGTTGCGTAATCTTGTACGTATGTGCACCATCAGCCGCCGTGATATTGAAATCTACGTTGGGAATCACTTCGAATTGTGGATTTTGGTTGTGTAGGATGTGCATGATGTCAAAGTTGTTGTCCTTAAACTCAGCACAATATACCAATGGTCCTCTTTCAACGCTAATCATACCGAGGTCGGCTTCCACTTTCTCATTGGCGCGAACGGTGCGCGGTTGCATATCGAAATGAATGCGTACCACGTCGCCCTTCTTCCATTTGCGGTCGATGGTGAGATAACCGTCTTCCGTGGTTTGGGTGTCAACGGCAACGCCATTCACCGAACAGGTATATCCCAATCGCTTGTTGTCGCTATAAGCATATAAGTCGCTGGGTACTACTTGGTTCTTCACCCATCCAGGAATGCGAATCTTCATGGCAAACTTTCCTACGCTATTTTTGTCGATGTTGATGGCGATGTCACCGTCCCATGGATATTGCGTAGATTGCGAGAGAGCAACCTTTTTACCAGCCACGTTGAGTTGGGTGGAATTACTCAAGAACAGGTTGACATATACGTTGCGGTCTTTCACGGCATATACATAACCAGGCAGAGAGGGGATGAAACGACAGATGTTGCTCGGGCAACAAGCGCATCCGAACCACGCCTGACGTTGATGTTGTCCCATAGACTCCAATGGGTTGGGGTAGAAGAATCCACCACCATCGAGCGAAACACCTGAGATAAGACCATTATATAATGTACGTTCCAACACGTCGTAGTATTTAGAATCGCCATGCAACAAGAACAAACGGTAGTTGACATATACATTACCGATGGCGGCACATGTCTCGCAATAAGCACTCATGTTGGGCAAGTAATAATTAGGACCGAAAGCCTCACCAGACGATGTGGCTCCAATACCGCCCGTGATATAAAGTTTCTTTGTAACGATATTGTCCCAAATCTTGTCAATCGCATGAATGTAGTCTTGATCGCCAGTAAGAGCGGCAACATCAGCCATTCCAGCATACATATAGGCGGCGCGAACGGCGTGTCCTACTGCCTCGTCTTGTTCAATCACAGGTTTGTGGGCTTGTGAATAATCGTGCGTTATCGTTGTCTTTCCACGATAGTCGAGTAAGAATTTTGCTTCGTCGAGGTATTTCTTTTCACCCGTAGCCAAATAGAGACGAGCCAAAGCCATCTCGGCTATCTGGTGACCAGGAACCACACATGCCTGACCAGCGTTGGGTCCTACCTCGCGAATGACGCAATCAGCATAGCGCTTGGCGATGTTGAGAAACTTGGTTGAACCAGTGGCTTGCCAATGAGCAACGGCACCCTCTACCATGTGACCGAGGTTGTAGAGCTCATGCGAAAGGTCTTCTTCTTTCGACCAACGCGTCTTTCCTGCCCAATGATGGGGATTGTCGGGATTTTGCGTACGAGCGGTGTAGAGATAGCCGTCGGGTTCTTGAGCAGACGCGATGATGTCGATAACTGAATCCACGTAAGCCTCCAACTTCTTATCGGGATAGGTTTGTAAGATGTACGATGCACCCTCGATGGTCTTGTAAGGGTCGGTATCGTCGAACGAATAACCTACGCCGTTTACCTTGAACACCTTGGAAGGGTCTTTCAGGTGTGCGGCAGCATTCTCGAAGTTCTTGTAGCGCCCTTCGCTCTCACACTTGCTGAATGCGAGAGGGATAGTAACGGTGCGACTGGCTTCCAATCGCTGTCCCCAGAATGAGTTGCTTGCCACCTTCACTTGCGTGAAAGGTACTGGCGTGATGGGATAGCCTGCACTTTGTTTCTGTGCAGAGCCAGTTAATGCCATGGTGATGCCGATGGCACCAAGCATTGTGATTCTAAGTAATTGTTTCATGGATAATATTGTATTTATTTTTAATACTTTGCTAGATTTTCTAGAAATACTAGAAACACTAGAAACACTAGAATTACTAGAAATACTAGAATTACTAGATTTTCTAGCCCCTATCTCTTCTTCATCTTTATCTTTATCACAAATCCTCCCCCAGATGCCAAGTCGATGGGCAGAATCGTATTGCGATTGACGGTTAGCTCCTTGATTTGATAATCCTCCGCATTGTGATGTGCATTGATACCGTCTTTCATCAACGTGGCTTGATAATCCACATTATCCAAGAATGGGAATGCAAGCGTGAGCGTACGCGCATCCCAATTGGTCTGACCGCCAATATACCAATCTTCACCCAATCTGCGAGCGGTGACGATATATTTGCCAATTTCACCTTGCAAGACCAATGTTTCATCCCAAACGGTAGGGATAGTAGCGATGAAATGGGTGTATTTTGGTTCTCGCTCATAATTGGTGGGTGCATCGCAGAGCATGGTGAAAGGTGAATCATGCACCACGTAACAAGCTGCCTGATGACAACGAGTACCCATGGATACGGGTTTCTCGTAACACTCCACCCAGTTGGAGCGCGTACCGTTTCGCATGGCTCCTGGCGTGAAATCCACTTGTCCTGCCATCAGTCGGATAAAGGGGAAAGTAACGTCGTATAGCGGCATGTCAGTTTCTTTCTTCGCCCAACGACATTCTTCTATGCCGAACACTCCTTCGTAGTTTACCACATTGGGATAAGTGCGACTCAATCCGGTAGGCGTATAGAAGCCATGATAATCCACCATGAGACGATATTTTGCACAATGGTTGGCTATTCGTTCCGCCATTTCCACCGCCGTTTGGTCGTTGCGGTCAAGGAAATCCACCTTGAATCCCTTGATTCCCATGTCGGCATATTTCTTGCAAGCCTCGTCTAAGTGTTCGTCAAGCACGTTAAATACCGCCCACAACACGATATCCACGCCTTTTTGCTTCCCGTAAGCAATCAATTTGGGCAAGTCGATGGCTGGTATGGAATGCATGATGTCGCCCTTGTTAGAGTCGTACCATCCCTCGTCGAGCACGATATATTCCAAATGATTCTTCTCCGCGAAGTCGATATAATATTGATAGGTGGCCATGTTGATGCCAGCCTCAAAGTTTACACCTTGCAGGTTCCAGTCATTCCACCAATCCCACGCCACTTTACCAGGCTTAATCCACGACGTGTCACCAATCTTGTTGGGTTCTGCCAACGAATACACCATGTTGTTGGTGGGCATATCTGAATCTCGTTCCGTCACGGCAAAGACGCGCCAAGGATAGTTGCGCTTGCCTGTTGATTTGGCGATGTAGTCTTCTGTCTCAGCCACATAACTCATTCCGCGCCATTTGTAATATTCCATTTTCTTGGGATAAGGGGCGAAACCGGCATCTAATCCCTTGGCATTTGCCTTGACAAACATACCAGGATATTGGCGCAAGTCGCTTTCCAACAATGTTACTTTCGCATCACCGCAATCCAACGTAACGGGCAGGAATGCGGGCGTATGCTTGGCGGAATCGAGCGAAGTGACGTGATAGGTATTCTGGAAAGCCATCGCGAAAGGCTTTTCCGTGTTGGTGGAATAAGCCAACCAAGCTTTCTTGGCGGTATGGAAATCATAATGGGCAATCTCGTACTTGATGATGGTTTCGCCCTTTTGAGTGGTATAGAAACGATAGGCAACACCCTCATCGTAAGCCCTGATGACGATACCAAAACTGCCTTTTATGCGCAAATCCAGTTGATTGCACACGGATTTATACTCTTTTTGCCTGTAAAATGGTGCTTGAATGGTTTCTTCTATTGTCTTTGTTATGCCAAACCCCAAATTCCCGTTCGCGCCAATCTGTTTTCCGTCAACCAAAACAAGGCCGATGGCAGACGGATTCATCAACACCCTTCCGTCCAGTTGAATGGAAATGGTGAGCGGATCGCCCTCTTCCAAGATAGCTGTCAACCTACCGTTGGGAGAAGTGACCGTGAAGGCATTTGCCCAAGCAGAAGCCAAGCAAAACCATGAGATAATCAATAGACAAGTAGTTTTTTTGTTCATACGTTCAAGGGTTTCTTTACGTTTCTTTTTCTTTCTGCAAAGATACAAATATCCGTTTACATAAAATATAAAAATCGTATGAGAAAGTAAAAAAATAGTCTTTTTGTCGTATCTGACGTTTATCGAAGGGTTTATTTCCATAGAATGAATAAGGGAAAGCAAAAAATGAGAGGTAGAAGCAAGAGGCAAGAGATATGCCTTGCTCGTTACGGGTATTCGAGTTGAGTGTTGAGAATTGATTGTCATGTGTTTAATGGTTTTTTTGTGGTGAGTGATGAGGCTTTTTTCATACTGCAAAGTTACTCTATATTCTCCCCACTACCAAAAATCGGACTTTCGTAAGGTGTAAAAATCTGTTAACAAAACGGGGTGTTCGTGTTAAAAAATACAAATACCATATTTACGCCCTGTAAACACCATATTTGCGAGGAGTAAACATCATATTTATGGGGCGTAAATGCGATACTAACAAATTAACAATTAACAATTAACAATAAGGTACTATCTATGCAGTAAATATGGTGTATATATATTTATATTAATATATTATTATAATAATATATTAATATAAAATTATAATACTATTAAATTCTTTTATTTTACCTATATATTGTTTCGTTTT
>OCTX012289410.1_pt1 | contig 30800 bp, 28 predicted proteins | sample 1539691 | NCBI WGS metagenome assembly OCTX01 (sample SAMN02144231, study PRJEB22623) | gut metagenome | biome: sheep rumen | host: Ovis aries | place: New Zealand
ATACCTGCTCCTGCACCTGTAAGTACAGCAAGACCTGCACCTATTGCGATCATTCCCATAAAAGTTTACCTCCAGTTGAACGATTGATTATAGATTATTCTTCTTCCATTGCCTCTGACATGAACAAAGATGTCAGGAATACAAATACATATGCCTGTATGCAGCCGTCGAAAACGTCGAAATAGAAGCTGAAGACCAGCGGCAGACCTACAGGGATGATGAGCTTGATAAGCTCCATGATAACGAAAGCACCAAGAACGTTACCGAAAAGTCGCATACAAAGTGAAAGCGGCTTTATGACAAGTTCGAGGATATTCAGCGGAAGCATGAATGCCATAGGCTCTTTAAAGCCTTTCATCCAGCCTTTTATACCTTTTTCACGTATACCGCTGAACTGTATGAGCAGTATAGCGAATATCGCAAGTGTAGCTGTAACACCAAGGTCTTTCGTAGGCGGACGTAGTCCGACAAGTCCTATCACATTGGATATACCTATGTAAAGCAGCAGGGTCTCAAGTACAGGAAGGTACTTTTTTCCCTTCGGACCAAGTATTTCAAGGAAGAAATTGTCCATCCAGCATATAAAGCCTTCAACAAGGCACTGGAAGCCCTTTGGCACTACCTTCATTGTTCTTGTGAATATAATAGAACCTATTACCAGAACAGCCATGATGATCCATGTCATAACACAGGATTCCGGCACAGGTATACCTCCGAATATAGGGATCGTAAAAGAAGTACGGCATTCAAGCTCTTCCATAAGCTTATCTGCAAGATCGCCCATAATAACACCTTCTTTCAAAATAGAATAAGAAAAACGGAGATCGCCGTTAAGCAAACGTCTCCGTTGATTCATCTTAGAACTGCGGAAAAATATCAGTCCGGAAGGACTTTATTTCAAGCTTGAGAACAGCTGTGCGTTCATATAACTAATAATATAACAAAATTTACTTAAAGTCAAGAGTTTGCTGAAATTTTCACAATATAATTATGGATATATTCTCATGCATTGTCAAGTCCGTCGCCCTCGGCAAGTCTTACTGCACGATCAAGCCTTTCTATAGCACCGGAATTGAGTTTTTCCGTTAGCCTTACTCTGTCGAGTTCTTTCTTGAAAGATGAAAGCTCGGCAGCTATACGGCTCATTATCTCTTTATTTTTTACTTCCTGATCTTCAAGAGCACAGACCCTTTTTATAAGATCATTGACATTTGCCGCAAGTGCCTCATTTGCTTCATTTTGTCTCTCACCGAATTCAGTGAGCTTTGCCGGAGCTTTTAGTGCACTTAGCTTTTCATGTCCGTTGAAGGTCAGCATTTTTTCTTTTGTAAGCTTCATGTCTGACATTACTTTAAGTTCCTTTCATAATGTTATATCTATATTGCTTCCCCAATTAATGCCACCAGCATAATGATATATACTTTTTCATAATATTTCTCTTACAAATTATTTCTCCAATAGTCCAGAGTATCCTTTATAGTCTGCTCCATAGAAATTTCAGCTTTCCAGCCGGTATCCGCAAATATCTTCGACACATCCGGTTCAATTATCGGAATATCGGAAGCTCTCATTCTCGCAGGGTCCTGTTTTACCTCTATGGAGCTTTCAGAGAAGCTGAGAGCGGTATCGAGTATGAACTGTACCGGTACAGCCTTGCCTCTGCCGACATTATAAGTCTCGCCGCTTCTGCCGTTTTCAGCAAGCAGGCGGTAAGCTCTTACAACGTCCCTCACATCGGTAAAATCTCTCATGGCACTGAGATTTCCTACGGACATAACAGGTTCACGCTCACCTTTTTCTATCTCAGCTATCTGCTTGCAGAAGTCAGAGATGACGAACATCGGAGCCTGCTGAGGTCCGGAATGATTGAAAGCTCTTATCATGATAATGTCCATTTTGAAAGCTCTTGCGTAAATCTCGCCTATCATTCCCTGACAGGCTTTAGTTGCCGCATAAATATTTCCCGGACGAAGTATCTCCTCCTCATTTATCGGACATGCTCCCTCACGGATAAAACCGTATTCCTCACCAGAACCTATGAGAAGTATTCTTATATCCTTCTTTTCAGCATTTTTCAACGCTTCGAGGACATTTATGCTTCCTATGACATTGATATTTGCTGTAAGCTGCGGACGTTTCCATGATAACGCAACAGAGCTCTGTGCAGCAAGGTGGAAGATAACGTCCGGAGCTATCTCATTTATAATATCCTCTACAGCTTTCTGGTCCAATATATCAAGCACATGGACAGAACAGCTCTGAGTTATAGTTTCGTTTTCAAGACAGGTAGCGTGTACCTCTGCACCTGCGGAAGACAGTTCGTTTATGAGATAGCCTCCCACAAAGCCTGCACCGCCAATTATAAGAGCCTTCATTTATCAGCTCTCCTTTCAGATAATACCTTATAAAGTTTATTGATGACATTTTTTTCACTGAACTCGCTGTTTACACGTTCAGCGGCAGCTTTTCCGAATCTTTCACGAAGCTCACTGTCGGCTGCAAGCCTTTCTATAGCCTTTGCCAGTGCATCGGCATCCGACGGCATAACGGTTATACCGGTCTTTTCGTCAAGGCTTACATAGGGGACTCCGGAAGGAAGGTCGGTATTTATGACAGGCTTCCCATAGACCATTGCTTCAAGCTGTACTATTCCGAATGCCTCGCTTCTTGCAACTGAAGGGAGCACGAAAATATCGCAGTCCGCATAAGCCTGACGCAGCTCCTTTTCCGGAAGAAATCCGAGAAAATGCACCTTATCTGCAATACCCATATCCCTTGCAGTCTCTTTCAGCTGAGCATCGAGGTCACCCTCACCGGCAATAAACAGCTCGCAGCCGCTGACCTTGCTGAAAGCTTCAAGGAGCACATCAACTCCCTTATAGTAGACAAGTCTGCCTGTGAAGAATATCTTAACGCTGTTCTTGTCGATACATTTTTCTGTGAGAAGCGGTCTGCGTTCAACAGAGAGATACTCCTCCGGAGAGATACCATACGGCACTACAACGCATTTTTCCCTGAATTCCGGCAGATACTCTGAACCGTTGATATGTCCCTCTGTAGCTACGATTATCGCATCCGCTCTTTTCAGCAGCCACCTCATGAAAGGTTTGTATACCAGCATCAGCTTCTTCTGCTTTACTACGTCACTGTGCCAGCTTATGATTATTCGTCCTTTATAGCCCGAAAGAAGTGCCGCCGCATCAGACAGCGGAAACGGCAGATGCATATGGACTACATCAGCTTTCTTCGACATTTTTCTGAAAAAACGTATGAATGAAAGTGATATAGGACATTTGAAATATGTTCCGAAGCTTCCGGCTTTTGTGACCTTAACTCCGTTTATCTTCTGACGGACAGTCTTCCCTCTGTCATCACGGCACACAAGAGTTCTTACTTCAGCTCCGCAGACAGACTGGAGCTCCTCGGAGTACTGCTTGACGAGAGTTTCAATACCGCCGATATGCGGATAATAAGCCTTGTTCACCTCTAAAACTCTGAGCGGACGGCTCATCACATCAGCTCCTTATAAACATCGTAAAGTTTTTCAGCTGACTTCTCCCACGAAAAGAGCTTAGCTCTTTCAATGCCCTTTGCACTCAGCTCGGCACGCAGTCCGGCATCTGAATAAAGTCTTCTAAGTCCGCCTGTAATGCTGTTTATTGAATACGCATCGCAAATCACAGCACAATCGCCTGTGACCTCCGGCAGAGAAGCTTCTCCGGAGCAAAGTACGGGCACTCCACAAGCCATAGCCTCAAGCGGCGGCATACCGAATCCCTCGTATATAGAGGGGAACACGAATGCCAGTGCTCCGCACATAAGGGGAGTCATATCCTCTGAGGGGACGTATTTTGTGAAGAGCACCTTATCTTCAAGTCCCATTGACTGCACTCTGCTGAAAATGCCGTCATAGAGCCAGCCTTTGCCTCCGGCAAGCACGAGCTTCGGAGCATTCTCTCCGACCTCATCGGCAAAATGTCCGTAAGCCTTTATAAGTCTTTCAAGATTTTTTCTTGGTTCAATAGTTCCGAGGTAAAGGAAATACTCACCGTCTATATCCAGCGACTTCTTGACCTGCTCTATACGCTCTTTGTCCGTACACGGAGCAAATCTCTCCATATCCACGCCGCACGGAACAACTCTTAATTTTTCCTCATGCTCAGGAAAATACTTGATTATCTCGTTCTTTGAAAACTCTGAATCAGTAACAACAAGGTCAGCTCTCTGCATCGAGCTTTTAAGCCCCATATTGAGCATAAGTTTAGTTCTTCCACGAACAGTCTCAGGAAAAGCCTTGTAGACCATATCGTGTACGGTAACTACAGTTTTTCCCTTTACTCCGGGCGGAACAATGTAATTAAAGAAATGGGTTATATCAGAGCGGCTGCCGAAAAACTGTGAGTACGGAACAGGCAGCATCGCTGACATACCACGATATATTTTTTTCGGGAAGCGTGAAGCATTAACGCCTATACCGCCAACGGTAAACTGCTTTATCCGCTCCTTTGCCGCACCGGATGCGTCTGTAAAGAAGCTGTACTCATAATCATTCTCCGGATGCAGCTTTACGAGGGCAGTAGTTTGTCCAGCCTCGCACCAGCCTATGCCGGTCATTTTGTCCGCAACGAGCGGTATGGCATCAAATGTTATCTTCAATCTTCATCGTCCTTCCGTTCACGGATAATACCGCTATAAACCGCAATAGGCGGATATGAAAGTCCGCCTTTTGCCTGATCTTTCAGGAATATCATTCCTGAGTTCCATTGATCTTATTTTCTATTTTTTTCTGCAGCTTAGCAAAATATGAATTAACGTCCTCGATATTGAAGCCGCTGCCGCTGCGAGCCATGCTTATGGGTCTGTATTTTTCTGACATATATTGATCATTTGCATCGGAATTTGAAATTCCACCGTTCTCCAAACAAGTAAGAAGATTCACATAGAAGTCGAGCTTCGTTAAAACATCTTCTTTTGAATATCCGCCCCTGAATTGTTCTCTCAAAATAACTTTTGATTCGCCCGACGAACTTACCGATTTTCCAGACATACTGCTGCCGTCGGACTGCTTAGATTTAATTGCCAGTGTTACAATAACAAATGCTAATACAATTACCAATATCACCCACATAATCTTTACCTCTTAGAAATATCAGCCAACGATCTCTTTAACTTTTATCTCTTTTTCAACACGGTCAAGATCATTCTTTACCATACGCTCTACGAGTTCAGAGAATGAGATCTCTCTCTTCCAGCCGAGTGTCTTTTCAGCCTTCTCAGGATTTCCGAGGAGAATATCAACTTCTGCCGGACGGAAGAACTTCTTGTTTACCTTAACGATAGTCTTTCCTGTAGCCTTATCGATACCGATCTCGTCAACGCCTTCGCCCTGCCACTGAACTTCGATGCCAACGTGCTTGAAAGCAGTCTCAACGAACTCACGAACAGTTCTTGTCTCGTTTGTAGCGATTACGTAGTCATCCGGCTTATCCTGCTGAAGCATGAGCCACATAGCCTTAACGTAGTCCTTAGAGTGACCCCAGTCACGCTTTGAATCCATGTTTCCGAGCTCAACATAGTCCTGAACACCGAGCTTTATACGAGCAACAGCGTCTGTGATCTTTCTTGTAACGAACTCGATACCTCTTCTCTCAGACTCATGGTTGAAGAGAATACCGGAGCAAGCGAACATATTGTAGCTCTCACGGTAGTTCTTTGTGATCCAGTGACCATAAAGCTTAGCAACACCGTATGGGCTTCTTGGGTAGAATGGAGTTGTCTCGCACTGTGGGATAGCCTGTACAAGACCGAACATCTCAGAAGTTGAAGCCTGATAGAAACGGCACTCCGGCTTAACTATACGGATAGCTTCGAGCATATTTGTAACACCGATAGCATCTATATCAGCAGTACCAAGCGGAGTATCCCAGCTTGTAGCAACGAATGACTGTGCAGCAAGGTTATATACCTCATCAGCCTGAGATATTTTCATAGCTGAGATAAGTGAAACAGGGTCTGTCATATCAGCATAGATAAGAGTTACCTTGTCCTTGAGGTGAGCGATGTTGCCGTAGTCAACAGTAGCTTTTCTTCTCCAGATACCGTAAACGTTGTATCCCTTTTCGAGAAGAAGCTCTGCAAGATAAGAGCCGTCCTGACCTGTGATTCCAGTAATAAGTGCGTTTTTCATTTTTATTTTCTCCTTTTGAAAATTAGTTCTTGGATGGATCATATTATAAGCGGGATCCCCCGCCGGATAAAACATTAAACAAGTTCGTTTCTGCCGTGTTCTTTAAGCTGAGCGATGACTTTCTTTACGTCCTGAGTATTGTTCTTTGAGCATACCAGAAGAACGTCATCAGTATCAACGATGATGATATCTCTTGTACCGATAGCAGCGATAAGTCTCTTTCCTCCGCATACAGTAGTACGCTTTGAGTCAACAGTGATAACATCGCCGTTGATGTAGTTCTTATCATCGTCGGTCTCATTTATACGCTCAACAGCGAGCCAGCTTCCGACATCGTCCCAGCCGAAGCTGCCGGGAAGTGTATAAATATCGCTTGCTTTTTCCATTATACCGAAGTCGATCGACTCGGAAGTGAAGGCTGTGAATTCCTTAACAAGAGTCTCCTCAAAATCAGGAGTACCGAAACTGTCTCCTATGCGGAGAGCACCTTCATATATATCAGGCATGAACTCTTTGAGGTTAGCCATTATTGAAGATATTTTCCATACGAACATACCGCTGTTCCAAAGATATTTTCCGGAAGCGAGGTACTTCTTTGCTGTAGCAAGGTCAGGTTTTTCAACGAATCTTTCTACTTCGTAAGCTTCTCCGGACTCTGCTCCGAAATTGATATAGCCATAGCCTGTCTCAGGGTATGTCGGAGTTATACCTATAGTAACGAGGTTCTTGCCCTGTTCTGCGACAGAAACTGCTTTTTTCAGAGTCTTTACATAGATATTCTCATAACCGATAAGGTGGTCCGAAGGGAGTACGAGCATAACAGCATCGTCATACTTCTTTCCGATAACAGCTGCTGCAAAAGCGATACACGGAGCTGTATTTCTTGCACATGGCTCAGCGAGGATATTCTCCTCCGGCACATCCGGAAGCTGATCCTTTACAAGTCCCTTGTAAGCGGCATTAGTAACGATAAAAATGTCCTCTGCCTCCACGATAGGTCTGAGACGGTTGATAGTTTTCTGTATCATAGTTTCCCCGTCGGAAGTAAGTGACAGGAACTGCTTTGGGCAGGAATTACGGCTCTTGGGCCAGAAACGCTCTCCACGTCCGCCAGCCATTATTACTGCTGTTATTTTCATTATTTATTCTCCTCTTTTCCTTTGCTGTGCTTTGGTGCAAGCACGCCTTCCTCTGTCTCCGCATTATTTTTTCCCGGAAACAGCATTGTTTTAAGGGTCATAAGTATTATCTGGATGTCCATTCTCAGAGAGAAGTTCTCGATATACATAAGATCCATTTTCAACTTATCATATGGGGATGTATCATATACACCCGTAACCTGTGCATAGCCTGTAAGACCAGCCTTTACTTTAAGGCGGAACTCAAATTCAGGCATCTGCTTCTTATATTCCTCGGCAAGTTCAGGTCTTTCCGGACGTGGTCCTACTACGGACATTTCGCCTTTCAGGATGTTGAACAGCTGTGGGAATTCATCTATACGGAATTTTCTCAGTATCTTTCCGACAGGAGTGATACGGTCATCCTCCTCTGAGGCAAGACGGGCTTTTCCGTCTTTTTCCGCATCGACTATCATGCTTCTGAATTTATATACATAAAATTCCTTATCATCTATAGTAAGTCTTTTCTGCTTATAAAGCACCGGACCGCCGTCATACAGCTTTACAGCGAGTGCAGATATTATCATGAACGGAGCAGCCGGTATTATTGCGATAAGCGAGAATACTATATCAAATATTCTCTTTATGAATCTCTGCTCGAAGTCGAGTCCGTAATTGCGGCAGAGAAGCAGGGGAGTATCGAAAAGTCTGATATCGTCCGCACCTCTTATTATAATATCTGATATTTTCGGAGCTATATATGCTCTTATCGATCTTTCAAAGCAGAATTTAAGGTAATCGTTTCTTAGCTCAGCCGGTATATCGCAGATTATTACGCCCTCATATTTGAGTATCTGCTCTTTTATAACGGAGCTTTCCTCATTTATGCTTACCGACTCACATATCATATATTTATCCACACGCTGGCTCATTTTCATTACAAGAGCCGCCGCCTGATGACTTCCATATAATATTATAAGCCGTCTTGGCGGATATATCATAAAGTATATCCTGCCCGAAAGAGCTGTCCAGACTGTGATAAAACCGAAATCTACAAAGGTCAGCAGTAGTATCGGTATGCCTTCCATAAAATGACGTCCGATAAGGCTTATCAGGAAATATGTCACGACATTCACACACGCCATTGAGATAAGCTGTGAAAACAGCATATCCGTTTTTTTAAGGTAACCGAGTTTGAATCCGCCGTAAGCTTTGAAAAATAAGAAAATAAGCAGGCAGTAGATACTTATAAGCACCCAGTTTCCTCGCCGGTAAAACGGCAGGACAATGGCTGAACTGTAATATTTATACCAGACATATGCAAAAAATCCCGTAAGCACTGCCATCAGTACCAATGCGGCACCGAGAGTTATAATTCTTTTATAACGGTCTCTTTTACTATTCATATTGTTCCTGCGGCTGATGATGTCCCGTGCCGCAGCGTCTCCTTTTAACGAATTTTCTCTATATCAGCGGTTCTGCAAATGCAGTCTCAAAGTTATTATAGCAAATCGTATTTACTCTGTCAATAGGAGTTATCAATTTTTACAAATACAACCTGAGCTTTTCGTTATTTTGCACAAAGATATTTCACATCAGCTAAGTCCGGAATAAAAATTATATTGATTTATTATTAATAATATGTTATCATACTAATGATACACATTAAAAAGAAAAAGGTGGTATAATGATAAAAAAAATCCCTGACACACGATCAGTGATAGATAAAATTTCCAAACATCCTGTAATTTCTTCTTTTATAATATGTCTTATCTCACATTTCATGTTTTTTGGATACATAGAAAGCAATGTACTTCCGGTTGCTGCCGTTTTTGACTGCCTTATAGTTTTCATTATAGGTATGATACCAATGTTTATGCTATACAAAAACGGAAATATCAAAAAACTGGCTTTCCAGATATTCATGCCTGTATATTTTATAGCGATACTGCTGGTATTTTCAGTATACTCATCATCAAAAAGAAAAGTAATATATATCATTGCTATATCAGCTGTTCTGATAGCAGCTTTATATTATGCCGTCAAAAAGACCCTCCTTTCAAAAGAGAAAGACGAACAGTCAGAGTTCCGGTTAAAAGCACTTGTTATTATGGGTTCGGGCTTCATTTTGAAGCTCTCATACATACTGTGTACCGATTACCTTACACGTCAGCATGATGTCGGAGGTTTTGAGAATAACAATGCCGGTCATGCAGGATACATTATCCACTTAATGGAGAATCACAAGCTCCCAGACTTTGACCTTCGTACAGTCTGGCAGTTTTATCATCCTCCGTTTCATCATATCATAGCTGCTATATGGATGAAATTAAATGAGACTATATTCGGTTTCAGCAATACAGAAGCCGCTGAAGGACTTCAGACTCTTACGCTCTTTTACACCATGTGCATCATGATAGCAGCGTATAAATTGATAAAGCATTTCAATATCAAAGGAAAAGCAGCTCTTGCTGCACTTGCAATAATAAACTTTCATCCGTCATTCATCCTATTTGCCGGAAGCATAAATAATGACGTACTTTCAGTCGCACTTATGATGTGGGCAGCCGTTTATACCCTTGACTGGTATAAAGCTCCGACAACCAAAAATATTGTAAAGATCGCTCTCTGCATCGGACTTGGAATGATGACAAAACTCTCAGCTGCTATAATAGCTCCACCAACTGCATTTATTTTCATTATGGTACTCATTAAAAATATTAAAACAAATGCTAAAAATATACTGCTCCAGTTCGTATGTTTCGGACTTATATGTGTGCCTCTTGGAACATGGTTCCAGATAAGAAGCCTTACAAAATGGGATATTCCTCTTGGATATGTTCAGGAAATGCCGGTTGAATCTCCGCAGTATGTAGGTGACAGATCATACTCTTCAAGACTTACAGACTTTTCTTTGCTCCGCTTCAATAAAGTATATGAAATATGGAAAGAAGAGGATGTTGAAACTGATTCTATCATAAATATTTTCGACCCTTCTCCGGATCCGAGTAAAATTAACATATCTTATTCTGGTGAAACAGAATCAAATCCGTCTCTCGGAATGTTCAAAACTGCCGTTTTTGGTGAATTTATAAGAGGATTCAAAATTGATGATAAACAATACTCAATCTTTAACGATGAATCACCTAAGATAAGAAAATTTTTAGATTATTCTGCGATCGTACTATTCTGGAGCTCGGTGATTCTTGGTCTTACATCACTCGCAGCAATGGCATATTCATTCAAACTAAATGGTATAATTAATGAAAAAATATTTTTAGCATTTTTCTACTTGTTCATGCTGTTCAGTTTCTATAAGATGTGCAGCGATTATCCTTTCACCTGTACCATGAATTTCCGTTATATCACTCCTACTGTTATAACCGGAGCTCTGTTCGGCGGTATAATGACTAATAATCTTAATGCCAACAAAAATAGAGTCAGCAAGGTCATCAGCATATCATATAACACAGTATCCATTATTTTCATAGCAAGTGCTGCTGTAACATACATCGGTGTTTGCCGATACCTATAATAAAAAATATCCGAGGTCTGCAATTTGATCGCAGATCCCGGATTTTTTCTAATTATTCCACAATAAGTTCCACCGGGCAATGGTCGCTGCCCATAACGTCAGTAAGTATAACGGAGTCCTTTACACGCTCCATAAATCTTTCAGAGACCACAAAATAGTCTATACGCCAGCCTGCGTTTTTTTCTCTTGCTCTGAATCTGTAAGACCACCATGAATAGGTAACGGTGTCGGGGTAGAGGGTACGGAAAGTATCCTTAAAGCCTGCACCGAGGAGCTCTGTAAATTTTCCACGTTCTTCGTCTGAGAATCCGGCATTTCCCCTGTTGGTCTTAGGATTTTTCAGGTCTATCTCCTCATGAGCGACATTGAGGTCGCCGCAATAGACTACAGGCTTTTTCTTATCGAGCTCGCTGAGGTAGGCACGCATAGCGTCCTCGAACTCCATACGGTAGTCTATTCGTTTAAGACCGTCCTGAGCATTCGGCACGTAGCAGCAAACGAAGTAAAAGTCTTCGTATTCGCAGGTAATGACTCTGCCCTCGTCCATATGTTCGCCGTTAAGACCGTAAGTAACCGAGAGCGGTTCTTTTTTGGTAAAGACAGCCGTACCTGAATAGCCTTTTTTTATTGCACTATGGAAATATTTATGGTAGCCCTCCGGAGCAAAATCCGCCTGATCCGGCTGCATTTTAGTTTCCTGCAAGCAGAAAATATCAGCGTCCACGCTGTTAAAGAAGTCCTCAAAGCCTTTTTGCAGGCAGGCACGGAATCCGTTTACGTTCCAAGAGATGAATTTCATAAAAAAATCCTCCGATCTGTAGTATGTCAATATTATACCACAGACCGGAGTTTTTTACAATATCAATTATCAGCCGCAGGCATCAAGACCTTTAGTTATATCTGTGATCTTAAATTCGCAGATAAGCTGGTCGTCACGATATTCAGTGTATTCTTTTATTACAAAGTCCTTATCTACAACGAACCTCATTGAAACATTATGTCCGTTATCGTTGTTATTATATGTTACCTGAACATCTTCACCTGATTCAAGATAATTAGCATAAAATTCATTTGCCTGAGTATATGGAATATATGCTAAACGGTGTGTTATTCTTTTTAGTATAGGGTAATACTTAGCCGGAGGAGCTATATAAAGATCATAATCTATCTCTTTGATCTGATTGTTATATTCATCTGTTTTGATATTATCACCATATATGTCTTTCAGATCACCTTCAGAGGATGCGACCCACCTCTCAGAATAATGATATATATTATCAGCAGTTATTACTCCTGTTGGCATTATTCCGACGGTTTTGCCTGATGCAAGCGTTACTTCTGTGGAAGAATCAGAATTGATGCTGTCGTAATCGAACACCATTTTTCCATTTTCATCTAACGAGCAAGTGTCAGAAGTTCTTGTCTCAATATAGAACGGTTCAAATCCTGAAGCCATACTATCAGGCTCACGCAAGTACTTTACATCGAAATACAGAGCACTGTTCTCTTCGCAAAGCTTTCTTACAGCACTAAGAAGATTCTGGCTCAAAAGCGTAGGTTCAACACGCAGCTCTTTGTCTCTGCTAAGCTTGCTGAGATATGATGCAAATTCGTCTCCTTTAATGTTCTTTGCGTTGAATACAAGATATTCACCGTCCCATATCTGACCTTTTTCATTAACAAAGAGTCTATGGGAATTGCTGAAGAAAAGGTATACATTCTCAAATACGAACGGACCGCTGCCTGTCTGGAATTCATATGCATCGCCCTCGACCTGTTCCCACTCAAAACCGTGGAGGAATTCGCTTATATCTGTTGGTATAGGGGTGATGCCATAGATAAAGCTGACATCAGAATATGGGAGATATTCAGCATCATCACAAGTCTCAACGCTGAAAACGTTGTCAATTATCTGATCTGCTATACGCTGCTGTTTATCGTTATCATGACCGCTTGAAGCAGCTGTTGTTGTTACTGTTGTAGTTGTTACTGCGTTTGTTGCAGTCACAATTGTAGTTTCTGCGGCAGTTGCAGCTATACCTGTAGTAATGTCTGTTGACGGCTCATCTGAAATTTCATGGAGATTATCTGAATGTTTGTCCTTGCTTGTTTTGTACCATACTGCACCTACTGAACCGCATATTATCGCAAAAGCTGCGGCTGCTGCGGCATATCTTCTCAATGTAAACTTAGGGGCTCTCTCAACGCTGCTAACGCTGTCTGTATATTCCTGATCCTTCTCAGGTGAATTTTTCAACATATTTTCCATTTTATTTTTAAACTCCTCACTGCACTTTATTTTACCGAGCATCTCGTTATATTCCTTCTGTTTCATAGTATCCCTCCTTTTCAAGCTCAAGACGCAGTTTCTTTCTGCCTCTCTGTAACCATGAACTTATGGTGTTTTCGCTTGCATCGAGCATTTCAGCTATTTCTCTTACTTTATATCCTTCGTAGTAATACAGGAATATGACCGAACTGTATTTTTTGGGAAGCGATGCTATTATTTCCCTTATCTCATTTTCTCCTGAAGTAAACTCGCACTTCATATCGTTCTCGTTTACGTCATCTATAGAAGAAGTCCGGCTGAAACGGAAACTCTTTCTGAAATTTCTTCCGCTGTTTATCGCCACTCTCAGAAGCCACGCTTTAAGATGCTCATCATCGTTGAATTCGTTCTTTGAAGAATGGAGTTTCAGGAAGACTTCCTGAGTTATATCCTCTGCTTCTGCCATATTTCCGGTGCAGGCATATGCCGCACGTAATACTGTATCTCCGAATTTTCTGAAAGCATAGAGTGCTAAATTTTCTTTGTCGATCATATGATCCCCTCCCTTCAACATTGCTATACCGGTATCGGAGCTTTGTGCCCCTTCATAAATACACACAACTGAGGATTCTTTTTCCGTGCAGTGAGGAAAAATTTTTTTGAAAAAATTTCAGGGACGGATGTACTCCGTCCCTCAGTATGTTGAAAAAAGAAAAAAGCTAACCACAATAAAGGGATTCCAAAGAGTGACTCCCATTTTGCCGACTTCGTCGTTTTATCATTTATCTTTAATTCTTCTTCTCAGTTTCAAAAACCGGTATCTTATAGCGTTTTTTGTATTCCTTTGGAGTCATACCAAAAAATTTCCGGAATATCTTGATAAAATAGCTCTGCGAACTGAATGCGAGCAGATTGCTTATCTCAGTATCAGTACGCTCTGTGTAGAGAAGCAGTGCAGAAGCTTCTTCTGTTTTAAGCTTGTTTACGTACTCACTGAAAGTTATACCCGTCTCTTTACGGAAAAGTCTTGAAAGATAAGCCGTACTCAGACCAAGCTCCTCAGCAGCATCGTCAAGCAGCACTCTGCTGTGAAGATGATTAGTTATATAGTCGATAGCACTTACTACCTGCTTTGAGCATATACCTCCAAGCTTTATTTTACGCATTTTCTCGGTATAGCCCTCTATCATCTCTATATGAGCAGCTCTTACACCTTTTTCGTCCTTGCATTTATCAACTTTCATTATATAATAGTCACTAAGACTGTAGGCTTCTTCCGGAGTCATGCCCTTATTTATACAAGTACGGGCAATGATAGCCGCAAGAACTACAAAATGATATTTCAGATTCCGCAGCGGGTCTTCACTGAGTATTCCGCATCCTTCGCAGCATAAAGGCTGCATAAAAACTCTTACAAGTTCCAGATTACCGGCACAGATACTGTCATAGAAAGCTATCTCACGGTCAAGCGAAGCGTGTTCAAAGTCCTCTTCACGTTTTTCAAAAAGATGAGAGGCAATGTATTTTTCAACCTCGTCATTCATATACCCACCTCCTGTATTGATTGTTTTTCATACTATTGATTCAGCAATAATATACTTACGTCGGTCAAGCCGAGGGGAGCATATTATTTACTGTATCAATACTATTATAACATATCCTCAGAGTATTTTCAAATAAAATTGCTATTTTTTGTGTAAGTTTTCAGATTATTTACAAATTCCGCTTATAATGGGAACTGCGGCACTCAGACCAAAGGCTATAAGAAGCTGTTCACGGCTCAGCATGACTGTCTCAAAAACCACCTGAAGCTGAGGAAAAGCTACCGCTGCTGCAAGAGCTCCGATTGAAATACCGGCTGCAATAAGCAGCTTAATATTACTCAGAGGATTAATTCTGAACAGAGACTTTGTCTCGGACTTACATTCAAATACGTGTATCAACTGCGACATAACAAGAGTAATCAGTGCTGATGTGCGAGCTGCTTCAAGACTTCCGCCGTTATGCATGGTCAGTGCGAATGATGCAAGGGTGCAAAGTCCGATGAATATTCCTCTGAAAACTATCTTACTCATAAGTCCGCCGGCAAAGAATCCCTCATCAGATTTTCTGGGCGGACGGTTCATTATGTCCTTTTCAGGAGGCTCCATGCCAAGTGCGATAGCAGGCAGTCCGTCGGTAACCAGATTCACGAGCAGTATCTGCACAGGCAGCAGTACTATCGGCATCCCCATGATTATTCCCAGAAACATTGTAAGCACCTCGCCTATATTGCACGACAGCAGATAACGTACAAATTTGCGGATATTCGCATAAACGCAGCGTCCCTGCTCGACCGCATTTACAAGTGTAGCAAGATTGTCGTCGAGAAGTATCACATCGGCTGCCTGCTTTGTGACATCTGTTCCTGTAACTCCCATAGCAACTCCGACATCAGCTTCCTTGATAGCCGGTGCATCATTTACACCGTCGCCGGTCATGGTCACTATCTCTCCACGGCGTTTGAAGCTCCTCACTATCCTCAGCTTGTGAACAGGCTCAACTCTCGCAAAGACGGTGTATTTCCCTATTTCACGGTCAAGTTCTTCATCCGACATTCTATCCAGCTCTGCACCCGTTACCGCCTTTCCGCCTTTGAGCAGTCCTGCTTTCTTTGCAACTGCTACTGCCGTATTCTTGTGGTCACCTGTTATCATTACTGTCCTTACCGATGCATTTGCACATTTCCTTATAGCTGTCTTAGCTTCTTCACGGGGAGGGTCTATCATTCCGGTGAGTCCGAGAAATATCAGGTTTCCACGGCGAGGGTCAAAGCTGTCGGAAACGCAGTAAGCCATTGCAAGCACTCTCAAAGCCTTATCCGACATCTCAACTGTCTTTGCCGCTATTTTCTTCCTGACCGATAATGTAAGCGGCAGTATCTCTCCGGAGCGGCTCATGTACTGTGAACAGCGTGGGAGTACAGCTTCCTCAGCTCCCTTGAAATATATCCTTTTTTCGCTCCGGCACGCACAGTGGACTGCCATGAAACGGTACTCACTGTCAAAAGGGAGGTCGTTTATCCTCCGCATATCCTTTTCAAGTTCATTTTTGGTGATACCGGCTTTTGCTGCTGCAACGAGTATAGCTATTTCAGTCGGGTCGCCGGTGACTTTCCACTCACCCTTACCGGAAACAGCTCCACGGTCACGGTTTTTTGTGCCGGAGGGAGCTGTTATTGCTGCATCAGAACAAATTGTTCCGCAGGTAAGAACTGCGGTCAGCACCTTTTCATTTATCGGATTGACCGCTGTCTCATCTTTACCCTTAGTAACTCTGCCGCTTATCCTGTAGCCCATACCGCTGAAATAATACTCTTCATCAGCAGAAACAAGCTCAGTAAGGGTCATTTTGTTTTCGGTTATAGTACCGGTCTTATCTGAACATATCACAGAAGTACATCCTAAAGTCTCAACGCTGTGGAGTTTGTTCACAAGTGCTTTCTGTTTCAGCATACGATTGACAGCAAGTGCAAGAGCTATGGTCACAGTAGCCGGAAGTCCCTCCGGAATCGCAGCGATAGCTATGGTTATACCTGTCATGAGCATGGTGAATATTTCTTCCCCACGGATAACTCCGGCTGCAAAAACTGCCGCACACACTATAAGGCATATCACAGCCACTGCCTTTCCAAGCTCCGCAAGCCGCTTTTGCAGGGGAGTAAGCTCTCTTTCTATGTCCGAGAGCATTGCCGAGATACGTCCCATTTGAGTCTGTTTTCCTGTAGCTATGACCTTTGCCGTACAAGTCCCCTTTGTAACGGAAGTTCCGCAATAGGCTATATTCGGTTTGTTGAGACTGTTGTCCCTGTCGCTCGGCTGACCGGCAGTCTTAGCGACTGCCTCGGATTCTCCGGTGAGCATAGATTCGTCCGCATACATTCCTGACGCTTTTATCAATGCACAGTCAGCAGGTACACGGTCGCCTGCTTCAAGCTCGATAATATCCTCACATACGAGCTTTGCCGCATCTATGACCTTTATTTCTCCGTCCCTATAGCATTTTGCGGTAGGTGCTGTCATAGAGCGGAGTGCTTCAAGCGTGTGCTCGGTGCGGTACTCCTGAATGAAGCCGAGTATGGCATTCAGCAGCACTATGAGGATTATCGTTACCGCATCGGATATTTCTCCGAGAAGCACTGATACTCCCGTAGCAATAAGCAGTATCATCACCATAACATCCTTGAATTGTCCTATGAATATCCCTGCTGCACTCGATTTTCTGCCCTCTTCAAGTACATTTTCACCGTCAGCCTTCAGTCTTTCCGCTGCTTCTTTTTCAGTAAGTCCCATAAATTCAGCTCCCTAAACGTAGATTTGTCCATAAATCATATGCTCGATACGGACAGGATATGACCTGAAAACTTTGTATAAGAAATACGAAAAGTGAGTGAAATCCGTTGCAATATCCGTGCTCTTATGATATAATGTATAAAGCGTATTGTTGTTTTAAGCATGAAAAAATACAGAGAGGGTTAGAAAAATGTTAAATAAAAATAAAGCTGCTGCATTTCTCATGAGCCTGCTCATTTGTGCATCAGCTTCTATACCGCTTTATTCCTTTGCTGATAACGAAACTTCAACATCTGCTGCTACAGAAGCTGCCGAGGAAGCTGATGAGGATATCGCCGCAGAGGAAGAAAACTTTATAGAATCCGGAGATTTCTCATACAGCCTTACAGAAGAAGACACCGTTTGTTTGCAGCATTGCAGGATAGTCGGAAGTGAAGCTGTCATTCCAGATACTATAGACGGAAAAAAAGTAACGGAATTAGGTCCGTGGGTATTCGGAAACGACGGAAAATCAACATATTCAAAAATAGCTCTGCCGGCTTCTCTTGAGTACATATCCTCAAATAATCCATTCAAGGTTTGTATGCAGCTTAAAGAGATAACCATTGATGCTAAAAGCGAGAACTTTGCTGCTGCTGACGGAGTGCTCTATTCCAAAGACATGACAAAGCTCATTTGCTATCCTTCAAGAAAAGAGGGTACAAGCTTCAAGATACCTGATACAATATCTCAGCTCGGAAAAGCAAGTATCTATTCAACTGCTCTAAGCGAAATAACTTTCCCTGAAAAACTCAGGATACTTGACGATTTCGCTGTAGGAAGCAATGAAGCACTGAAAGTCGCTGACCTCAGCAAAACAGAAGTAAGTGAAGTCGGTGATTACGGCTTTGCAGGATGCACTTCACTTGAAAAAGTACTGCTGCCGGAAAACCTCTATTCTATCGGCGGTGCTGCTTTTTACGGCTGCAAGAAGCTCGAAGAGATAGAGCTGCCTGATAAGCTCGGTATGATCGGACAGTATGCTTTCATGGATACCGGTCTTACTAAGATACTCGTACCGGATTCAGTCGATACTATCGGCTATTGTGCTCTGGGTTACCAGTCTTCAGTTAGCGGTGAGGAAGTTCCTGTAAACGGATTTATAATACTCGGTTCATACGGCTCTGCCGCTCAGACATATGCAAAAGATAAAGACTCTGAATACGGCTATGCCAACGATTTCGACTTCCGCTCTCCTGAGGAAAACGAGGATATACAGGAGATCGAAAACCTCGATATAAACAATCTCGGCGACTATGACTACGCTGTTGAAAACGGTGAAGCGTATATCATCAACTGCAATTCATTCGATGACGTTATAGAAGTTCCGGCTGATATAACAGGTATACCGGTAACAAAAATATATACTGTTGCTTTCAGCAATACTTCCGCTTCAAAAATAATCATACCTGAAAATGTAAAATTAATAAAGAAAATGGCTTTCCAGAACTGCACATACCTCAAAGAAGTTGTTCTGCCGCAGAGCCTTGAAACTATTGAGGACAACGTATTTGAAGGCTGCTATGCACTCGAAAAAGCTGACCTCGGCGGTGCAAAAACCATAGGTACAGACGTATTCAGCGGATGTCAGTCTCTCAAAGAAGTGACTTTCTCAGGCGACTGCACTTCCTTCGGAAACGAAAATGAACATCCTTTTATACAGTGTCCGGCTCTTGAATCAATAAGCGTTTCTTCCGGTGATGGAGCGTATACGTCCAAAAACGGAGTTCTCTACGACCACGATATGACTAAACTCATAGCATATCCGTCAGCAAGAGACGAAAAGAGCTTCGATGTTCCTCAATCCGTCAAAGAGATAGGGGACTACGCTTTCTATAACGCAAGCATTATTGAAGAAGTTGACCTTTCTCATGTCGAGAAAATAGGTGTCGCTTCTTTCGGAGGCTGTAAGAAGCTAAAAAAAGCTAAGCTTTCAAAAGACCTTAAAACAGTCGGAAATGACGCTTTCTTCGACTGCAAAGAGCTTGAAAGTCTTCGTTTCTATGATTCTCTTGAATCTATGGGAGAATTCGCCTGCGGATTCTACTACGACGAGGAAGCTGACCCGAATGACAAAAATGCAAAAGCCGAAAAGCTTGTATCAGGCTTCAAAATTTATGCCGATAAGGATACCTGTGCTTACAAATATGCAAAGGACAACGATATTGAAGTTATTACGGATACAGCTGATGTATTCGGACTTAATATCGATAAGCGTCTGCTCGGTATAGGAGGCGGCGTAATAGGTGCAGGTCTGCTTGCCGGAATACTCAGTATCTTCTTTAAAAAGAAAAAAGCTAAAAAAGCCGCTAAGGAACACGCAGAAATGATAAGGAAGGCTGCTGAGGCAAGAAAAGCTAAGTCCGAGGGAAAGGATGAAGAGGATGAGAAATAAATTAAAGAAACTGACTGCTGCTGCCGTTACTGCGATCATGTCTTTTTCATTAAGCTCGATCTTCCCCATGACTTCATATGCTGCTTCAACTCAGGCAAAGGATATCCTACAGGACGGCTCTTTCATATATGAAAATGTAGACGGCGGATACGCTATAAGAAAATGCACCGCTTCTATCATTAAAAAAATACCGGATGTGCTTGACGGTGTTCCTGTAGTTGAAATAGGCGAAAGTGCTTTCTTCAACTGTGAGGGACTTAGTGAACTTACTATCCCGAAAACTGTCAAGAAAATAGGTAACGGTGCTTTCAGCTATTGTACATCTCTGAAAAAAGTAACTATAGAATCAAGACTTACAGAGATACCGGATGAAGCATTCTATTGCTGTCCTGCTCTTACATCCGTTACTCTTCCGGATACCATAACTTCTATCGGAGATTCTGCTTTTGCTCAGTGTTACAGCCTTTCCGAAATGGCTATACCGGATTCTCTTCAGGATATGGGAGATTCTGTATTTACCTGCACTCCTATAAAGAATTTTGATACAGCGGGATGTGCAAACTTTGTATATGAAGACAAGATCCTTACAAATAAGGAAAAAACAGCTATTTATAAGGCTTCAATAGACTACTCCGGAGAGCTTCGTGTAGACGAAAAAGTAACTTCTATAAGCGGCGGAGCTTTCTCTCAGTGCCAGAATATAACAGAAGCATATATCTCAGGAAATGTCACCGAGATAAAAGACAGTGCTTTCAGAGAATGTATCGGTATCAAAAAACTCGATCTTGCTGAGGGTATTGCTACAATAGGTGCAGGAGCTTTTTCGTATAATGAATCCCTCGAAATGCTCGAACTACCAACAACTATCGTATCTGTCGGAGATCAGGCTTTCATAGGCTGTGTGTCGCTTAATAAGCTCATTCTACAGAACGGATTGAAAACTATCGGTGAGGACTCATTTTATGGATGTGAAAAGCTGTCTCAGGTAAGCGTCCCGAAAAGCGTTACCGAAATAGGTGATAAGGCTTTCGGATATACTGTCAACGATAAAAGCGAGGACGTAAAGGTAAGCGATTTCAAAATGACTGTTTCATCCGGAACTGCCGGCGAAAAATACGCTAAAAGCAATGATATAAGCTACAATGCATCTGATAAGGATATAAAGCATATCGCCTTCATAGTAGTTGCTGTAGCTCTCATTATCACTGTCATAGTATTTGCGATAGTACTTATGGCAAGAGGTAAAAAAGGAGCTTCATCTGCTGCAAAAAAAGCTATGAAAGAAGCTAAAGAAAAAGAAGAGGAAGCCAACTATAAAAAAATTATAGATGACGAACCTGAAAACGATAATAAAAAATCTGAGAAATAAAAAATGCCGTTATCGGAGATTTTTTCCGATAACGGCAAAATTTTAGCAATTTCTTAACTAATTATATACAAAATATATATTGGGATAAAAAATAAATATTTGATATTTTCCTTGCATGGTGATATAATATAATCAAGCCAATAAGAACAAGAAATTTTCTATCCATCCTTAAAAAGAGTGAGAGACTTCAAAGTTTCTCATTCTTTTTTTATTTCTCAACACTTGGTGATGACATCAGAGACTCTGCTGATTTAGTGATATACTCGATGCTTCTCTTTATAAGCGGATTATTCTCGCTCTTCTTTCTATATATGATTATATCACGGTTAAAACAAGTTGCAAAAGAACACGGACGGACTGTGAGTTTGCCTGCGGCTATACCAGGCTGGTGCAGCGGACCTACCCAGAAAAATGCATTCTTTACCATATTGAGCATACTCATCTGAGTCCCTCTGTCACATACAAATATCTTTTTGCCTTCCTTGATCGTATCATATTCCGGATTGATAGTTGCTTTACGCATAATATCATCTTCAAGATCCTTGTTGATTATCTCAGGATAATCTTTAAGAAGCTCATATGGGATCGTGTCATACTTAGCAAGCGGATGATCTGAAGAAAGTATGATATTCATACGGTATTCAAGAATCGTTTTGCTGCAAAGCTTCTTTGATTCAAGACGCTCCTGAAGTATATCAAGCTGAAGTGTAGGTATACGAAGAACGCCTACATCGGCTACACCGTTGCAGATATCTTCAATAACTCGGTTTGTAGATGACTCCATTATAGATACGCTGAAATTCTGTTCGGTAGTTTCAAGCTCGTTTATCATTCTTCCCATAGCAGCAGCTACATAAGGAGACTTAGTAGCAGAAATGCTTATCTGAGATACATCTGATTCCTTGCGGGAATACATTGCTTCAAGACTATGGAACTCTTCAACGATATTCTTGGCACGGTCGATAAATTCTTCTCCCTCAGGAGTAGTTATCATACCGCTCTGTGTACGCTGGAATATCTGTATGCCGAGACTTTCCTCAAGCTCTTTGAGTGCGATACTGATATTAGGCTGAGCCTGATAGAGCTTCTTAGCAGCCTTGGTTATACTTCCTTCCTGTGCGATAGCCAGAACATATTCAAGATGCTGTATTTTCATTGGATTTCACCTCCTTATATGATTATCTTATATATTATAACACGATTTTTAATCAATTTCAAGTGTTAATATAAATTTCAAAAATATTACATAATTTATTAATATTTAAGCTGCATTAAAGTATCAATAAAGTCCTGAAGCTGTTTTTCTGACAGTTTCAGGACTTTTTTCATTATTATTTTAAGGAATAAAGGTCACGCTGTTCAACAGCAAGTCTGTCGCAGCGTTCATTTTCGGGATGTCCTGCGTGACCCTTGACCCACTTAAATGTAACTTTGTGTTTTTCGAGCAAAGGCAATAGCTGTTCCCACAAATCAACGTTCAAAGCTGGTTTTTTATCAGACTTTATCCAGTTATTTTTCTTCCAGTTGTACACCCAGCCTTTGGTGATACTATCCACAACGTATTTGCTGTCGGTAGTCAAAGTGACCTGACATGGTTCTTTCAGAGCAGCAAGTCCGGTTATAACTCCAAGCAGCTCCATGCGGTTATTGGTAGTACTGCTGTCGCCGCCTGAGAGCTCTTTTTCTCTTGTTCCATACCTCAGCACAACTCCGTATCCTCCCGGACCGGGATTTCCGCTGCAAGCACCGTCTGTAAATATCTCAACAAATTTTATGATGTCCGCCTCCTTTGAATTTATCACCACATAAAGTCAACATCCGGAGCTTTTACCATTTTTATCTCAGGCTCGTCTGCTGACTTTTCATTTTTCTCCAGAGCTTTGGAAAGCTCCTCTATCTCCACAAGCTCGTGAAAATAGTCATTTATCGGTATAAGAGTTCTGAACACATCTGAAATATGCTCAGATAGCTTATGACTTGAAAGCTCACTAATATCCGACACCGTAGTATACACGCTAAGTCCCTTTTTAAGGAAAAAACGCTCAGCCTCCGGGACTGTACACTTCTTTTTTCGCTTGTACTCAACTCCGCCGATAGTGTAGCCGTACTTATTCTCATATTCATCTATCATACTTAGAAAATCCGCAGCATTCTCGGTAAGGTCGCTTCTGAAACGCTCCATAACAGCGGCTTCCGGCTGAGCTATCCTGAAACCGAACTCTGCACCCTCCGGAGAAAGCTCAAAGTATAACGTGGGAGTTCTGTTCCAATAATAAGCATCATACCTGACGTATATCCACATAACGTCACGGTAATGCAGATACGGCGGAAAATGCTCGTCACGATATATCCTGCCGACCTTTTTCATCATTCCCTCTGTCTCTGAAAACGGAGCAAAGAGCTCATCTCCGAGAGCTTTCATCGGCTCATAAATTTTTTCAACATATATCTGTTTACGTGGTTCAAACCACTCCTTGTTGTTATTAAGCCTTATACCGAGAAGAAATTCCAGTGCTTCTCTCGAAAAACCTTCAAACATAGATCAGCCTCCGTTCGATTACTTCTCCTATTATATCACAGGTTGACGTTATATTCAAGAAGAAACAAGATTTAACTAAATATTAACAGCAATATCGTCCTGTTTTTTTGTAATTCTTTTCCACATGGCACTGGATAAGTTTTCCACACTGTGTTGAATAGACTGTGCAAACATCTGCCGTTCGGTGGAAAACTATGTTGAAATAGTGGAAAGCAACGTAAAATGCAGTTTTTTACAGGGTGCAAAAGTTGAAAACAATGTGGATAATCGGGGAAAATGTGTAAACAATAAAATCACGCTGTGGAAAAGCTGTCCACAACGAAAAAATGCAAAGGATATGATTAGTATGAAAAAGCATTTAGCAATATGCTCCATAATATTTACCATTTGTGCAACCTTCACAGCCTGCGGCTCTGATGATACCACTTATAACTCCAATAGTGACAGCAGCTATGTGAATGAGGACAGGGACGAATCTGTAAAAGATCACGTAGATGACGCTATCGACGGAGTTGGTGATGCCGGCGGCGACCTCATAGAAGGTGTGACCGATGCCGCTGGTAACATCATCGACGGTCTTGACGGCAAAAAAGAGAACCATAATTCAAATTCACGGACTACTTCCAGAAACAGAAGATAACACTAAAGGCGGCACAAAGCCGCCTTTTAATATTAATCCTTCTTAGACTTTTTCTTAGACTTCTTTTTTGGTTCTTCTTCGGATTCTCCGAGAGCTGCTCGGAGTTCTTTTCTGCAAGCGTCCATTTGCTCCCTGTCGCTTTCCGGCAGCGGAGGATACTCCGACTTACATTCCTTTAAGGCATCAAGGAGTATTTCAGTGATGAGGTATCTTACATACCAACGCTGGTCACCCGGAAGCACATACCACGGACAATTCTTTGTTGAAGTCTTGTTTATGACCTCATTGAAGCAATCGATATAATCATCGAATTTACCTCTTACTTTCAGGTCATCTGCACGGAACTTCCAGTTTTTCTCCGGAACTTCTATACGCTCCAGAAGCTGTCTTGCCTGTTCCTCTTTGGATATATGCAGGAATATTTTTATAACACGGTAGCTGTTCTCATAGAGATACTGCTCGAAATTATTTACCTGTTTATAGCGTTCTTCAAAGAACTTCTTATCACTTTTGTCGATATTGCGGTCAGCCATATGGTAGTGAGGTTTAATATTCTCGACCTGAACTGTAACGAGGTCCTCATAGTGACTGCGGTTGAAGATAGCTATTTCGCCTCTTCTTGGGACATTCTGATGAATCCTCCAGAGGTAATCGTGGGCGAGCTCCTCAGAAGTTGGAGCTTTATAGGAGTGGACGTTCACTCCCTGAGGATTGATGCCGCTGAATATATTCTTTACAGCTGAGTCCTTACCGGAAGCGTCCAGAGCTTGCATAACTATGATGATACCCTCTCTGCCGTCCGCATAGAATTTATCCTGCAACAGGGCGAGTTCCTGTTTATTTGCTTCGTACTTAGCGATAATTTCGTCCTTATCCACATTATCGTCCTTGCTGCTGACCGGCAATTTTCTTATGTCTATTTTTTTGTCTCCGTTAATAATGTATTTATCTGCTTTCATTGAAATACCTCCTTGCAGTATAAAATATATGACAATGTTATTATAGCATAAAAATTTTATATAGTAAAGAGCTTTTTTGTATTTATTGCCGTAAAATTAAAAAGCTGCCGTAAAAACGACAGCTTTCGCTATTAAAGGTCAAATTTGGATTTAAGCTTTTCAAAGAAGCTCTGACGCTTAGCGTAGTTCTTCTCGCTGAGAGAATCCTCAAAAGATTTGAGAAGCTCTTTCTGCTTTTTAGTGAGGTTCTTAGGAACTTCAACATATATTTTAACGTACTGATTTCCTCTTTCAGTGCGGTGGAGCTTTCTTACGCCCTTTCCTTTAAGACGGAATACAGTGCCGGTCTGAGTTCCCTCACTTATAGTGTACTTTACATCTCCGTCTATAGTAGGAACAGTTATTTCCGCACCCATAACAGCCTCGGCATATGTAACAGGTATATCGCAGTGTATATCATAGCCCTCACGTTTGAACAGCGGGTGAGACTTTACAACGATATTGAGGAGAAGGTCACCTGAAGGACCGCCGTTTACACCGCAGTCGCCCTGACCGCTGAGACGGATAGTCTGTCCGTCATCGATACCTGCCGGGATGTCGATAGATACAGTTTTCTGGAGTCTGACTCTGCCTATTCCACGGCACTTAGGACAAGGATTTGTTATTATCTTACCCTTTCCGCCGCAGTGCGGACAAGTCTTTGTTGAAGATATAGCACCGAATGGAGTACGCTGAGTAGTCTTTACAGAACCACGTCCCTGACAATCCGGACATATCTCAGCAGAAGTACCGCCGTCAGCACCTGTGCCCTTACAAGCTTCGCAGGTACACATACGATTTATCTTTACCTCTTGCTTTTTGCCGTTGCAAGCGTCCATGAAGTTGATAGTCACATTCTCATGTATATCAGAGCCTCTTCTTGGAGCATTTGCAGAATTTGCACGGCTTGAAGAACCTCCGAAACCGAATCCGCCGAATATGCTTCCGAGTATATCGTCCATATCGAATCCGCCGAAGCCGCCCATACCGCCTTCACCGCCGCCGTAGTTAGGGTCAACACCGGCATGACCGAACTGGTCATAACGTGCACGCTTTTCAGGGTCTGAGAGGACCTCATTAGCTTCGTTTATCTCCTGAAACTTTTCAACATAAGAAGGGTCATCCGGATGAAGGTCAGGGTGATTCTCTCTTGCTTTTTTACGGAAAGCTTTTTTTATCTCATCCTCAGTAGCACCCTTCTGGAGTCCAAGGACTTCATAATAATCTCTTTTTTCAGCCATATTTTTTCTCCTGTTATACACCATTAGGGCGAAACGAATTTCGCCCTAAAAAGTATCGTTAATTTTGAACCTGATCCTCGTATTTGCTTACTCCTTCATAGGTACTTCCGGCGTTATCATCTGCAACACCGCCGAACCATTTAAGTCCGTACCATATCAGTAAGCCCAGACCGATCAGTATAACTACAGTCATTAATTTCTTTTTGAAATTATTTCCCATAGCGATCAAACTTCTGTGAAGTCAGCGTCAACAACTCCGTCGTCATTTGAAGAGCCGTTATCTGCTGCACCAGCCCCGGCAGCTCCGCCCATATTAGCGAACTGTGAAGGATCGATACCGCCTGCACCGCCGTTAGGGTTAGCCTGCTGATAGATCTTAGCAGAGAGGTCGTAGAATGCCTTCTGGAGGTCTTCCTTGAGAGTCTTTATCTCGTCATCGTTATTTGCTTCGATAGCGGACTTGAGAGCTGTGCACTTAGCTTCGATATTTGACTTCTCATCAGCTGATACCTTATCACCGAAGTCTGTGAGAGCCTTCTCACACTGGAATACGAGGTTCTCAGCTTCGTTCTTATTGTCAACAGCTTCACGACGCTTCTTATCCTCAGCAGCATACTGCTCAGCTTCCTTTACAGCCTTATCAATGTCGTCCTTGGACATATTTGTAGAAGAAGTGATAGTGATGTTCTGCTCCTTACCTGTACCGAGGTCCTTAGCGGAAACATGAACGATACCGTTCTGGTCGATATCGAAAGTAACTTCGATCTGTGGGATTCCTCTTGGTGCAGGAGCGATACCGTCGAGACGGAAAGTACCGAGCTGCTTGTTATCTCTTGCGAATTCACGCTCACCCTGAAGTACGTTGATGTCAACAGCAGGCTGATTATCAGCATATGTTGAGAACACCTGTGACTTCTTTGTAGGGATAGTAGTATTTCTCTCGATCATTCTTGTGCAAACTCCGCCGGCAGTTTCGATACCGAGTGAAAGTGGAGTTACATCGAGGAGGAGAAGACCGTTCTTAACGTCGCCGCCGAGAACACCGCCCTGGTATGCAGCACCGAGAGCTACGCACTCATCAGGGTTGATGCCCTTGAATGGGTCCTTGCCGATGAGCTTCTTAACAGCTTCCTGAACAGCAGGGATTCTTGAAGAACCGCCGACCATGAGGACCTTATTGATCTCTGAGATATTGAGTCCGCTGTCGCTGAGAGCCTGTCTTACAGGTCCCATAGTAGCTTCTACGAGGTCAGCAGTAAGCTCGTTGAACTTAGCCTGTGTAAGAGTAAGATCAAGGTGTTTTGGAGTACCTGTAGCGTCAACAGTTATGAATGGGATATTGATGTTTGAAGTAGTAGTAGAAGAAAGCTCTATCTTAGCCTTCTCAGCAGCATCCTTGAGTCTCTGAGCAGCCATCTTATCAGCTGAGAGGTCTATACCCTCAGCCTTCTTGAATTCGTCAACGATCCAGTTGATGATACGCTGATCGAAGTCATCACCGCCGAGACGGTTGTTACCGGCTGTAGCGAGAACCTGCTGAACATCTTCACCCATTTCGATGATAGAAACATCGAAAGTACCGCCGCCGAGGTCGTAAACCATAACTGTCTGTTCTTCTTCCTTATCGATACCGTAGGAAAGAGCAGCAGCAGTAGGCTCGTTGATGATACGTCTTACTGTAAGACCAGCGATCTGACCAGCATCCTTAGTAGCCTGTCTCTGAGAGTCTGTGAAGTAAGCAGGAACTGTGATAACAGCTTCTGTAACAGTCTCGCCGAGGTAAGCCTCTGCGTCAGCCTTGAGCTTCTGGAGAATCATAGCTGAAATTTCCTGTGGAGTATAGTTCTTGCCGTCGATAGCAACTTTATAATCAGAACCCATATGTCTCTTGATAGAAGAAACAGTTCTGTCGTGGTTTGTGATAGCCTGTCTCTTAGCGACCTGACCTACAAGACGCTCACCGTTGTTTGTGAAAGCAACTACTGAAGGAGTTGTTCTTGCACCTTCGCTGTTAGGGATAACTACAGCGTTACCACCCTCCATAACAGCTACGCAAGAGTTTGTTGTACCAAGGTCGATACCAATAATTTTTCCCATAATAATAACCTCCTGAGATTATCTTTAAATCTTGAATTTACTTTAATAATGATTATATTTTCTACTGTGCTACAGCGACCATAGCAGGTCTGATGAGCTTATCTCCCATCATATAGCCTTTCTGGAAGACCTGACAAACGTGATTGCTTTCATAGTCTGTACCATCGAGCTGCTGTATAGCATTGTGGAAATTCGGATCAAATTCAGCTCCGAGAGCATCCATAGCAGTAACATTCATCTTATTGAGGAAGTCCTGAAGCTGTCCCCAGATCATCTGCATACCGCTCTTGAAATTCTCGTCAGCACATTCAGCTTCGAGTGAACGCTCAAAGCTGTCAATGAATGGCAGGAGCTTTTCGATGCACTGTGCAGAAGCATTCTGATATGTTTCTGTTTTTTCTTTTGCAGTTCTCTTTCTGTAGTTATCATACTCAGCAAAGAGTCTTACGTATTTATCATTTGCCTCATGAAGGGATTCTTCGAGCTCTGCGAACTTTGAAGCATTATCGTTATACTCGCTTACTGCGTCTTCCTCATCCTGAGCATCAGCGTCAGCATTTTCTGCTTCTGCATCCTCAGTTTCGAGCTCTTCGAGTTCGTCGAGTTCTTCATCAGACTCATTTATGTGCTGTTTTATGTCCATTCCTGTTTCTCCTTTCCTATGGCTGACCGCCGGTGCTGCCGGGACTGCCGTTTATTATGTCATCGTCGTCAGACATAAGATACGATATCTTTTGTGTCAGATATTCGACGTAAGGAATGATCTTTTTATAATCAACTCTCATAGGACCGATAACTCCGAGAGAACCGGCTTCTTTGCCGCCCTTCCGGTATTTTGAAACTATAAGACTTGAATTTCCTATTGCAAAGCTTCCGTTTTCGGAACCGAACTTGACCTGTATGCCGCTGAAAGCATCTTCAAGGAAGCCTGAGAGTTCGTCTTTGTGCTCGATAAACTTGACGACCTCCATTTTATCGAGGTCTTCGCAGGATAGGAGCTTTTCACTTCCTGTGACTGTAAGTTCCTGCTGACGCATCTCCTCAGAGAGCTCTGATATACCCTTTACAAGAGGTGAAAGGGAGATCATATAGGCACTTACTGCCGCTACCATTTTATCGAACATTTCCTCAGAAAGCTCGTCAACGGAAACGCCGTTGAGATTTTCTTCTATATAATGAGTAAAGAATTCGAGCTGTTCGTGGTTGAGGTCAAATTCCAACCGGCAGGCTTTATTTTTTATACTTCCGTTGGATGTTATGAGGAGTATAACATAAAGTCTTTTTCCTGTCGGTATTACCTCGACTTTAGAAATAACTGAAAATCTTGGTACAGAATTTGTAACCACTGCCGCACACTGTGTAAGTTCAGTGAGTGCAGCCGCCGCATTCTGTATGAGCAATTCTTCCGGAGTATCTTCGCCGCCTAGCATTTCATCGAGTCTGTGTTTTTCCTCATCCGGAAGTTCCGGAAGTGTCATAAGCTCGTCGATATACAGTCTGTATCCCATAAAAGTAGGGACTCTGCCGGCTGATGTATGCGGCTGTTCGAGATAACCCATTTGTTCCAGAGCTGCCATATCGTTTCTGATAGTAGCAGCGGAAACATTTATATGCTCCAGTTTAGAGATCGCTTTTGAACCGACAGGTTCGCCTGTTCTGACATACTCATCGACTACTGCCGCTAATATTTTAAGCTTTCTGTCGTCCACGATCATCACTGCCTTTCTGTATTGTTTAGCACTCTACATCTTTGAGTGCTAAATATAATTTATCACTATTATTGCACTTTGTCAAGGGAATTATTCATTTTCGTCATTTTAGACTAATTTTTCACTATTATGGTGTGATATTTGACGCACTTTTTAAGTATCAAATAAAAAAATAAGAGACCTTAACCGGTCTCTTATCACAGTCTGTTGAAAAACTATAAAGTAAAATGATAACCATAATAATGGGATTCCAAAGAGTGACTCCCCACTGTGTGGGGAGATGTCACGAAGTGACAAAGGGGACGTGGCGGTTAGCCTATTATCCCTTTGGTC
>OCTX012270664.1_pt1 | contig 30787 bp, 31 predicted proteins | sample 1539691 | NCBI WGS metagenome assembly OCTX01 (sample SAMN02144231, study PRJEB22623) | gut metagenome | biome: sheep rumen | host: Ovis aries | place: New Zealand
TTGAGTGCGTTCTTGCCGCGTCCGGCGATGAGTATGCCGGCAAGTATGCCTGCGGACAATGCGGCCAAGGCAATGATGATGGTTGTGATAAGTGGACTCATAACTCTTAACTCTTAACTAAATAACTGTCTCAACGCCCCCATGAGTCGCGGTCGAGCGAACGGTAGGTGATGGCCTCGCGCAGGTGGTCGGGGGTGATGTCGGGGGAGGCTTCGAGGTCGGCGATGGTGCGGCTGACGCGCAGGATGCGGTCGTAGGCGCGGGCGCTGAGGCCAAGGCGGTTCATGGCCTGCTCCATGATGGTGCGGCATTCGTCGGTGAGAGCACAATATTTGCGCGTGAGTTTGCTGCCCATCTGGGCGTTGCAATGCACGCCGGGGTGGTTGGCGAAGCGGGCGGTCTGTATGGCACGGGCTGCAAGGACACGTTCGCGGATGGCGGCGCTGCTCTCGGCGCGCCCCTCCTTGTTCAGCTGGCTGACGGGCACGGGGGTGACCTCGATGTGTATGTCGATGCGGTCCATCAGCGGGCCGCTGACCTTGTTGAGGTAGCGCTTGACGGCGCCGGCGGGGCAGGTGCATTCGATGGTGGGGTGGTTGTAGTAGCCGCAGGGGCAGGGGTTCATGGCAGCGATGAGCATGAACGAGGCGGGGTACTCGATGGTCATCTTGGCCCTCGATATGGTCACGCGGCGCTCTTCCATGGGCTGGCGCAGCACCTCGAGCACCGTGCGTTTGAACTCCGGCAGCTCGTCGAGGAAGAGCACCCCGTTGTGCGCCAGGCTGATCTCGCCCGGCTTGGGGTTGGCGCCGCCACCCACGAGGGCCACAACGAATGTTGCCATTAAAGTGGTCGTATGTATTATTGACTTTATCACTACTATATATTCATTCTTCCTATTAACGTAATCAGCTCATTATTATTGTTTAATAATACTACTTTTTATTTCAACCTAATTATATCACTCCATCTAGTAGTAGGATTCTTACTCCTAAAATCATGCTTAATAGCGTTGGCAAACACATCAGCTTTACCCTGTTCGTTCTTTTGTCTGTATTGTTGAGCTGCCAACACCACCGTTTCTGTCCCATTGACCTTGTTGATACGGTCTACTACGGCATCCAACGCCCTCATTTTCTGGAATTGCTCGGCGTTAATGTCGAAGAGGTTTAGCTGTATGGGTGAGGTCGCGCCGATGCCCATAACGATAACGCCAGCCTTCTTGTATTGATATCCTGGCTTGAAAACGTCATTTAAGACCTCGTGAGCGGCTTTTACTATCGTGGAGGTGGAATTGGTCGCCGTCGGCAGATTCAGCTCCTTAAACTGGAAATATTGAGGCAAATCGTCACGGAAGTAGTTTGTGTTGAGGAATACCCCGACAATGGAGGCCACTGTATCCTGCTTCCTCAGCTTCTCGGCACACCTGGCCGCATAGTTGGCAACGTGTACCTTCAGGGTCTCCAAGTCGCTAATCATACCATTGAAGCTACGGCTGGTACAGATGCTTTTCTTCTTGGCCATCGCCTCGTTTGGCACACAATCGATGTCGTTCAGTTCAGCCCAGGTACGATATATGACCACATTGTTGAATGTGGCATTAAGGGATTCCTTTGACATACTGGCGAAGTCATAAGCTGTGGTCACGCCCAGGGATTGAAGCTTGGCAGCATACCGTCTACCGATACCCCAAACATCATCAATAGGATATAACTTCAACGCTTTCCTGCGCTTCTCGTCTGTGTCAATGAGGCAACAGTGCCGATAGCCTGGGTACTTCTTGGCGAAATGGCTTGCCATCTTAGCCAGCGTCTTTGTCGGAGCCAAGCCAATGCTGACAGGGATGCCCACAGACTTCTTGATACGGTTGTGCAAGTTCTCACCCCATAGCTTGATGTCCACTCTGTCCATCCCGTCCAGATATACAAAACACTCGTCAATGGAATAGCGGAAGTATTGGGGAGCTTCCTGGCGTATAATGTCCACCACCCTTGCTGTCAGCTCTCCGTACAACTCGTAGTTGCTTGAAAACACCGCAATTTTCTGGTCTGGGAACTCCTGGGCAAGTTTGAAGTATGGCGTACCAGCTTTGATGCCCAGCTTCTTGGCCTCGTTGCTCCTGGCGACAACGCACCCGTCGTTGTTGGATAACACCACTACTGGTTTTCCGTTCAAATCTGGACGGAAAACACGTTCACACGAGACGTAGCAGTTATCACAATCGACAATCCCATACATAACCTACTTCTTCCAACTCTTGATTGTCCACACGACTACACCCCAAACCTCGAAATCGTCACTGTCATCAATGCGGATAGGTTTGTACTTCTTGTTGGCTGGTCTCAGTTCGATATATCCGTCAGCCTTGTGAGATAAGTCCAGATATTTGATTGTAAACTCGTTGTTAATGAAAGCAACTATCACGTCACCATCATCAGCCTCAACGCTGCGGTCGATGATTGCAATATCCCCGTCATTTATCCCTGCATCGGTCATACTGTCCCCGTCCACACGCCCGTAGAACGTGGCTTCTGGGTGTTTGATAAGGTCACGGTTGAAGTCCAGGGTGTCGTGCTGATAGTCCTCGGCTGGCGACGGGAACCCAGCCTTGATTGCGTAGGCTAATTGTAGTTCAAGCTCCTTGGTGAACTCGCTCGGTAGTATGTGTATCTTAGACATACTCTATTCTCTGTTTAGAACTGTTCTTCTGTAAGAGGAGATAGTTTTTCTGCAATGCTTTTTGCATTATCAAATCCTATCTCATTAATCATAACAGTAACAAGTCTAAGGACATTAGGGATTGTGGTTAATTCCCAAAGGCTACCAAGAGTTTTAATGTTAATGCAGCTATCGTTGGACTGATATACTGCAACTTGGACTGTGGATTTCCAATTAGCCGTAGTCCAATTATCAAGACCTTCTGGGAACTTATAATAATCTAAATGCCCTCCCAATACATCATTATTATCCAGCATTTTAGAAAATTGTTTTGTCCTTTGAATTTTAACAATCCCTATTAGGTCTGTCATTATTCCAGTCCAATCATCATAACTTTTTTTACCAATAACAGGCGTAATATAATCGAAGGACACTCTAAAATAATGAGCCATTTCCTTATTATCGAGTGCGCCATAAGTACCATATTTTCGTATGAAGTTAATGGCAGCTTGGTATGAATAAAATCTTTTTACAGAGAATTGTCTTTGACCAAATTTGTCAATTAGAAACATAACGTGGTTTATTTCGTTTGGCTATTATTGTAAGTTATAATTGTTTGATTTTATCTTTGAAGAATTTCTCAAACTTTTCCACTGTTTCTTTCATCCATTGGAATTGTTCTTCGTGTCGATTGTCTTCACGAAAGTCATAGTCAACATACACACAGATATTAGATTGTTTTCTATCATCCATCCTCTTCCACTCCACAGGCACATCAAAAAGTTTATTGAAACTATCCTGATAGTTGGATAATAGTGTGTCATAGTTTGTTTTATCCTCCAAGGAGTTTTGAATAATCATTGTTACTCCAATCTGCCTTGTCATTGAATTGACTTGACAAGAAAGATATATTCCGCTTTTCCCCATTGAAATATTAATCCAATGATGTGGATGTCCTTTTTGAGGCTTAAAAAGTTTGGATGGATTTTTTTGCATATATGAATTAAAATCAATCCAGTATTGTAACTGCTGTTTCTTTAGGTCTGATAGTTCATTGATATCCGTTTTGGCATTTGCTTTTACCTGCTTTGACCAACCATTAGGTTGAACTACTAACTTGAAATATGGTGCAGGTACTGAATCTCCAATCTGGAAAAGTTTAATCTCGATTCCAAAGAAGTTATGTTCTTCGTCGGTTATTTGATTTAGCCAATCGATTGCAGCTCGGTACTGCTCATCAAAAGAACTGGCAATCCAGATTACCGTATATGCATCAAGGGCTGCTGCATAAGACATTATTCTTCCCAGATGGTCGGGGTCTGTTTTTTCCAACTGATTTTCAATTATTACGTTCTTCTCAGTAAGAGGGTCTACACACAGAATATCTGCCCTACCACCATCAATCTGTTCTTCCCTTGACTGATATTCCAGTTCCATTGAGATAACCTCTCCTAAGAGTTTTAAATTAGCTTCCTCGGCTAACCAAGGGGTAAAATCAGTTGCTTCATTCTGCCAGTAGTCACGAAGGTCTACTTCTTTAATACTTCCAAGTGATTTCATATCGTGTGTTCTTTTTTATTATGCAAGTTTGTGTAATCTATTGAAAGCCAACAAAAACCAGCCTTCCGCATCGTAAATTGCCTGTGACGATTCCGCCCAATGGTTCAAATATCGCCACTGTGAGAATAGCCCAGAGCCTAACACCTTAATGTCTGTAATGGTATCAACTACCCTTGCTAACGCTTCTTCTGTATTAAATGCCTCATCCCCATACTTTTTCCTAAAAGATTCCCCACAATCCATTTCAAAGCCAAAAGAAATACATTCCTGAACAAACACAGGTGATTCTATAAAACAGTAACGGTCTTCGGGAGGTTCACGTTTCAACCCCTTGAAATACTCAATGTATTTTCGGCAAAATTCATTCAGATTTGTTGCCTGTTTGTCTAGTGCTTCCCTATTCATACGTTTATTGTTTAAGCTACTATTATACTATGCAAAGCATCTACATACTGCCCGACATACATCGCATTTGCCCCAAAGGTATCAACCAGGTCATAACCGTCAAAGGGCGACACGTTGATTAGGGTCTTCCTCGATATGTCGCCGTTCTCACAGACGTAGTTGATGATGGTTTTGAGATACTCCTCCTGCTGTGAATTGAGGTTGGCATTACTGATAAAGTCCGTAAACTTCTTCATTGCCAACCCCCTGTCAACCCCAATGATTGAACGAATGAACACGGCCACGAAGTCACCGCATATCATATTCCTGGTGTACCGCGCATAGTCTTCCTTGCTACCCAGCTCGTCCCACAGTATCCTTTCCAGCTCCCGAATGTCGGCCAGCTCCAAGGGTAATAGGTTAAATATCTTTTGAAGGACGGGCAAGTCCCTGTTCTGAGCCAGGAAGTCGATGACACGCTGCTTGTATGTGGTAGTGGTGACTATACCATCAGCCTCACCCTCATAGGTGATAGTGTCTTCAACGTCCACGTCAAAGGTTCTGCCTTTCTCTCCAACCAGGAACTTCATTAGCTCACGAAGTTCAACCCTCACACGTTCCAGCCATTCAAGCGACAGGTTCTTCCAGTTGTCATCTGTCAGCACCTCGTTAATCACTTTCATTTTGGCCATCACCTGGGGAATGGAACCCTTCTCCTGAAGGTGCTGTGCTATTGTTATAATGTTCTTCTTACTGCGCTTAGCGTTCACCTCGTCATTGAGCAATGATAGCTCCACAACCAAGGCCAGTATGTCGAACCGTTTAGCTCCCTCATCATCCTGGCTCTTGACCAGCAACGGGGCAATCTCGTTCTTCAACTGCAAGGCATCCACCTGGGAGATATAGAGCCAGTTCTGCTCATTCCTAAACCTGGTCACGGCTTGCCAATGGGTACGGACTGAGATATGCAGGTCATTCAGGCTCTTCACCTGGTCGATTAGCTCGGCTTTAAGGGTGTCGTGTAGCTGTTTGTGGTAGGGTATGGCCTGGTGGGTCGCGTGTTGCAGCTCAAAGGCTATGTCAGTCTTGATGCAGAACAACCTTTCGGTCAACGACTGCACGGGACTTGGCTCAACGCCTTGGGGATTGCTGCCGAAGAACTCAAAGTTCCTGCACCAGTCGAAGATGTAGAAACATTCCTTGTCCTTACCCTCTCCGAAGATGTCAGGCGACAATCTGGTTCCGCGTCCAATCATTTGCAGGAACTTGATTTTGGAACGAACCTTCTTGAAAAACACCAGGTTCAGAATATCGGGTATATCAACGCCCGTGTCAAGCATATCAACGGAGACGGCGATTTGAGGGTTGGCATCGCGTATCTCCAACTTGTCTTTCAAGTCCTGGGCGTATGTGACGTAGTTGTCAATCAGAACACAGAAGTCGGAACCGTATTCAGGATATAACTTGTAGAACCGTTCCACTATCATTTCCGCGTGGGGGTGGTTGTAGGCAAATATCACAGTTTTGCCAATACGTTCTCCACCCTGGACTTTAAGGCCGTTCTCCATCAAGTCCTGCAATACCTTGTCGATGGTGTCCTGATTGAAGATATATGTAAACACCTCACCCGAATCAATGTCCCTGGGCTGTCCTTCTTTGCCACTTAGGGCTTTCTTGGTCATCTCGTACTCCCATATCTCTTCAAACTGTTCTTTCTCCTTGTCAGAAAGCTTGTCGTACTTAATGCCCTCTTTCAGTATCAAGCTACCTCTTCTCAGTCCCGAATATGGAACCAGGAATCCGTCGGCAACGGCCTCGTCAAGCTCGTATGCAAAGTTGGGGTCGCCGTCTTCTAGTTCCAACAGGTCGTATGTGCTGCGCTCAATCTCGTGCCTCGGCGTGGCGGTCAAGCCAACCAGGAAGCTGTCAAAGTATTTGAATATGGCTCCGTACTTACCGAACACGCTTCGATGCGCCTCGTCAATGATAACCAGGTCGAACTTCCCGACAGAAAACTCTTTGGCTTCTGTGTCAATGTAGTTAATCATTGTCTGGTAGGTCGAGAACATTATCCTGGCGTTGGGGTCTCGGTCGCTCTTGTTGTCGCTGAGTACACAGGTGGTACAACTCGGCAACAGCTTGACAAAGTTCTTGTGTGCCTGGTTGACCAGCATTGTTCTGTCGGCCAGGAACAGCACATTCTTGACCCAGCCGTTGCGCATCAGCACATCGACAAGCGAGATAGCCACACGGGTCTTGCCCGTTCCCGTGGCCATAACCAGCAATGCCCGACGGTGCATAGCGTTGAAATGCTCGCAGACATTCTTGATTGCCGTCTTCTGATATGCTCGGTCAGTTATGGAGTCCTTGACCTTCAAGTCCTTTATGCTGCCTCGGTTGCGCTGCTGGATTAGCCAGGTCAAATCTTCGGCGTTATGGAAGCCGTAGATGACACGCGGAGGGTAGCCCAGGCCGTCTATTATGTGGGTTTCAAAACCGTTGGTGTAGTATATAACTGGGCGTAAGCCGTACTTGGCTTCCAGACAGTTGGCGTACAGCTCTGCCTGGTGCTTTCCTTTCGCTGGGTTTACGCTGGTACGCTTGGCTTCTACCACTGCCAGGGGCTTGCCGTTGCTGCCGAACAGCACGTAGTCGGCATATCCTATCCCCTCATTGTTGGGCATCCCTTGTACCTCGACTTCGATACAAGCTTTGCCTGGCATAATCTTACCGTCTTCTTCCAGTATATCCCAGCCAGCCTCCTTCAGCATAAGGTCGATAAACAGCTTGCGTGTCTCGGCTTCGGTAATGTCGGGGGCTTTGGCCTGTACAGGCTCATTCGGTATGGTGCTGGCATCGACGCTTTCAATGAACTTCTCTTCGGGTTCTGGCTTCGATGGGGGCAGTATGTGTATTGGAGCCTGGTTTGGTATCAGTTCTTTGTTGAATGGAGCCAGAGACTTCAACGCTCCCAGCTTCAACAGCACGGCTCCGACGAAGTTGTAAATGTTCAGTAGGGCGAAGAAGGACTCCTTTTTTGAAACCTTGCCAGTGTGGGCTGAGGCATTGCCAACCTTGCGTATGTAGTGGACTGCCTTTAACAGGTTGTCGTTTCCTACAAAGTCTCTGAATGGCTGGCCGTCCACAAGCTCAAACAATGATGTCCTCTCCTTGATTTCCGCCCCCTCAATCTTGTAGATGGCACGGGTAATCCACTCTAAGGCTCTTCGGCTATTGATGGCTGACTGCTCAGGGTCACAGACCTGGTTAATCTCGGCTGCATTGCAGTACTCATACAGGCTCCGCAATGTGTCTATGTCTTTCAAGTAGTCGAAGTTTCTCATAGGTCAGGCATTTTGTTTTAGGGAGTATATCGTATCAAGTACCTCAAAGAAATAAGACCTCAGTAAAGATATCTGTTTTGATGGACTATCTAGGGTATTGAATTCATCGACCTTATTGAAATCAAACCAAATAGAGTTTGCATCCTCATATGCAATATCAAAGAATTTACCCTTCTTCATATTAGCCAACTGGGGCTTCAATAATCTATAAACTGGTTCACCCCATCCTTCACGGTTATCAAATCCAATGCAAATCACAGGCTTTTCACGTTCAAAATAAACACCCATCCAGCCCCAAGTTTGCTTTAATTTTATGTGTTTGAATTTGACATCAAAATACTTTCCCATTACACCCTCACGTGGTGTACCGTAAATATTGCCACCACTGTTCGTGTCTTTCCTGCTGTCATATATCAAAGATGTATACCTTTCATTATCACAGACAAATACATCGTCTAATGAATGGTAAAAAGTGTACAGCGAGTACATACCTTCTGTATTCATAGGCTTAGTAGGTATAAAGATGCAACATACTTGTTTTAGATAATCCAAATAGCCATTCCACAAATACTTTTCTTTTTCTGGAATTCGTATCTTCAAGAAAGAGTATAGTTCTGTCCACGTATGAACGACAAAACCCTCCTCCTTCATAGGGTAATTGGTTATATAACCTAATTGTTCATTAGGAATGCCAAATCTTTTTGTGTATTTGGTGAAATGATGATTCCTATCCCATATCTTACATTCTATAAGGTAAATCTTATCATCGTACTCGAAATAGAAATCAGGTCTACTGTCATCATTAGCCACCTCTCGTTGAAGTGAGACTTCATCAAAGTCTATATCAGGGAAGAAAAAAGCTAGAAATTCTGTCAGGAAAAGGTCGGAAGTTTCACACATTGCCCAAGTAATATCGGACAAATCGTTCTCCTTATTAAATCGGTAGGACAGGTTTGATATGAAATTCTCTATTACTGACATTTTTCCTTTTTTTAATCTCCAAAGTAGAAGTCCATTTTGGCATCAAACAGGGTTTGCACGTCTTTGATGGACTGGTTAATTAGTTCTTTCTGTCGCTCGATGGCTTCCACCTTCTCAGCAAAGGATTGTTGAAGGGGAAGAGGTGGTATCGGTATGTCAATTTTTTTTAGGTCACTTATCGCGAAACTGGATTGGTTCACAGCATCCTTACGGATACTTGCTATTTTTTCTTTAACATAGTCAGTTTTGGCAAGGTAGCAGAAGAATTCCGAATCCAGCAAAGGGAGGGGAACGAGCCTTAAAAGGTTCATCCCGTGTATGAACACTTCACCCTCCTTTTTCCTATACAAAACAGTTCTTCCAATGTATGCCTTGCTGTTAATGTGTGACATCAGCAAGTCCTTGTCTTGAAGAATGTATTGTTCGTATTTCGTCTTGTCGGTTATTCCTGCATAACCCATCCTGTCTCTATTAAAAACACCATTAGAGAGTGTTTCTATTCTAGTGATAGGAAACCCTATCTGAGACTTGTCCTGTTTAATATTTGCACCATTCTTAATGTAGGAAAAACAATCTCCAAGCTTCTGCTTTTCCCAACCCTTATCATTGACAGTCGGGTCTCCGAACATATCGTAGAAGATAGCCTGAGCAAGCTTGTCAAGCTCTTTCAGCTGCTCCTTCTTCGCCTCAATGACGCGATTCATTTTGTCCAAAAGTGAACATATAGCCTTCTGTTCCTCGATGGAGGGCACAGGTATCTCAATTTGACCTAGCTGTTTTAGATAAATTCCCTTCTGTGCAATTCCGTGAGCCTCTGTTATTAGCCTGTCTTGTAAACCTCTGAAACAATACATTAAAAACCGAGGAAGAATGATGTTTTGGGGTGTTATTACAGCAACACTACGTTGTAGGGTTATTGCACCAATATCACCAGGGACAACACAGCTTCTACCTACTGTACCAACTATTGTAAGCAATACATCTCCCTCACTTATTTTTGTCCTTTTATTCTCAATGTCAAAACTCTCTTTTGTCAGATATCTCACATTGGATAAGTCCAATTTGTCATCGAAAACATTTTGAGAACTTATCATTCTGTATTGGCTAAAATCTATCCCTTTGGGAGGATTATGGCTACCGTCTGTAATTTTGCAACAGACTTCTTTTAACTTTCTATATGGCCATCCCTGTTCCATTACTTCATCATTTTATCAAGGTCAGACAGGGCTTCGGTGATATCCTTTTCTAGTGTCTTAATACGAGACATTATGACTTCGGGCTTCTCATACTCTACCTTAACACGCTCAACTTCCTTGTACTTGTTGATGGATAGGTCGTAGTCATTGGCTCGGATTTCCTCAACTGGAACCAGGAAGGATTGGTCTTTACGGGTACGGTTCTCCTCAGCTTTCAGGTTCTTGTATCTGGCTATCACATCGGGAATGTCGTTTTCCTTTAACTCTGCACGTCTCGCATCCAAGCTAAATCCATCGGCTTTCATATCGTAGAACCAAACCTTATCAGTACCGCCCGAATTGGTCTTGGTGAATATCAATATAGCTGTGGATACACCGCTGTATGGCTGGAACACTCCGCTTGGCATCGAGATGACAGCTTGCAGACGCTGATTGTCGATAAGCTCTTTCCTGATTGCCTTGTGACCCGTGCTGTTTCCAAACAGAACCCCGTCGGGAACAATACTGGCGCATCGTCCACCGACACTAAGCATACGTTTGAATAGTGCAACGTACAACAATTCCGTCTTACTCGTTTTGGTGATTGCCAAGAGTGATTTACTGGCAGCTTCATAGTCCAGACTACCAGAGAACGGTGGGTTTGCTAGGCAGAGAGTGTAGCAGTCTGTATCTGAATTATCAGTTGAAAGGCTGTCAAGCTGGCGTATATCGGGGTTATCAATATCGTGCAACATCAAGTTCATTGCACCAATACGAAGCATAGTTTGGTCAGAGTCAATTCCGTGGAACGATTCATTCTTATAGTGCTTCGCGTTTTCTTGCTTCAATAACTCTTTGGGATAGCGGTCTTTGAGATATTTGGCACTTTCTACCAAGAAACCAGCACTACCCATCGCAGGGTCACAGATGGTGTCTTTCAACGTGGGCTGCATTATCTCCACCATCATACGGATAATGTGTCGAGGTGTACGGAACTGGCCGTTATTGCCGCTTGCAGCCATCTTCCCCAGCACATACTCATACACGTCGCCCATAGTGTCGCGGTTATTCATATCGAGGCCATTCACACCCTCAACAATCTTGACCAAGGTACGGGGGTTGGAAACCAGGAACACGGCTGTTTCCATAAAACGACTATACGCACATTCTTTACCGTCACTAAGGTTTTTGATGAATGGGAAAACGTCATTACGGACGGTGTTGAACATACGTGTTGGCTCAAAGTTCACGAATGTTCTCCAACGTAAATCAGAGTAGGGAACATTACGGTCTGTATCGGGGTTGTGCCAGTCACCAGACTTGAAGGTCGGGTCTTCGATTTCACACCCAAGGACAGCAGCGGAAGCCTCTTTCTTTACCTGGGCATCGTCCAGCAACTTCATAAAGAAGAGGTACGTCATTTGTTCCACAACGCTGATTGGGTTTGTGACTCCACCAGTCCAGAACACATCCCAAATCTTATCTATTTTGTTCTTTATCTCACCAGTTATCATAGTGTTAGCTTTAACTTTACTCGTAAAGTTAATAACGCCAATTATTCACTTTTATTGTGTATATACATATAATAAGATGCACCATTGGTATTCCAACGGTGCATCGTCACAATGAAACCACTTTATTCTTATCCAATCATAAACTCCTGTTTTAGCCTCTGTACGGTTTTTGTGGAGATTGATGTTAGTTTGGCAATGTCTTTAATCTTATAGCCTTTGCTCAGATAAACCAGAACCTCCTTATATTCCTCCTGTTTCTGCTCTCGGGTCTTAACACTTCCTTTGCGCCTACCCAAGACCCCTCCCTTCTCAATATACACCCTTCTGCCACTATTGAGACGATATTGGATATTCTCACGTTCCATTTCCGCACACGTTGAGAGGGTCGCAATCAGAATTGGAGTGAATAAGCTGGGTTTACCGTTGCTGTCAAGCAAATACATTTGTTCTTTTTGAAAAAACACGTTGATGTGACAGTCGATAAGGTCTTTTACTGTGGTCAGCACCTCGAAGGTGTTACGTCCAAGTCGGCTCAGTTCCGACACGAGCAATGTACCAATGTGGTTTTCTTTGCAGTATTGGAGGCAATCTGTCAGAACAGGACGTTCACTATTCTTCTTTGCACCCGATACGTGTTCTTCATATACCTTTATTAAATTAAGATTGCTTCTCTGGGCATATTCGGTTAGGTCAATAACCTGCCTCTCGGTGTTCTGTCGGTCGGTGGTGGATGACACCCTGGCATAGATGACTGATGTGTTGTTTGTGGTGGTCATTTTAATCTTTGATTTATTTGTCCTTCAAGTCCTGGTGGTCTGTTGGATGATAACACAGACTTTTTTGTCTTTTTTGTCCGATTTACTTATTTGTCCTCTTTTTTGTCCGATTTAATACTCAATACTTCCAATATTCACGATTGTCATTTTTGAATGGCTCACACAGTGGCCAGCCATTGATTGACTTGTTTCTTGTATTTCTCGGTTTGGTCATCCTTGGTTTCCACGTTGTAATCAATCACTGAAACCAGGTTGTCGAAATAGACATCTTTGATGGTCTTCACCACGGTTCCATTCTTCTTGATGAGAGATACCGTAAAGGTATCAAGCCCTTCCTCATAGAAAACCTTAACCCAGCCTTTGAAGATAAAGCCATTGACCATGAACATTACGCCATCCTGGATGGCTATGGCATTGTGGTAGCCCCAGCTCATTACGATATTGGGCTGTGTCTTGAAGATGCTGATGATGTACTTTGCCATTGTTGTGTCTATTGTCTGTGCCATATCATTTGGGGGTTTGTGGGGGAACCAGTAGGCTCCCCCTGATTGTTACTTAGTCAACTATTCCAATGAAGTTCTCGACCTTAAATCCACGCCATGCCATTTTTTCGAGGTCTAGATATGCGAACATGCCGTAGAAGCGTTTGGGAACACCCGTTCCAACCACGTTTGCCTGAACTGCATTGGTTTGAAGAGTTCCGACAGCGGTTCTAATTTCGCCCGACAGCTTACGGTAGCAGAATCTGACTACTTCACCACGCATCATACGCTTTTTGAGGGTTTCCAACAAGGTTCCTTTGCCGATGGCTGTAGGAAGGTCAGCTTCATTGCTAACGAAGGTCATAGCGTTCTTAACGATGTTGTTCTGATTGATGACAAGTGCTTTCATTGTATTGATGTTTTTATTGGTTTATATTCTATTTGATTAATATACACAGGGCTTGATGTACTTAGGGGTTCCCCAGCCGTTTAATGCCCAAGTTTCTACCACGGCATCTCTATAACTTTTCACATCCTTAATGTGTGTACCACTGCAACCACCGTTCTCAGAAACGGAATCGACCTGCCAAATGCCCCACCAATTATAGTGTCTGCCGAAGAAATATTCACCAAGTTTACGAGTTCTCATTTTATTATCTCCTATCATTAATTTGTTTAACCTTGTTTCTTAAATCTGCTACAAAAATACAACAAATATCTGATATATGCACACTTTTATTTGTTAAAGTTTGTTAAGTATCATGTTGTGAATTTACAACATATAGCGTATCAATGCGTTATATATACAACATATAACTGATATTTGTTGTTTTTGAAACAAATAATTAATGATTTTGCATGTTTTTTACATCAAAAAACCGCTATTTGCAAGAAAATTCGTACCTTTGCCAGGTGAAAAATTACTTAATATATGAATAGGGAATTGAAAGTCATACACTTAGAGTTATTCAAGGATGGTAGCCATCATTATTTTGGCTCGATTAAAGCTCTGTGTGATACCTTCGGGAAGGATGAAATCGGCATTGTATATTCCTCATTAAGAGCCGTAAATCTCTCAGAGAAAAAGGAATACAGAAACCAGAAGTGTGTCATTCGCCAGGGAGTCTTAATCACATCAAAAGGGCTGGCGAACAAGAGTCAGGGGGAATAAGATACCCCATCGGTCGTATCCCCTGATTTATTTACACCCCCGTTTTGAACCATATTAAACTATCCGTTGCGTAGGTACTACTCTCGCAAAAAATTTCCAAATCAAATTTTTGCTGGCGCGAGGGGTCGGGGTCGGAAATCTTTATTAAGTCACTTAATTTTGGAAGAGGGTTGTTATTCTTCTATCTTTGGTGTTATAAGATAGGGTCTTCTTGTCATGCTGCAAGCTGACACTCGTAATTATATGAAGAGTGTCCCAGGATTCTTTCTTAGATACCTTGGAGTATGTGATTAGTTGTCTATTAGGAGTCACTATCAGCCCAGCTGCAAGCTAGACAATCGTAATATTAATGAAGATTGTCCCCTGCCTTATTTAATGTCGCCTGGAAGTGTTCGTATTCGTTCAGGAAATAGTCAGCTGATTCACCTAGTCCATCCAGTTGACAACGGACTTTCACTAGATGTGCTGAATCAAACACACCATTCCATATATCACGTTCCAGGTTCTTAGTTCTCCTTTCAAAGGGGTCACACTCTGAAATCTCGTTCTCAGTCGCCCCAATTCTAGGTACTTCATTCTTAATGCTTGATTCTATATTCTTATTTTTATTCTTTATTCTTGTGCACAAATCCTCGTCAGCCAGTTCAGTTTCAGTATCTTGCACAGACTCCTGTTCGGGTGCCGATAATTGAGCAGCTTCGGGGTGATGAACTTCAAGCTCTGTTACATCCCACAACAATCTGTACTGTGAAGGTTGGTGGAGCTTTCCAGTACAATAATCTATTAAACCATCCTTGATAAATCGGCAACTGTAAGCTGTGACGGTGTTTCTGGAAATGCCGACAGCCTTAGAGACATCATCGGCAGATACGTAAAAGAAGCCATTGTGTGAAGCTCTGTAATCTGAATAGTAGTTATACTTGAACACCAAGAATCCTAGCATATTCAACATGTCATACTTGTACTGCCTGGACTTAATCAGTTCCGAATCCTCAACAAGGAACGTGTAATCTTCAACTTTTCTTTTCATAACATAAATCTTTATACTACTAATATACAACTTTTTTTCGGAACTTCTTAAAAGTTTGTGATATTTATAAATATCAATATGTTTCAAAATAATTCAATTAAATATAAGTAACATGGCAAAAAGAGTATCCAGGCATCCATCGGATGAGACAAGACAGAAAATGTCGGCCAGTCATAAAGCAGAAAAAAATATTAATTATCACCGAAGACGGAGTGAAACTACAAAACGCAGAATTTCAGAGGCTTTGAAACGCTACTGGCAGCATATTCCAAAGACATGACCTGAACCTATGTACGGTAATGTATCAAACTTTCAGTATCAAAACAGCTTTGGTATATGCACACATAGCTATTTAATTATGTGTGCATTATGCCGCAGCCGAATGTCAAATAATTGTGTCAAACACATCAAATCAAAATTGCTAAGGATTTTGATGGCTGTGTTTTTATACAGGCTGGTACTGTCGTTTATCAGGTAGTATTTGACAACCTGGTTCGTGATACCACATGGCCTTTGCACCAAGGAAAGAAGTGCAGTATGACCCGTATTTCATGGCTTCGGATAACGCTTGATGCACCATGTCAGTTGTCATACTAGCCACAGACAACGTACCATGTAGGGATAGGTGGTTGAGAAAAGCAGCGGTGGTCATGTCCCCAGCTCCCTCAGCGTCGATAACATAGTCATTATCAATAGGTAGAACATTGTGCCATCCTTCATTTCGCAGGTTGAAACGCGCGCCCTTTGAGTCCAGGGTCTGTATGACTAGTTTGTTTGACCAGTCAACGTTCAACTCTCTAAGGTCGGTGATGGATTCGTGCGAAAATTTGAGTATATCACAAAGGCTGATGCAGTATCCCAGGTATTTGTCGTATCTGTTGGTCGGCTCAAAAAACAATACTGACCCTTTGTCTTTGAGGACTCTTGCTGCCTCTTTGCACCCAGCGTCTCCACTGTCGAAAAACAACACCGAAGGGACACAGTCTAACTTAGAAAACAATGGAACAACATCGAGCTTACGAACAGTCACTAGCCTGGCGTTTTGTGTGTAGTTGCCCTCAATGTCATACCTGCCGTGGTGGCAGACCAACCGACCGTACTTGTTTTCTGGAACTCCTGAAAAATCAAAGTGGTGCTGAGACTTGTATATGTATGTGCCACCGTCTTCACTTGTTGTTATCATGCGTGTGTCGGCTCCATAACGTTCAAGGTCATTTATGATTTGCCTTGCAGCCCAAGAGTCACCTAGACGTGCCATAGGGTAGGTGTCCCATCCTAGATGTGCAAGGTTGCATAAGACGTTCCCCATTCCGCCACCAACCTCTTCAAGCATCGTAGTATCTTTGTAGGAACTGCCTTTTGAGCAGTCTCTACGCACAACTTGGTTGAGGCATATATTGCCAATACCCACGCAGCTCAACCCCTGTTGTTTTCTGGTTATTGTATGGAACGGATACGGTTTAGGTTCTTTTGCCAGTTTGTAAGGTTTAACAGGTATTTCAGACAACGGGCAGAAAAACCTAGACTTCTCAGCATACAGCTCATCCCTAGAAGCTTTGTGGTCAGCATCGTGAACAACTTTAAGAAGGGGGTGTGATTCTTGTTTAATTTTCTCGTATTCCAGCTTATATTCGGAGTCATCAGATGCTCCGTCAAGGTCACTGTCGTGATATATCATATGCCACCGTATAGCCAACTTCTCTTCGTCGTTAAGAACTAAACCCAGGCTGTCCAGTATAGCGAGTGAACGCCTACCGTGACCTTCCATTTTTTCCTTATCTTCATCCTTAGACCATTTGCCATTGTCAAACTTATAAAAGTCGTGTTTGCAAACGTCATGCAACAAAGAACAAAGGACTACGCTATCGTGAGGTAAAGAATGAACCTTGTTACCGTCAAGGGCGTTGTGATAAGTGTTGAGTGAGTGACACAGAAGCCCACCCTCAAAGTTCCCATGACAATCAGAGGAAGCAGGGGCTTTGTAAAACTGATACCTTCTTATCCACGTTATCACTCTGTCAATGCCAGGCCTATTAGTATCTAATAACAGTTGTTCAAATTCAGATATGGCCTTAGTTCTTATTTCTTCGCTGACACCATGAGCTGTTGCCTTGGTGTATCTCTCGGTTCTTGTATTTTTATCCATATATTTGATAATTAATATTATATAATTTGTTTTGCTATTGGTATCCAATATTGGTAGTACCCCAGCCCCAGCATATACGGAGCTGGGGTACACTAGCGTTACTTGAACAAACTCAGAAGGTCGTAGGGTGTGTTAAGCTTGTACGTAGGGTTTGTAGCTGACAACTCTTCGGGTTGCAGCGTCCCCCAAAAACAAGCCCCTGACTGGAACCCGTACTGGTTAGCTTGCTGTACGTCGGTGGCCTCGTCACCTAGGTATAGCACCTCGTCTCTATTAAGTCCCTTGAAACCATCGTGTTGCATGGCAAACTCGAATAGTTCTGTTTTGGGTAGCCCTCTGTACCTACGACCACCTTCACCGTAGCGACCTATCACGAACTCGAAACGCTCCCACTTGTTATACTTCAAAATCTTGTTAATCAGTGTTTTTACATTTCCAGAAACAACACCCCAGGGGAGGTAGCTCAGGTTGGCTTGCACCCACTTCCAGCCTTCAAACATCTTGATTTCAGGAATTTTAACATACACCGCATCCCAGTCTGGGGTCTTTTGCTTCCACAGGGCTTTGAGCTCACGTGTGTCGAACAAGGTTTGGTCGAAATCCGTAAGGATTGCTTTGATTTTCTTCGTCTCCATTTTACTTTACTATTTAATTATTATAACTTATTTATATTCATAATGATATAACCAATTTTTTTGGTTTTTTCCACAAAAAAATTAAAAAATCGATTATTTGGTATGGTGAGGTCTCGCATGGGTTGACCTCTCAATCTCAAATATACAACTTATTTGAAACTACGAAAAAAAATAATCAAAAAAAACACCTCGGATGTAGCGGCTGGCCGTTGTTTTTTCAAGTGTTTTTATGAATTGGACTATTTATCTATATAGACCTATATGATATGATACTGATAGATGAAGAACATTTGAAAAGAATAGTAGGGAAGTGCCTCATGGAGGCAATAGAACAAAACGAACTGGCAAATCAACTATCCAAACAAGCCAAATCATTTGCCAAAACGAATATAGAAGGATTACCCTTAATCTACGGGTGTAACTACGTGCCGAAGGATAAAGGCATAGAACAGACCGACCTTCAAACGCGAACCAACGAGTTTGTACTATGCTTCAAGAATGATAACGATAAGTTCCCCTCCAACAAATATCAAGCTGTGAAAGCTAATGCCATTAACTACTACAATAAGGTACTAGTAAAGTGCTTTGGTGACGACATCAACGCTATAACCCTGTTGGGTGTGCCTTGTCACGACAAGAAGTCAAATGAGCTTCGGTGGAGGGATGTGCTGTCGCGCCTTTGTATCGACAGGATGGGCAATGGCTATGACCATATCAAGTATAAAGATGAAACGCTCCCCAGCCATCTTAATAAGGGACATATCGGGGGAATCCCTGATGTGGAATACGACAAGGCTTTCTTCAACGGTAGAACAGTGGTACTGATTGATGACCTGTACACAACAGGCACACACATCAAGAAATGTAGGAAAGAACTTGAATCCTGTGGTGCAACTGTGATACTGGCAATCACATTAGCAAAAACCGACCATAAATAGAAAAGGGAGTTATTAAAAACTCCCTTTGTCTTTTCATAGCATATTACATCCAATTCATCATTGAAAATGAGTGAGAGGACACTATTTTTTGTCCTCTTTCCCGTTGGCTTGCTGGTGGTCTTGTTGATAATCAACTATTTACAAATTAAATTTGCAAAAAAGAAGTGAATTTCGTACCTTTGCACAATAATTGAAGTTAATGTAAAACCCCATAAAAGTTGCGCCCGACACGAACATAGGGATATGAAAATGAAAAACACAATTATCATATCCATTGTTACATCTGCAATGCTTTTTTTGTCAAGTTGTAGTAATAATTCAGACAGCGTAGACAGTACAGACAGCACTCCAAGCATTATTCCAGAAGACGCAGAATATATTGCCACTTATGGAAACTATATGTATTGTGCTTTAAATCTTATTGATGAGAACAGTCACGCTTTTCTTAAAATTGACACGAAAACAAAGCGTATCGATACTCTAGAGTATGATGTAATTAATTATATGATTGAGAAATATAAAGCATTAGATGATGGCATCGTTTATGTGATAAAAGATGGATATGGTAATATGGAAGATGGTTCGTTGGAGTTTTTGCAAATACCAGAAGACAAAGTTATAAATATTTTTGACCTTTTAAATACACTTTCCTTAGGTGGGACATTAGGGGATGTTACGTTCCATTCCGACTACTTATCTTCAAGCATTCGTTTTGTCAATAACAGTGAAGAGGCTCAGGCTACTTATGAATTTACATACGATAGCTTCCCTTTCAATATTTCATATTCTGATTTAAAAAATAAAAAAGTAATATCGGCTATTGAACAGAGCGCTAAATCTTATATTAATCAAAATGATAATTCTTGGTTAACTGGCACTTGGAAATATCAAGAAGATGGAGTTTATATTGATAATAGCACTGGGAAAATCAAAGTATTAATGACGGGAGAAATACAATATAATGGTTCTTTTGAGGTTGAGGGTAATAAATTAATTTATGATAGGAAGAATGGCTATTATTCGTCTTTGGATATTGATTGGGAAGGAAAATGTATAGGTGACTTACGTCACGGATTAAGATTTAGGAAGGTGAGCGACCAGGATGTTTTAAGAACTCAACAAACGAGCAATTACCGCAGAAGTAATAATAGTTCATCCAATTATACGTCAAATACTTCTACTTTTAGAAGCGACTACGATGTGTATTCGTATCTATCTTCTCATAGTTTTAGGGGTGGTAATGTGACAGTCTCTTTTGGAAATGGAGGGTCGGTTATGTATGCAAATGGAAATCAGTTAAGCAATGCGATGGTGGTAAGTAGTTTTAACACGCAGTCTGCAATTCTTTCTTATACATCACCATTTTCGCCAGGCACACACTACATTAGAATTGATAATAAATCTGGAACGCTTACTGATGGGGACGGTAATGTCTATTATTCTAGATGATATTGTTCGTTTCTTAATGAAGCAGACAGAAGTTTTAATATTTAGTAACCCAAATAAAAGTTGCGCCCGACACGAATTAGGGTTAATGGTATGAAGAAATCATTATTAATGTTTGCGCTTTTAATTTCCAGTATTGCGCTTATCTCTTGCAACAATTCAGGTCAGAATGCCACAAAAGAAGAAGCATGTGTTTTCCCAACCATCACAGAACAGGGGGTGGAACCTTTCTTTATTAATTCATCTTTATTAGATATTCCTTCAAAGGGTAGCTTCTATGACACAATAATCATTAATAAGTATTATGATTGGTGTGAAAAAGATGGTGAATGTAGCGGCTCACATCGTTCAGAAATTGAGTACAAGCGTGATTATGATGAATATAATGGCGCTATTCTTGTTACAAGATGTTATGGAATTGCAAAAATACTCAAAGATAGAGACACTATTATGATGATTGACTACGATGAAAAAGCCACAATAACTAACATTACAATATTGTCGGATAAATTTCAGATGGATAATGGACTACACGTCGGAATGGGTGCACCAGAACTGCTAAAAGATTATAATGCTAAGTTCGTAACACAAAATGAGTGGTGTGATGGCGGTACTTCTTTGTCAAAAAATATTATAGTAGACATTCCATCCCTGCCTAAACACATAATTGTTATTACCAAATGTACCAGTAAGATTGCTGATTTCATGGATAAAAAACAACAGGAATCAGGCAATTACTATGATTTCAATTATTTGTATACACTTCCATCGGAAATTGCAAATGACAATGTGGTCAGCAAGATAAAAATACGCAATACCCCATTTGATTGTTATGATGAATATTCTAAAGAATTCTAACATGAGAAACTATCGTATTTTCCCCACGCTGCTGATATGTCTTATTGGCACATTCTTGTTGGTTGCATGTGGTGGTCAGTCTACGGACTCAGAATCAGTTTCTACTAGCGCAGCATCAGACAATGCCTTTAAACAAGCACTTCAAGAACAAGTGTCAGACATGAAGGATGATAAAGACAAGGCTGCGCAACAATGGAAAGAACTTGAAGAAGAAGAGGAACGGGAAAGAGCAGCGGCAGCAGAACAAGAACGATTAGAAAAGGAAAGTGCTCCCTATGGTTATAATGAATATGGTGAGCCTTATGCCAGTCAAGACTATAAAAACTTAGATAAAGCCCTAGATGAGTTTGAAAAAGCCAGACAAGGATACATAAATGCTACTTACACCAAGAATCCTATGGATTTGATACTCTACCATCAACAAATGAAACTAGAAATTGAAAACTGCCTATTCTACGCAAAAAGCATAGGTGATAGAAAGATTATTAATAAACTGAAAGAATATGAACGTATGGTAGATAATCTGGAATACTAGTTTTCTTTTGCGAGAATAAAAAGCAAAAAAGCCATCCCTTTATTGAGATGGCTTTTTCTTATGTTCACTAATGATATTTCTGAATATAAATCTATCTGATTTTTAGTGCTATTGGGTTTTAATATTCACTTATGTATACAGGCGGTTAAAAGTGAAATACTAACCTTGTACATCTAATTGTTTACCGCTCTTTCTGTATTTCTTTCCCTTATAGATTCGTTTCCTACCCTTAATATCCCGTACAACTGGTATTTCAACCTCCTCTACATCGGGTTCGCCATTTTCGTGATAATAGTATCTTTCCATGGTCTTTTTGAAGCGGTCATAGACAAAATTGTATCCCATTGACATCGGTTTTTGAAACCAAACATCTATTTCCGACCGATACCTATCAATTTTGTAGGCATATATAGCCAGTACATATTTGACGATGATATTTCTTCTTTCTTCATCAGATAAACCGTACATATCCACATAATCAAACTCAAAATCCTTTATTTTGTTGGCACTCTCCATTACTGTTGTTATTTCCTTCTGTAAGCCGATAATGTCATTTTTTATTTTGGCTTCATTTCGCTCAAAAGCTGCCGTGGATATTGTACCACTCCCAAAATACCTATCTGTTAGTTCATCGAGCCGAGATTGCTTCTCCTTTATCTGTTCTTTTAATGATTCTATCCTTACATTATATTCTTCCCTCGATTGTTTTATTTGCTTTTCAATGGTTGAGCTATCAAACTCATTTAATACTCGATTAACAACGTATAGGATGGCACTATCAAAAAGGTTAATATTAAGACTGAAATGTTCAGTATATGATACATAAGAACACTCGCTTTTCTTAACCCTCATTCTGTGTATATCAAACTTCCCGTCTAACGGATGGATGTTCCTTTCATATACCAAGCCTTGACAATAATAGGGAGTTTCCTTATACTTTACTTTCGGTAACGTGCGAAAATCTTTCAACTTTTGCTGAACCATGTAGAATACATCCTTATCTACAATAGGAGGGTACGGAATATCCCCCTCTCCTACATACGCTTTATTTTTCAGAATTCGTTGAATATAACATTCCTGATTTCTAAGGTTTTTTGTTTTCTTGAACCCTATATCTGGATATTTTTTTGCAAGTGCTCTGGTACTAACAGGAGTAAGGGCATAATCATTGAAAATATCTTTAACCACTTTGGCGTTTTCAGGATGGTAGTCAAATTTTCCGTTTTCATTTACTGTGTACCCAAACATCATCCTCCCCCCATTCCATTTCCCATCTCTTTTATTTCGTGCCTTAGCCCGTGCAAAACGTGTTTTTTTGTTTTCCATCTCTTGCTTTGCCATGGTTGCATATAGACTAAAAGCCAGTTCCATCCCCTTATTAACCTTTCCTTTCTCGTCTAATAATGTCAATGATGGATTTTTTATTTTAAGATTGACACGGTGTGCTATAAGATATTTCTTGAACTTCATTAGTTCCTCTTCATCCCTTCCTATACGGTCAACAGACCAAGCATATACACACTTAATATCATGTTCCTCAATGGCGCTATAAACACACTGCATATTAAACATATATTGTTCATCAAGTTTTATGGCACTTGCCCCTTTTCCTCCAATGACCATTATTTCATCATCATCAAAATTATCAGAGCGTGCAAACTCAATGGTCTCTGCTTTTTGACTTTCTATTTCTTGTTTTACGGTACTTGTTCGGATTAACACTATTGCCTTTATACTCATAACTTTCTGTTTTTCTTATAAAACAAATATACCCCATTTTATGGGGTAACGAAAAAAACAGAAAAATATTGTACACTCTAATGATGATTTAAGTTACGTCGCTCACCGTGTGGTGCGGCGCGCGGAAGGGGCGCACGGCGATTAGCGAGTCCTCCTTGCGCATCAGGCCTGCCACGCTGTGTATCTGCGTCGTCTCCAGGCTCTCGCTGAGCGTCAGCGGCGGCAGGATGCCAGGCATGCGCTTGGCGAGCATGGTCTTGCCCGAGCCCGGAGGGCCTATCATGATGGCGTTGTGGCCACCGGCGGCGGCAATCTCCAGGCAGCGCTTGACGGTCTCCTGCCCTTTGACGTCGGCGAAGTCGTACTCGTAGCTGTTCAGCGACCGGGCGAACTCGGCGCGGGTGTCGACGACGGTCTGCGGCAGGTCTGTCAGGCCGTTGAAGTAGTCTGCCACCTGCTTCAGGCTCTCGGCGCCGTAGACCTCCAGATTGTTCACTATGGCGGCCTCGCGGGCGTTCTCGGCGGGGATGATGATGCCCTTGCAGCCTCGCTTCCGCGCCTCGATGGCGATGGGCAGCACGCCCTTGATGGGGCGCAGACTGCCGTCCAGCCCCAGCTCGCCCATGATGACATACTTGTCAAAGTCGTCGGCTTTGACCATGCCCACGGCGCCCAGCACGCCCATGGCGATGCCGAGGTCGTAGGCGCTGCCCTCCTTCTTGAGGTCGGCTGGGGCCAGGTTGACGACAATATTCTGGTTGGGTATCTTGAAGTTCGACTCGAAGAAAGCCGACGCGATGCGCTGGCCGCTCTCCTTGACGGCGTTGTCAGGCAGGCCCACGATGGAGAAGCCCGCCCCCGGCGACACCGTCACCTCAACGGTGACCGTCACGGCGTTAACACCGATGATAGCACTCCCGTATGTCTTGACTAGCATAGTATCTCTGCGTTTAAAATGAAAGTGCAAAGATACTCATTATTTGCAATGTGACAAAATATTTTTTGAGTCAGCGCACCATGCCGTTGTCGTAGCCACCATTGTTGAGCGTCTTCTCGCCTTTGCGGAACTGACGGCCAAAGTCCATCTGCCAGTTCAGGCCGAGGACGACCATATTGCCGTTGTTGGCCGTCCAGTGGGTGTAGCGGAAGGGGTGTATGGCGCTGAGGCCCTGCACCTCATAACTGTAGCCGTCGGGGTTGAGCGGACAGAGCCACATGGCGGAGGCCGTGAGGCTTTTCCATCTGTACTGCAAATAGACTTCTTGGTTCATCTCGTCTTTCGTATAGTCTTCGGCGAGCAGTTTCACTCGTGGCAGCAGTGTGAAATTGGCGCCGGCCACAACACCTTTCCAAAAAAATTGGACATTGATCTCGGCAGCAATGTTGTCACGCGTGTGGGAGAACTCTGGACCTTCTGAGACATAGTGGAAGTACACGCCTGCAAACGAGAGATTCAAGTGGTTCCAAAGGCCTTTGACACCTGTTTCCAAATAACCATAAGGCACATGCCATCGATCAGCGTCATAATAGCTGAGGACGAAAAGGTCACGCTCTGCATTGTATTGGTAGCCGTCAAAGTGGGGATGGAAGATGTGCATCAATCCGGTATTAGCGATGGCGTAATAGCCCTTAGGATGAGTGTAGCGTAGCAGTAGACCAACTTGCAGCTGTTCGCTGGGCTGGAGGTCGGGGTTTCCCAGCTGGCCCTCAACGTCGTCGGTCTGCTGGAAGACGGGTGAGAGTGAAGCTAGAGTGGGCAGGATTGGTGTATATTGCACTGTGGCGGTGAGCGAAAGCTGCTGGATGATGCGCCATTGCAGGCGGGCGGTGCTGAGGTTGCGCAGGTAGCGTTTGCTCTGCTCGCTGTCACTTACGTTGAAAAGCTTGGCGCCGGTGCCGATAGAATAGCCTACATTTGGACCTAATGAGCCCGTCAACTCGGCGTAAAGGTAGGCGTTGTCCTTAGTCATAGAGGTGGTGGTGCCGTAAAGTGTATAGTCGTTCTCGGCGAAGTTGTGCTGATATTGGAGGCCTGTCCGCAATTCGGCCTTGCTCAGGCGCTTGCTGTAGACACCTTCGGCGCTGAGGGCGTATCCGTGGCCGTCGACGTCGGTGGCATAGGTTGCAGGTGCGAGCCCCCCGGCGCTGTAGGTGAGCGTGTTGTCATAGCGGTTGGTGGAATATTCGCCCACCACGTTCAGCTCCACCTTCTGTCCGTAGGGCATTCGATAGGTAAAGAAGAGGTCAAGGCTGGGGAGGTTGTCGCGTTGATGCTGCAATTCCTCAAGAGACTGCTCGGAGGTGACACCGCGGTCGGTCTCGGTCATAGTGCCATAGGCGCTAAGGGTCTTGGTTAAGTAATTGTCTTTGATTGCGGCTACAAACATGGTGCTGTCGTCGTGTTGGTAGGTGTATTCGGCGGTCAACTCGTGAGTGATGTACCAGAACGGCATATTGGTGCGCTGGCTGCGGGTGACGGTGCGTGCCGAATCGAGGTAGCTGTCCTCCAGTTCGTAGGGCACATTGTGATAGTTGCGGTAGCCGAGGGTGTATTCCAGCGAAAACTCGCTCTTGCCCACGTGGTAGCTACCCTGCAGGTAGCCGTTGGCAAAGCCCGTGGTGAACGCCGTGTTTCCATTAGCCACAATGCTACCGCCATCCTCACGTTCTTTTAGTATTATATTGATGATACCCGAAGCGCCGCGGTCCAAATATCGTATGCCTGGGTTGTTACTGTATTCCACACGCTTTATATGTTCGGCGCGCAGGTTTGCCAACCGTGCCACAGGCACCTCCTTGCCGTTGATTTGCAGTATAGCCAAGCCTCCGTCCACGGTGATGCTCTGCAACGCCACATCCACCTTCAGGCCTGGCAACCCAAGCATGTCGAGTAGCACCAGCGTCCGTCCGGCGGCTTCCACCTCCTCGGGCTTGGGCAGCACCACGTAGCGGTCCACCTCCTCGGTGGTGCGGCTGGCAGTAATTTCCACCTCACGCAGCTGCATACGGTTCATCGTCAGCACGCCGAGGTCGTCGCCAGCCGTGCAGCGTACCGCCAGCCGCTCAAGGCCCACATACGAGGCTTCCAGCCTGTAGGTGCCATTCGGAACCTCGACGCTGAAAGAGCCGTCTTCACCCGTGGTTGTGCCCGCTTGGTGCGCAGGCGGCTCGCCTGCGAAAAGTACCACGTTGGCGAAAGCCACAGGTTGCCCGCCGTCATCGACCAGACGGCCGGTAATGGTTTGGGCGAATGCGTTCACGCCCATCAAGGCAAGCGCGAGGGTAAACAGGATTCTCTTCATAATGGTTGTCCGTTTACCAATATAATACGCAAAAACGCCTCCGAATCTTACGACAGAGGCGTTTTTTCCAAAAATTTTACACGTATTAATGAAGTTTCTTGCTTACTTTTTCTCACTGCTGACAATTTCCTTACCATTGATGCGTACACCACCAGCTCCAATTACAATACTGCCTGTCTCCTCGTCGTCACCTCCAATGATACGGACTCCATTCTCATCAATGTCGATGCTGCCCCACTCTCCATCTTCACTTCCGCTGATGTGGACACCCTGCCCGCCGATGTCAATGCCTATGGGTTTCTTTCTGGTTGTGGGTTTTGGAGTTGACTTGGCGGGTTGTGAAACTGTTGTGTCGTGAACCTGTATAGAGTCTTTGACGTAGATATACTTCACTGTCTCACGGCGCCAAGGGAAGAAGACCTGCAGCAGCACGGCAGCGGCTACGACCACCACGCCCAGTGCCACGCGCAGCCAACGGCGGCGACGGCGTTGCTCGCGTTCGCGGCGGTCCATCCACTCGCCCAGGCCCTCGGTCATCATCTGTAGCTGTTCTTTATAGTCCTGTTCCATAACGCCTCCGCAGTTTGGTTATTATTCTGTTGATGCGCACATAGACGGCGTTGCGCTCCATCTTGAACTCGTCGGCAATCTCCTGCGCGTCGTAGCCTTCGAGGCGCATGCGCAAGAGCCGCTCCTCGTCGTCGGAGAGTGTTGACATCAGGTCGTCGATGCTCTCGGCGTAGTCGACATGGGTGTCGGGCAGCGTGTTGACGAGCGCCGGAGTGAGCCGTTCTGGCTCGGACTCCGCGCGGCGGTAGAGGTCGACCAGCACGGATTGTGTGACGCGTTTCAGCCACGCCCGCTGCATCAGCTCCGGCGCATTGATTTTCAATTGGTCGAAGCGCAGCCAGAGTGCTATCCACACCTCCTGTACCATGTCCTCGCAGGCTGCGCGTTTGCCCTTGGCAAAGCGGTAGCAGGTGCGCCACACCGTCTCGCGGTGCCGCTCGATGAAGGCACAGTATGCGTCGTATTGTTGTCTGCTTCGGTCTGCCATACGTCAATATAATACGCAAAAAGGAGCGCAAATCTTACATCAATGTGCATTTTTTTCAAGTTGCAAATATACATATTTTAGGGCAATCGGCAAAAAAAATTTGGCCATGTGGCAGAATATGTGTATCTTTGCAGCCAGTATTAACAATTAAAATATAGATAATTATGAAAGACATCATGCCCGCCAATGGCCAGTTTGCCATGCCCGCCCTGCCTTACGAGGCGCTGGGCGACGTCATCAGCCAGCAGACCCTCTCGTTCCACCACGGCAAGCACCTCAAGGCCTATGTGGACAACCTCAACAAGCTCCTGCCTGGCAGCGGCCTCGAGGGGCTCGCGTTGCAGGAGGTGGTGCGCCGCAGCGAAGGCGGCATCTTCAACAACGCCGGCCAGGTGCTCAACCACACCATGTATTTCGAACAGTTCAGTCCCGCAGCCCGTCCCATGAGCGCCGCCTTCGCCGCCAGACTCGAAAAGGACTTCGGCAGCGTCGAGGAATTCAAGAAAGAGTTTGAGCAGAAGGGCGCCACCCTCTTCGGCAGCGGCTGGGTATGGCTCAGCGCCGACAAGGAGGGCAAGCTGGTCATCACGCAGCAGCGCAACGCCGAGAATCCCGTCACCGCCGGCCTCACGCCCCTGCTGACCTTCGACGTGTGGGAGCACGCCTACTACCTCGACTACCAGAACCGCCGCGCCGACTACCTCGCCGCCCTCTGGCAGCTCGTTGACTGGCCCGTGGTCGAAAACCGCCTCTGACGACATCATTCAACTACTCGATAACCAGCTACCATCTCCTGCCAACTCCCACCCCAACTCCTACCATGGTGGGGGTTGGGTAGGAGTTGATGGTCTTGGCGTAGTCTATACACAGATTGTGTAAGGAGGTCAGTAGTTGAATACGTTGAAGGCGTTCTTCGTGTGACGGATCTCGGCCGTGGCGCCGCTGCCGACGATGGCAATGATGTCGAAACGCAGGGGTTCGGTGCGGTGGTAGCGGCGCATGTAGTTGTTGGCCACGCGGATGATGTTCTGCCGCTTGCGGTGGTCGACGGCCTGCTCGGCGGCGAAGACACCCTCGCTCGTGCGGGTCTTCACCTCCACCACGGCCAGCTCGCCGTGGTCCAGCGCGATGATGTCCACCTCCTTGTGCCCGCGGCGGTAGTTGCGATCGAGGATGACGTACCCCTGGTCCTCCAGGTACCGCGCCGCCATCTGCTCCCCCGTCTCGCCAAACTCCTTGGCCTCCTGTCGGCTCTCTACACTACGCTCCTTCTGTGGAGCAAACCGGAATTTCACTATCGCCATTGACTTCTTTTTTGAATTAATCCAAGCCTGCACAACCTTGCCGCAATGCCTTCAGGGCTGCGTTGGCAGATGACCGACATTTCTCTTATTGGTTTCCTCTGGCGGAACAACTCGATGAGGATTGCATCCTCATCTTTCTTCCAAGGTAAGTATGCCTTGGGATGAGTAAGTCTGCTTTGCGTTACATAGCTTGGAAAGTGAGGTTTTGTGTTTGTGAGGAGAGTTGTTATGTGGTCAAGTAATTTGGCAGGACTGATAGCATTATTGGAAATTGACGCAATGCTGTCAGGCACATCTAATTGCGATAAGTACAGTACATCGGGGTCACTGGGTAGGCCACCGATGTCGAGGAGGAGCAAGACGGGCATGCGGCGTTCCTTGGCGTATCTTTCGAAGAGAGCCGCTCGGGCCGGCGGCAACAGTTCTTTGCTGATGTCTTTTGGCATGTGGCTCCGCCATTTGCACTCGATAGCGAAGGGGCGGCCGTCGTATTCGAGCACTAGGTCGGGGTCGCTGTTGCCCTCGGGGTAGATGCCGGGCAGGCTCTTGTCGCCGCGCCATTCCTTGAGGGTCAGCTTGTCGTTGTCTGCCACGCCCAGCAGCTCCAGCACATGGTCCTCGAACTCGCGGCCTTTCAGCAGTTCGTCGTTCATGGTGAGCGACTTGACGCGCCGGTAGACCGTGCTGTAGGGGCGGCCGATGGCCTTGTGGATGGCGTGGATGCCCATGTCTTCGTAGTACATGCGCAGCAGCCGTTTATCCTCGGCTACCGTCCAGCGGTAGGGTTTCTCTACGGCTTCGGCCGCTTTCAGGTCGGCCTTGTCGAGCAGGTATGTGACGTCGTTGCGTCCCGCCAGCAGGCCGAAGATGCTGCCGTTGGGGTTGATGTAGCCGCAGGCGATATGCTGTATCTGGCCGATGACCCACTGGTTGCGCAGGCGTGCCCCGAAGCCTTTGCCGTCGCTCTCCTCGCGTTGCAGCACGAGGATAAGCAGGCGGTCCTCTTTCAGCGCCTGTTCAATCTGCACGTTGTATGTGTTGTGAAATTTGCCTGTCACCACCAGCACCGTCGGCACGTGGCACACCAGCAGCGCCTTCAGCACCTCCTCTTCCAGCTCCGACGTGTTGAAGCACACCGCGCACTGCTCCCTGTCGAACTCCTCCACCCATCGGAACACCTTTTCATAGCACGATATCGGTGCCATCCTCGACGTCAAGAAAAGCGTCTTCTCCCGCCCCCAAAGTTTTATATTCCCTATGGTTCTTGCTACTTTCATCAAATTACTTGTAGTTACTTTTTATTTGTCTAGTTCGTTACGATTCTTTCTAATCACAATAGAAGCGCTTTTTTCTTTGGGTACGCAGTAAGAGGAATACAATGCTTCATTCTCTGCCTTGAATGCCTCTCTATCGAACTGCAAAACAGTCTTTGCTGGAGAATAACTAATACTATATCTTGACGATGAAAATTTGTCCAGATGATGCTCCGTCATTTGTTGCATGATACGAGAACGTAAATCGGCAACCTTTTCTTCAATGTCAGCCTTCTCAAGAAGAAGTCTGTCCAATTCCTGTTCTAAACTGTCAAACCACTCTTTATCGGGTGCGGTTTTATCAACATTCACCATCGATGTTGCATCAATAGCATCTCCTTCTCCTACTCTTTCTATCAGACATCCGGACAACTGTAGATAGCAACGTTCTTCGTCGTTTGAATCTTCGGGTTTCCACCAATGTGCAAGTGAAAGGCG